>Ga0136633_1000546_pt1 | contig 28710 bp, 28 predicted proteins | sample AntDrymeUQ832206_2_FD_105494 | JGI IMG/M metagenome (GOLD analysis project Ga0136633, IMG submission 105494) | Polar desert sand microbial communities from Dry Valleys, Antarctica - metaG UQ83 (22.06) | ecosystem: Environmental > Terrestrial > Soil > Desert | place: Antarctica: Dry Valley... | reverse complement strand
GGCGCACTTGGTCTACGGCTCGGGGTGACCGGAGGACCCGCGGCCCGGCGAATGACGCCAGGCGCTCGAGATCCGAGTCGCCCTGCTGGTGGAACGAGAGCGCTGCGAGTCCCTTGGTCGAGACGCCGACGAAGAGCGGACCGACCGGCGAGTCGATGACGTCGTAGCCGAGATCGACGAGGCCAAGGCTCGAGGCCGCCTCGCGGAACCGGCGATCGAGATCGGGTGAAACGGTCATTGCTCTGTCCTCCTCGTGCGGATCCTGCGCACGCCGGTCGACGTCGCCTGCCTGGCGGCATCGGCGCTCGAGCCGAGTGCGTGCGCGATCTGGTCGTAGGAAAGGTCGTAGCCGTAGCGGAGCACGACGGCGGCCCGCTCCTTGGGAGGGAGGCCGTCGGTCAAGGGTGCTAGGTCGTCATAGGCGGCCAGACCGTCTTCTCCGGCGGGCTCGACGACCTCCTCGGTCGAGCGGGTTCTGCGCACGACGTCGATCGCGACATTTCGCGCGATGGTCAGCACCCACGCGCGGAGGTGCTCACCGTGGTCGAGGCGAGCATAGGCCTGGAGCGCGCGCAGAAAGGTCTCCTGAAACGCATCGTCCGCGCGTTCGCGGCCGAGCCGCCGCCGCAACAGCCGCATGACCTCCGCGCGGTGCTCCTCGTAGAAGAGCTCGAAGGGAGGGATCGCCACCGTGTGCATCATCGTTATCAACGCCGCGCGCGCTCGATTTGTGAGCATGCGACGGATGAGAGTTGCCGTCGTTGGCCATGTCGAGTGGATCGAGTTCGTGCCGGTGGAGCACGTGCCCGCTCCCGGGGAGATCGTGCATGCCGCGGACACCTGGCAGGAGGCGGCTGGGGGAGGGGCGGTTGCCGCCGTACAGCTCGAAAAGCTGGCCGAGTCGGTCGTCCTCTTCGCCGCGTTCGGTGACGACGAGCTCGGTCGGCGCGCGAAGACCGAGCTCGAGGAGCGAGGCATCGAGGTGCACGGATCGTTCATCGACGTCCCGCAGCGTCGCGGTTTTACGTTCGTGGACGAGACCGGCGAGCGGACGATCACGACGATCGGGCTGCGCCTCAACCCGCGCGGCCACGACGACTCCCTTCCCTGGCACGAGCTGGCGCGTTGCGACGCTGTCTACTTCTGCGCCGGGGACGTCGACGCGCTCCGAAACGCGCGACGCGCGAAGGTGCTCGTAGCGACGGCGCGCGTGCTCGCGACGCTGCGCCGAGGTGCCGTCGAGCTCGACGCTCTCGTGGGTAGCGGGAAGGACGAGTCCGAGCGCTATCGAGTCGGCGACCTCGACCCGGCACCGCGCCTCGTGGTCACGACGTCGGGCGCCCTCGGCGGCTGGGCCCAACCGGGCGGGCCGTTCGCGGGCGGGTCGAGTCCGAGGCCTGTCGTGGACTCGTATGGCGCCGGCGACTGCTTCGCAGCCGGTCTCGCGTTCGCCCTCGGCGCCAAGCTCGACACGGCGGACGCGCTCACATTCGCTGCGCGCTGTGGTGCTGGAGCGCTCGGCGGCCGAGGCGTGCACGCCGAAGCCATCGCTCTCCCCTGACGAGCGAACCCCGCTCACCATGCGTCGCGGCGACGACGTCCTGGTCCGAATGGGGAAAAGTGTTGCGCGGTGGAGGAAAGTGGAGTAATGTGGGGCATTGTGGGGAGAAACCTCCCACCGAATTCGAGCCCTCATGTTCTACGGCGAGCACGAGCACACCATCGACGAGAAGCACCGGCTGACGTTGCCGGCTCGTTTCAGGCATTCGCTTTCGGGTGGCCTCGTCCTCGCTCGGGGCATCGAGCGGAACGTCGACGTCTACCCGAGCGACACCTGGCACGAGAACATGGCCAGGATCGCCGGTCTGGACTCGCTCAGCCGTGAGGCGCGGGAGATGAAGCGATTCGTATTCGCCGGAGCCGCGGTCGCGGAGCTCGACGCCCAGGGTCGCGTCCTCCTGCCTCAGCACCTGGCCGAGCACGCGGGCATCGAGAAGGACGTCGTGGTCGCGGGCGTGCACGACCACGTCGAGATCTGGGACCGGGCCGCGTGGACGGCCCACCTGAACGCGATCGAAGGGAGCGCGGGAGATGTTGCCGAACGTCTTGCGGACAAACGCGGCTGATCACGTTCCCGTTCTCGCGGACGAGGTGCGCGAGCTCCTCTCCGTGCAACCTGGGGAAACAGTGGTCGACGGTACTTTCGGGGCAGGAGGCCATTCACGGCTGCTCCTGGAGGACCTGCGGAGCGACGGCAAGCTCGTCGCGATCGACCGCGATCCGACGGTGCGTCCGTACTTCGATCGCCTGAAGGCGTCGGTGCGCGGCGTCCAGCTCCGGTTCCTGCGCGGTGACTACGCCATAGTCCTGCGCCAGCTTGCGTCCAACGGTGTTCGCGCTGATGTCGTGCTGCTCGATCTCGGCCTCTCGTCCATGCAGGTCGACCGACCCGAGCGCGGCTTCTCGTACGCGACGGACGCCCCGCTCGACATGCGCATGGACACGTCGGACGAATCGAGCGCGGCGGACGTGCTCGCGTCGTGGAGCGAGCGCGAGCTCGCGACGATCTTCAGGTCGTTCGGAGAAGAGCGCTACGCGAGGCAGATCGCCCGTGGCATCGTGCGCAGGCGAAAAGAGGCTCCTATCGAGCGCACGGGTGAGCTCGTCGACGTGGTTCGCGCGTCGATCCCTACGCCGGCCCGTTTCGGCGAGGGCCATCCTGCAAAGCGGGTCTTCCAGGCGCTCAGGATCGAGGTCAACCACGAGCTCGAGTCGCTCGAAGCTGGGCTACCGGCCGCCTTCGAGATGCTCCGTCCCGGCGGGCGGCTCGCGGTCATCAGCTTCCACTCGCTGGAGGACCGGATCGCCAAGCGGTTTCTCCGCGATCGTGTGCGCGGGTGCACATGCCCGCCCGAGCTTCCCGTCTGCGTGTGCGGTCGCGAGCCGGAGGCTCGACTGCTCACCACCAAACCGGTGCGGCCGTCAGCGCATGAGGTCGAGCTGAACCCACGCGCAGCTTCGGCCCGGCTTCGCGTCGCGGTCAAGATGGACAACGCGTAGATGTCGTCGGTCGCGCAACGAGAGCGGATCGGCGGGACCCGTAGCGCGCCAACTCGCCGCTCGGCGAAGACGGAGTCGCGGCCAAGGCTCCTTGCCGGCGGTGTTCTGTGGATCGTGCTCTTCGGCACGCTGCTCGCGGGCGTCGTCGCGGTGAACGTCGCCGTCCTCCGCGTGAACCTCGAGCTCGACGGTGTGTCGCGCGAGCGAACGCAGCTCAGAGCGGACATCGCGAGCATCAGTGCGGGCATCTCGAGCGCCGCCGCAACCGCTCGCATCGAACGAGCCGCGCGCGACGAGCTCGGCCTCGTCCAGGCCGATCCCGACGAGATGGTGTACGTGACCCTCGGCACGAGATGAGAGTCGCAGCCGCGAACCGGCGAATCGTCGCTCTCGCGGTTGTCTTCGCGCTGCTCCTCGCCGCGACGTTGGCACGGGCGTTCTGGCTCCAGGCGGTCATGGGCGTCGAGTACGCGGCGCTAGCGGTGCAGCAGCATCGGGAGACGGTTGTCGTCCCAGCAGCGCGCGGGACGATCTTGGATCGGAACGGAGACCCGCTTGCGATCGGTGAGCAGGCGATCACCGTGTACGCGAATCCACGCCAGATAACGAAGCCGAACGAGGTGACGCTGGCCGTATCGCGAGCGCTCCGGATCGACCCGGAGAAGATCTACCCGCTTGTCACGGACAAGACGAGAGGCTTCGTCTATCTCGCGAGGAAGGCGGATCCGCTGCGCGTCGCGAAGCTCGAGCAGCAGAACCTGCCCGGGCTCGGGTTCTATCCGGAGGAGCTGCGGACGTACCCGCAGCAGCGGGTCGCCTCGGCGGTGCTCGGCTACGCGGGCATGGACAACCGCGGCTTGGAAGGGCTCGAGCGATCGCTCGACAAGGCGCTCTACGGGCGTCCGGGGAGCCAGACTGTCGTGAAGGACTCGCAAGGGCGCGCGCTGGACGTCGTCAGCACGCGCCGGGAGACGCCAGGGAAGAACGTCCGGCTCACGATCGACCATCAGATCCAGGCGAACGCCGAGGACGTGCTAACGGAGACCGTGCGTCGCTACGGCGCGCGAGCCGCATCGGCGATCGTCATGGACCCGCAGACTGGAGCGGTTCTGGCGATGGCGGTCGCCCCGGGCTACAACGCCAATCGCTTCCCGACGACGCGCGCCGATCGGCGCCGAAACCGGGCCGTCACGGACACCTATGAGCCCGGGTCGACGTTCAAGCTCGTCACCGTTGCGGCGGCTCTGCAGGAGGGCTCGGTCACTCCTCGCACGTCGTTCAGGCTCCCATCCAAGATCCAGGTGGCGGATCGGGTCATTCGCGAGTCACACACGCGGGGAACGGTGACCTACAGCGTCCGCCAGGTCGTCGAGTACTCGTCGAACATCGGCACCATCGCCGTCGCGCAGAGGCTCGGTGAAGGGCGCCTCGCGTCGTGGATCGATCGCTTCGGATTCGGGAGGTCGACGGGGATCGACTTCCCGGGCGAGTCGCCCGGATTCGCGCTTCCGCTTTCCGATTGGTCGGGGTCGACAATCGGCACCGTCCCGATCGGGCACGGCATTGCCGTTACGCCGCTCCAGATGGCACGTGCATACGCTGCCGTGGCGAATGGGGGCAGGCTCGTCGAGCCGTATCTCGTCGAGCGCGTCGACGGAGTGGACGTCGCGAACTCGCGGGGCAAGCGCATTCTCTCCCGCGCTGTGTCGAAGCAGATGCTGTCGTTGCTGCGCGGCGTCGTGCTGGAGGGAACGGGGACCGAGGCGGCCGTGCCCGGGTACACCGTCGCCGGAAAGACCGGGACCGCGGCGAAGATCGATCCCGACGGGACGTACTCGACCTCGCGGTACGTGGCGTCGTTCGTCGGCCTGATACCCGCGACAAGGCCCCGGCTAGTGGTCATGGTGATGGTGGACGAGCCGCGAGGGTCCTACTACGGCGGCGACGTCGCAGCGCCTGCCTTCAAGGAGATCGCCCGCTTCAACCTCCAGCACCTCGAAGTGCCGCCGGATGCGCCGGAGACGCCCGAGCGCTGAGCCGCGCGCGTTGCTGATCGTCTGACAAGCCAAGCCGGAACCGAGCAGGTGGCGGCAGGCCGGTGGGCTAGCCTTCGCGAGCGGTGATGCTCGAGGCCGTGATCCGCGCCCTTGCCCCGAGCGAGGTTGCGCGGGGCGAGGCGACCGGAGGGCAGCCGGTCGAGGTCGGCGACCTCGCGTATGACACGCGAAGCGTGTCGTCAGGCGCGCTGTTCTTCTGTGTTTCGGGCGAGAAGGTCGACGGGCACGAGCTCGCGTGGGAGGCGATCGAGCGGGGCGCAGTCGCACTCGTCGTCGAGAGGGAGCTCGACGTGCGCGTTCCGCAGCTCGTCGTGTCCGACAGCCGGTCCGCGATGGCCATCGCGGCCGACGCGTTCTTCGGTGAGCCGACGAAGGAGCTCGAGGTCGTCGGTGTCACGGGGACGAACGGAAAGACGACGACCGCGTTCCTGCTCCGTTCGATGCTCGAAGCAGCGGGACGGCAGGCGGGGCTCATCGGAACCGTGGAGTGGCGGGTCGGCGGCGAGCGGCGCCCTGCGCCGTTCACGACGCCGGAAGCGATCGACCTCCAGCGGCTCTTCCGCGAGATGCTCACGGCCGGCGACCGGAGCGTCGCGCTCGAGGCATCGTCGCACGGGGCTGCGCACCGGCGTCTCGATCGCGTTCGCTTCGACGCGCTCGTGTTCACGAACTTGAGCCAGGATCACCTCGATCTGCACGGGACCATGGAGGAGTACTTCCTTGCGAAGAAATCGCTCTTCGCCGGCGCGCAACCGCCGCCGGCGGCGGTCAACGTGGACGGCACGTGGGGGCAACACCTCGCGGAGTCGCTTGCAGACGCCCACCGCGCACCGCTCGTGACTTTCGGCCTCGAGGACGGGGCCGAGATCCGCGCCGAGGGTCTGGAGCTGAGCCCGTCTGGCAGCAGGTTTCGTGCTGCGGGGATGGAGATCGAGACCTCGCTTCCTGGGATCTTCAACGTCTCGAACGCGCTCGGCGCCGTCGCGGCGGGATTCCTGCTCGACCTCGACGAGGAAGGCATCCGCTCCGGGATAGCCGGCGTCGAGTCGGTGCCCGGCCGGTTCGAGCGGGTCGACGAAGGTCAACCGTTCACCGTGCTCGTCGACTACGCGCATACGCCCGACTCTCTCGAGACCGTCCTGCTGGCAGCGCGTGACCTCGCCGAGGGTCGAGTGCTGGTTGTGTTCGGAGCGGGCGGTGATCGGGATCGGAGCAAGCGCCCGCTCATGGGCAAGGTTGCTGCCGCTCATGCGGACGTCGCGATCGTCACCTCCGACAATCCACGCTCGGAGAGCCCGCTCGCGATCATCGAGGACGTGCTCCAGGGAGCAGGGACGAGCGTCGAGATCGACCCGGATCGGCGCTCGGCAATCGCCCGCGCGGTAGGTTTAGCTGAGCCCGGTGACGTCCTCGTCATCGCAGGCAAGGGGCACGAGCAGGGTCAGGACGTGGGCGGCGTCGTGCAGCCGTTCGACGACCGTGCCGTCGCCCGCGACGCCTTGGCGCGACTGCGCGCGTGAGCCGATCTGTGGAGCGATCGGCACGCACTTGTGGCGCTTACGGTGTGAGGCACTGTCCCGCGGTCGGGTCGACGTGATCCCCCTTCGCTTGGACGAGATCGCGGCGCTCGGCCTCGGCCGCCTCGAAGGAGGTCGGCCGGGCTCAGTCCTCACCGCGATCACATCGGATTCGCGAGAGGCCCGTGCAGACGAGCTCTTCGTCGCTTTGAACTCCGGCGTTCGCTACGTAGAGGAGGCTCGGGCACGAGGAGCGGCCACGCTGGTTCCCGACGACCAGCACGCCGCGCTCGCTGCACTCGCCACGCTCGTGCGCTCGCGGAGTGCTGCGCAGATCGTCGCGGTTGTCGGGTCGACGGGGAAGACGTCGACCAAGGACATCCTGCGTGCCCTGTGCGCGCCGCACGCTCCGACCATCGCCTCCGAACGAAGCTTGAACAACGAGATCGGGCTGCCGCTCACGCTGCTCCGAATCGAGCCGGAGACAGAGATCGTCATCGCTGAGATGGGAATGCGCGGCGGTGGGCAGATCGCAGAGCTCTGCGCGATCGCCCAGCCGGTCATCGCCCTCGTCACCAGCATCGGTCCCGAGCACCTCGAGCTGCTCGGATCTGTCGAGCAGGTCGCGGCCGCGAATGCCGAGGCGATCGCGGCGCTGCCATCGGGCGGGGTCGCCGTCGTGCCTGCCGGGGCTCGCGAGCTTGATCCGTACCTCGAGCGCGAGGACATTCAGGTGCGGCGCTTCGGCCCGGACGGGCTCGAGCTCGAGAATCGCCATGCGAAGTTCCGCATCGACGGTCGAGCGGTCGAGCTCGATCTACCGTTCACGGGGCGCCACCAGGCGCTGAACACCCTCGCCGCGCTGCACGCGTACGCCGCGCTCGGCTTACCGCTCGCGCGCGCGCGGGACGGCGTCTCCGAAATCGTGCTCTCGCCGTGGCGCGGGGAAGAGTTGGAACTCCCCGGTGGCGGCCTTGTGATCAACGACGCCTACAACGCAAACCCGGACTCGATGCGCGCCGCGCTGCTTCATCTCGCCGAGCGGGCGGGCGAACGAAAAAAGGTCGCGATCCTCGGCGAGATGGCCGAGCTCGGTGACGTGTCCGAGCAATTTCACCGCGAGATCGGAGAGCTCGCGCGCGAGCTGGAAGTCGCCGTCGTCGGCGTAGGAGAGAGAGCGCGAGCCTACGTCCCTGTCGCGTGGGCTCCCGACGCCCACGGTGCGGCCGAGACCGCACGCGAAGTGATCGAGCCGGGCGATGCCGTGCTCGTGAAGGCCTCGCGAGCGGTGGGGCTCGAAGGCATCGCAAACGAGATAGCGAACTTCGCGGAGGCATGGTCCCCGTCCTGATAGCGGGCCTGCTCGCGATGGTCGCAGCCGTCGTGATCGGGCCGAAGTTCATCGAGAGGTTGCGCGCGCGGAACCTCGGCCAGCACATTCGCGCGGAGGGGCCTGCGTCGCACGCTGTGAAGCAGGGCACACCGACAATGGGCGGAGTCCTGATCGTGGGCTCGGCCGTGATCCCGTTTCTCGTGCTCTCTCAGTACACGACCGAAGCGCTCATCGTGCTCTTGATCACGCTCGGTTGCGCGGCGATCGGCTTCGCCGACGACTACCTGAAACTGCGCCGGCAGCACTCGCTCGGGCTCCCCGGCCGCTGGAAGATGCTCTTCATCGCCGCAGTGACGGTCGCCGCGGCTCTGCTCCTCCGGGAGACCGGTGGCTTCGACACCTCGCTGTACATCCCGGTCGTCGGCTGGGACCTCGAGCTCGGGCCCTTCTATTACCCCTTCCTGTTCCTCGTCATAGCCGGCACGGTCAACGGGGCGAACCTGACGGATGGCATCGACGGCCTCCTCGCAGGCGTCGGGACGATCGCGCTGCTCACCTTCCTCGCCATCGCCGGCATCTCGTGGCTGCGCTCGGGCGATCCCGGAGCGAGAAGCGATGTCTACCTCGACCTTGCCGCGCTGGCGGCCGCGCTGATCGGCGGGACGATCGGGTTCCTCTGGTACAACGCCTTCCCGGCCGAGGTGATGATGGGCGACACGGGCTCGTTCGCGCTCGGCGGCGCGATTGCGGGGTTTGCGATCGTGACCGACACGGAGATCCTCCTGCTCCTCATCGGCGGGATCTTCGTGATCGAGGTGCTGTCGCTGATCATCCAGGTCGTCAGCTTCAAGCGCACCGGCAGACGCGTATTCCTGATGGCGCCGATCCACCACCATTTCGAGATGAAAGCCTGGTCGGAGACGAAGGTGATGGTGCGTTTCTGGATCATCTGCGCGATCTTCTGCGCTTCGGGCTTCGCGCTCTTCTACCGCGATTTCCTCCAGTTCACCGGGAGATGAACGCCCCACCGACGTTCCGCGGCAGGCGAGTTCTCGTCGTGGGGCTCGCACGCTCGGGGAAGGCCGCGACCGAGCTGTTGCTCGCGGAGGGAGCGCACGTCGTCGCGTACGACCGCGATGCGGGGCTCGCGACGGACCTCGAGATCGGAAGGCTCCGCGGGCTCGGTGTCGAAGTGCACCTGGGAGACGAGGAGGACGAGTTGCTCAAGGGGACAGATCTGCTCGTGAAGAGCCCGGGCGTCCCGGGGGAGACGACGCTCGTCGCGGGCGCGCGCTCTCGAGGCATTCCTGTGTGGAGCGAGATCGAGCTCGGCGCGCGACTCCTACCCAACCCGATCCTCGGGGTGACGGGGACGAACGGGAAGACGACGACGGCGGAGCTCCTTGGCACGATCTTCCGGGCAGCCGGGCAGCCGGTCGAGGTCGCGGGCAACGTCGGCCGCCCGTTGACGTCGCTCGCCGGCTCGACTGCGAAGTCAACCTGGGTCGTGTGTGAGCTCTCCTCCTTCCAGCTCGAGGATGTCGAGCAGCTACGGCCGCGAATCGGCGTCCTCCTGAATCTCGAGCCAGACCACCTCGACCGGCACGGGACCTTCGAGTGGTACGTCGACGCGAAGCTCCGTATGTTCGAGCAGCAGACCGAGGACGACACGGCCGTGCTGCCGCGCGGATTCGGTTCCGTCCCGGGAGCGGCGCGGCGGGTCGAGTTCCGGTGGGACGATCCGCTTCCGTCCGAGCCGCGGATCCCTGGAACGCACAATCGCGAGAACGCCGCGGCTGCGACGGGCGCTGCCCGTGCCGCTGGAATCGACGACCATGCGATCGCCGAGGCGCTGCGGACTTTCGCAGGGGTGCCGCACCGGATCGAGCTTGTCGCCGAGGTGGACGGCGTCCGCTACGTCAACGACTCCAAGGCGACGAATGCCGCCGCCGCGCGCCGAGCGCTCGCGTCGTTCCCGGATGCGGGACTGCATGTCATCCTCGGCGGGCGCGGGAAGGCTGAGGCATACGACGAGCTCGCCGCCGCGTTCAAGCCGCAGGATCACGCCTACTTGATCGGTGAGGCCGCTGGAGAGCTCGCGGAGGCGCTGACAGCGGCCGGAGTTCCGTACGTCGTCGCGGGCGATCTGGATGCTGCGGTGACGGCCGCTGCGGCCGCGGCCGCAGCATCGGATGTCGTTCTGCTGTCTCCCGCCTGCGCGAGCTTCGACCAGTTCGAGGACTTCGAGGCTCGTGGCGATACGTTTCGCCGGCTCGTCCAGGAGCTCGGATGAGAGCCGACGCCGACGCACGCTTCGACCAGCGGCTCCTGACCTTCGTCACGCTCGGTCTCGTCGCGTTTGGGCTCGTCATGGTCTACAGCGCAACGTCTGCGGCTGCAGCGCTCGGGAACGGCGACTCGATGGAGTTTCTCGAGCGGCAGGCCGCGTACGCGATTCTCGGGATCGTGCTCATGGCGGTCGCCGCGCACTTCGACTACCACCGCCTGCGATACTTCGCCCCAGCGCTGCTCCTCGTCGCACTCGCGCTGTGCGTAGCCGTGCTGGTCGCGTCGCCTGCCGTCAACGGCGCGCACCGGTGGTTCTTTCTCGGTCCCGCAAGCTTTCAGCCGTCCGAGCTCGCGAAGCTCGCACTCTGCCTCTTCGCGGCCGTCCACCTCGCGCGCCGGCCGCCACCTCGCACACTCGGTCAGCTCATGCGTCCCCTCGGTCTCGTCACCGGGATCTTCTGCGCGCTCATCTTGGTCGAGCCCGATCTCGGGACGACCGTCTCCCTGTGCGTGATGATGCTCGCGGTGCTCCTCGTCGCAGGGGTGCCGATGCGCCTGCTGACGGTCGCAGCGCTCGGTGTTGCCGCGGTCGGTTTGGTCGCGATCTGGGCGGAGCCGTACCGGCGCGCCCGTGTCTTCAGCTTCCTCGATCCCTGGAGCGACGCCCAGAACTCCGGGTTTCAGATCATCCAGGCGATGATCGGCATCGGATCGGGCGGCTTCACGGGAGTCGGCCTCGGCGAGGGGCCTCAGAAGACGCTCTATCTCCCCGAGGCGCACACGGACATGATCTTCGCCGTCGTCGGTGAAGAGCTTGGCCTGGTCGGCTCGGTGCTCGTGATCGGCGCCTTCGCCGCGTTCGGCTACGCGGGATTCCGCATCGCGCTGCGTTGCCGCGATCCGTTCGGGAAGCTGCTCGCGGCGGGGCTGACGGCGCTCGTCTGCGGTCAGGCGGCAATCAATCTCGCTGCAGTCCTTGGCATCGCGCCCCTGACCGGCATCCCGCTCCCGTTCGTCTCGTACGGCGGATCGAGCCTCGTCGTCCTGCTCGCAGCGGTGGGCATTCTCCTTAACATCGCCGTGAATGAGCGGGTCGTCCAAGCTCGTGTGCCTGATCGCGGCCGGCGGGACCGCAGGTCACGTTCGGCCGGCTCTCGCAGTCGCAGAAGCACTGCGCGACCGCGGGGTCAAGGTGACCTTCGCCGGGTCGCCCGACCGCGTCGAGTCGCGGCTCGTTCCTGAAGCTGGGTTCGAGCTCGACACGTTCTCGATCTCGGGCTTCCCGCGTCGGCTCGGATTCGGGTTGCTGCGCGCGCTGGTGAGAGCCGCCCGCGCTCCGTTCGCGTGTCTACGAATCCTCAGGCGTCGCTCGCCCGACGTGGTTCTCGGAGGCGGCGGATATGTCGCGGGACCGATGGTGCTGGCTGCGCGAATAAGAGGAGTGCCTGCCGCGCTGACAGAGGCTGACGCACACCTCGGTCTCGCCAACAGGCTCGCGGCGCCTCTGGCCCGCCGCGTGTTTCTTGCCTACGAGATCCCGGGCCGGGATGGATCGAAGTACAGGGTGGTCGGTCGGCCGATCCCGCGCGATCATCTCGGCGCCGAGCGCGCGGCAAGCCGGGACGCGCTGGGGCTTCCGCAAGATCGACCGGTGCTCGCCGTGTTCGGCGGCCTCGCGGGGGCACAGGCGCTCAACGAGTTCGTGGTCGAGACGTACGGGGACGCGGGGCCGGCGCTGCTGCACATCGCAGGGGAGCGCGACTATGCGGCTCTCCGCGCGAAGGTGACGAGGAGCGACTACGTGCTGCTCGCAACCGCCCGGCGGTTCGGCGAGGCACTCGCGGCCCCCGATCTCGCGATCTCACGCGCGGGCGGCACCGTCTGGGAGCTCGCCGCGACGGGCACGCCGACCATTCTCGTCCCCTACCCGCACGCGACGGGCGACCACCAGCGGCTGAACGCACTTCACTTCGAGCGGGGAGGAGGTGCGATCGTCGTCCCACAGGAGGAGCTCGGGCGCGTGACGACACTCGTCTCGGAGCTTCTGGCCGACCGGGAGCGGCTGCGCCGCATGAGTGGCGCGATGCAAGCGCTCGCGCGACCGGACGCCGCCATCGAGATCGCGGACGAGCTCGTGCGGCTTGCGTCGGCGCGCCGGGGCACGCAGGTATGAGCGACACGCCTCTCGCGGGCCGTCGCATCTACTTCGTCGGCATCGGTGGCGCTGGCCTCTCCGCCTACGCGAACGTCGCTCGCGCCTGGGGCGCGGAGGTGCGCGGCTGGGATCTTCGCGAGACGATCTTCATGGACACGCTCGCAGGCGTCGAGATCGACGTGGGCGGCGACCCGCGGCCGCCTGACGGTTTCGAGATCGTCGTCTCGAGCGCGCACACCGGTCGCCTCGAAGGTCGGACCCGTGCCGACTTCCTCGCCGAGCTCGTGTCGTTGCGGCGAGCGATCGTCGTGGGCGGCGCCCATGGCAAGACCACGACCGCGGCGATGATCGCGTTCGTCCTCCGCGAGCTCGGCGCCGAGCCGTCTTGGATCGTTGGCGGGGTCGTCCCGCAACTCGGTGGAAACGCGGGCGTCGGTGCGGGCTGGCTCGTTGTCGAGGGAGACGAGTCCGACCGCTCGATTGCATTCCTCCGGCCTGAGATCGCCGTGCTCACGAACGTCGAGCTCGACCACCATGCGACGTTTGCATCGGCGAATGAGCTCGATCGTTTCTTCGAGAGCTGGCTCGCGGAGGTTCCTGCGGTGGTACGCGGGCCCGAGCTCGCGTCCTTCGACGGCGAGCTGTCGGTTCCCGGCGCGCACAACCGCCGAAATGCGGCGGCGGCACTCGCGGCGCTCGAGCTCGCGGGAATCGACCGCGTCGACGCAGAGGCCGCGCTCGCGCGCTTTTCCGGGGTCGGGCGCCGCTTCGAGCTCGTCGGCGACGTCGGCGGAGTCCGTGTCTTCGACGACTACGCACACAACCCGACCGAGATTGCGGCCACGCTCGAGACGGCGCGTATCGAGACCGAGCGCCGGCTACTCGCCGTCTACCAGCCACACGTATACGAGCGAACGCGACAACTCGCACACGAGCTGGGCGCTGCGCTTGGTCTCGCCGACGGAGCGATCGTCACCGACGTGATCGGAGGACGAGACGCACCGCGCCCCGGCGTGACTGGGAAGCTCGTGCTCGACAAGGTGCCGGCGGGAGTGAGACGGGGTTGGGCAGTAAACCTCACCGATGCAGCCGCGCTCGCCCTGTCCTGGGTGCGGCCCGGAGACCTCGTCGTCACGCTCGGCGTCGGCGAGCCCTGGCGTATCGCCCGTTCGATCGTCGAGGGGCTCGAGAACCGATGAACCTCGAGCATGGCGCACCGCTCGCGCGCCTGACGACCATCGGCACCGGAGGCCCCGCCCGAGCATTAGCCAGGCCGCGCTCTCACGACGAGCTGAACGAGGCACTCGCCTATGCGGAGCGCGAGGGGTTGGCGGTCGCAGTCGTCGGCCTCGGGTCGAACCTGCTCGCGGCCGACGAGGGGGTCGAGGCGGTCGTGATCCGGCTCGAGGGCGAGCTGGCGTCGGTCGAGGCTCGCGGGAGTGTCCTGGTCGCAGGCGGAGGAGCGACGAACGCGGTCTGCCTCCATCGAGCCCGCGTTGCCGGGCTCGGCGGCTTCGAGTTCGCGTGTGCGATTCCCGGAACGGCGGGAGGTGGAGTGCGCATGAACGCCGGCGCATACGACCGCGATTGGTCGCAAGTGCTCGTGCGAGCGCTCGTCGCGCGCGCCGCAGGGTCCGACTGGCTCACGCCCGCCGAGCTCGGCCTCTCCTACCGGCATTCGGAGCTCCAGCCCGGAGACGTCGTAGCCCAGGTTGAGTACCGCCTCGAGCCGCGGCCGGAGCGGGAGATCAAGCAGAACGTCGCCGAGCTGGTCGCACGTCGCAAGGCGACGCAACCGACGAACAAGCGCACCTTTGGAAGCGTGTTCAAGAATCCTGAAGGCCCGGTTGGCGCCGGCCGCATGCTGGAGCTCTGCGGTCTCAAGGGACACCGGGTCGGGGGAGCGATGATCTCGCCAAAGCACGCGAACTTCATCGAGAACGCAGAGCGCGCGACGAGCGCGGACTGCATCGCCCTGATGGTGGAGGCTCGCCGGCGAGCGCGAGAGCAGTTCGGGGTCGAGCTCGAGCGCGAGGTTGTCTTTCTCGGCTCGCTCGAGCTGCCCGATGCTCCGTAGGGGGCTCGGACGACGTAGGAGGGCCGGCGCGGGCGGCGAATCGTCCTCGTATGGCCGGTGGGGGACGAACCGAGCCGGGATCGCGCCGGCATGCACGCGCGGCTAGCGCCGTCGTCCCGCTACCGCGGCCGTCCGCCGGCGATCGCCTGGACCTGGCGCGGCTCGTCCCCTCCGGCCGCTCGTTGCTCGTCGCGTTCGCCATCGTCTCCCTGACGTTCGGGAGCTACTGGGTGGCGCGTGCGACCGCGGTGTTCTCCGTTCAGCACATCGAAGTGCGCGGGGCACCGCCGGAGGTGGCCCGCCAGGTAGAGCGCGTGACGCGAACGCTCGTCGGGACAAGCCTCCTCAATGTCGATGCGGCAGCCATCGAGGGCTCTGTGCGAGCGCTTCCGTCTGTCGCGGCTGCCTCGATCGACCGGGCGTTTCCGCACACGCTCGTCATTCGTGTTGCCCCAGTGTGGCCTGTCGGCGTCGCGCGTCGAGGAGACGACGCCTGGCTCGTGAGCGGCTCGAACCGTGCGCTTCGGAAGATCGCTCCGCGAGCGCAGCCGGGGTTGCCGCGGCTGTGGCTGCCCCGGAAGGTCACGGTGGAGAGCGGACGGCCGCTGCCGACCGTGTACCAGGAGGTCACTCGGGCTTTCGCCGGGCTACGCGATACAAACATTCCGGGACGCGTGAAGGCCGTACGGACGACGCCGTCGGGGCTCGTGGTGGTGCTCCACTCCGACGTCGAGATCAGGCTCGGCCCCTCTTCCGACCTGCTCGTGAAACTCGCTGTAGCCGCCGAGGTAGTCCCGCTCCTCGACGACGGAATGCTCTACCTCGACGTGAGTGTCCCCGAGCGACCCATCGCAAGCGCGTACCTCAACTCTCAAGTTGAGAGTGAGACTACGATGAGCAGCAAACCCTGATCGCTCCATTGACACGGGTGAGCAGGAGGCCTACCCTCGGAGGCGAAAGGTGCGCTCCTAGTCCACGTTCAACGAGAGGTTCAACTTCAGGTAGGTCGAGACATGAGCAATCAATCCGGTAGCTATCTGGCAGTCATCAAGGTCGTCGGCGTGGGTGGCGGCGGATCGAACGCGGTCAGCCGCATGGTGGAGTCGGGGATGTCCGGCGTCGAGTTCGTCGCTGTGAACACCGACGCCCAGTCCCTCCTGATGATGGACGCCGACGTCAAGATCCACATCGGCTCGAAAGCGACCCGCGGACTCGGCGCCGGGGCGGATCCCCGCGTGGGCCTCGCGGCGGCCCAGGAGAGCCGCGACGAGTTGAAGGAGGCGCTCAAGGGGGCTGACATGGTCTTCGTCACGGCGGGCGAGGGCGGCGGGACGGGAACCGGCGCAGCGCCGATCCTCGCGGAGATCGGTAGGGAGCTCGACGCGCTGACCGTCGGTGTCGTGACGCGCCCGTTTGCCTTCGAAGGACGTCTCCGCGCCGAGCAAGCCGAGGTCGGCATTCAGAACCTGCGAGACAACGTCGACACGCTGATCGTCATCGAAAACGACCGGCTGCTCCAGGTCGTGGAGCGGACGACTCCGATGACGGACGCGTTCCGGATGGTGGACGACATCCTTCGCCAGGGAGTCCAGGGCATCACCGACCTGATCACGGTCCCGGGTCTCGTCAATCTCGACTTCGCCGACGTGCGGACGATCATGCGAGACGCGGGGTCGGCGCTCATGGGCATCGGCGTCGCGCGCGGCGAGAACCGTGCGGTCGAGGCGGCACGTGCCGCGATCTCGTCTCCGCTACTCGAGACATCGCTTGACGGTGCGACGGGGATCCTGCTGAACATCACCGGCGGCTCGGATCTGGGCCTCTTCGAGGTGAACGAGGCCGCCGAGGTAGTGACGAGCGCCGCCGACTCAAACGCCAACGTCATCTTCGGCGCCGTCATCGACGATGCCATGGGCGACGACGTCCGAGTCACAGCGATCGCCACCGGGTTTGGCGCGCGGCCACGACGCCGTCGTCGCGAGGCGGGAGCCGAGACGCCGGAGCGCGAGCGGCGGCCGGCGATGACCGGGCCGAGCGTCACCGACGTCGAGATCGACATCCCGTCCTTCCTCAAAGACGACTAGCCGATTGCGGCCGCCCGGTGCGGCCGCGAATGGCTAGAGTCGCCAATCGTGGAGGCCACGCTCAAGCGCACGCCTCTGTACACCCGCCACGTCGAAGCGGGCGCGCGAATGGTTCCGTTCGCGGGTTGGGAGATGCCTGTCCAATACGAGGGCGTGATCCCCGAGCATCGCGCGGTTCGCACCGACTGCGGCGCGTTCGACGTCTCTCACATGGGTCAGCTCCACGTCGACGGCCCGAGCGCGCTCGACTTCCTTCAGGGGATGCTGTCGAACGACGTCGCGAGGCTCGCAGACGGCGACGCGCAATACACGCTGCTCACGAACGAGCGCGGCGGAATCGTCGACGATCTCATCGTCTATCGCCTCGGGCACGGCCGGTTTCTCCTCGTCGTGAACGCGTCGAATCGCGCGCCGGCGTACGAGTGGCTCAAGGATCGCGAGATTCCCGGCACCGACGTGCGCGACGCATCCGACGAGTACGGGCTCGTCGCGGTTCAGGGGCCTCGCTCACTCGAGCGGCTGGGCCTCGAGGAGACGCCGGCGTTCACGCACCGCATGGGCGAGCTGGACGGAGTCGAGGTGATGGTGAGCCGCACGGGCTACACGGGCGAGCTCGGCGTCGAGCTCTGCTGCGCGGAAGACGACACCCCGGCGCTCTGGGACGCGGTCCTCGCGCGAGGCGCAGTTGCGTGTGGTCTCGGCGCGCGTGACACACTCCGCCTCGAGGTCTGCTACCCGCTGCACGGGAACGACATCACCCAGGAGACCGACGCGATCTCGGCCGGGCTCGGCTGGGCCTGCAACCTGGACAAGGACTTCACCGGAGTCGAGGAGCTCCGCCGTGTGCGCGACGAAGGCCCCGAGCAGCGCCTGGTCCCGTTCGTGATGGAGGAGAAGGCGGTCCCTCGGCAAGGCATGCCCGTCGCAGGCGGCGGCGAGGTGACGTCCGGCACGCACTCTCCGATGCTCGACCGCGGGATCGGAATGGCGTACGTTCCCGCCGAACGAGCCGCGCCGGAGTCCGAGCTCACGATCGACGTTAGAGGCAAGCCGCGACAGGCCCGGATCGTGAAGAAGCCGATCTACCGGAAGGAGACCTAGGTCACGTGGCGGCCGCGGAGAGCTACCCGGACGAGTTGAAGTACCACCCCGAGCACGACTGGGCCCGAGTCGAGGGTGACGAGGCGGTCCTCGGGGTCACCTGGTTCGCACAGGACGCGCTCGGTGAGCTCGTACACTTCGAGGCCCCGGAGGTCGGCGCAACGGTCTCCAAGGACGCCGCCTACGGGGAGGTCGAGTCGGTGAAGGCTGTCTCCGACGTCATCTCTCCGCTCTCGGGCGAGGTGCTCGAGGTGAATCCAAGAGCCGTCGACGAGCCCGAGGTCGTGAACGACGATCCGTACGGCGACGGCTGGCTCATTCGTATCCGCATGTCGGATACGAGCGAGGTGGACGTGCTGCTCGACGTTGCCGCGTACAAGGCGCACATCGCCGAGCAGTAGAAGGCGCGGTCGCTAGCCCATGAGTTACCTGGCGCTCACCGACGCCGATCGCGAGGAAATGCTCGCCGCGATAGGCGTCTCCTCCGTCGACGAGTTGTTCGAGCAGGTCCCGGAGGGGGTGAGGCTCGGGCGCGAGCTCGATCTGCCCCCCGCCCTAGGGGAGCCGGAGCTCGTGCGCCACATCGAGGAGCTCGCGTCCCGAAACGTTCACACCGGGGCCGAGCTCTCGTTCCTGGGCGCCGGGATCTACGACCACTACGTGCCCGCGGTCGCGGACGTCGTTCTCTCCCGCGGCGAGTTCCTGACTGCGTACACGCCGTACCAGCCTGAGATGAGCCAAGGGGTTCTCCAGGCGATCTTCGAATACCAGACGGTCGTCTGCGAGCTGACCGGGATGGATGTGTCGAATGCGTCCGGCTACGACGGCTCGACGGTCGCCGCCGACGCGTGCTTTGTCGCGCAGCATGTCACCGGTCGGCGGAAGGTAGTGCTTGCGGAGACCTTGAACCCGCAGGTACGTCAGGTCGTGAAGACGTATGCACCCGGTTTCGGGCTGGAGGTCGTCGAGGTGCCGCAGTGCGGGGGAGTGACGAATCCCGACGAGCTTCGCCGGGCGGCAGACGAGGCCGCAGCCGTGATCTTCCAGCAGCCGAACTTCCTCGGCTGCCTCGAGCCCGCCCCCGAGCTCGCGGAGGCGGCCGCCGACGCCGGAGCGCTTCCGATCGCCCACGTCGACTTGATGTCCCTCGGCGTGCTCGAAGCGCCCGGAGCGTACGGTTGCGCGCTTGCGATCGGCGAGGGTCAGGCGGCGGGCAACTGGCAGTCCTACGGCGGTCCGCACTACGGCTTTCTCGCCGCTCGAAACGACCTTGTCCGGCGAATGCCCGGCCGCATCGTCGGCGAGACGGTGGACCTGGACGGGCGCCGCGCGTTCGTACTCACGCTCCAGACGCGCGAGCAGCACATCCGTCGCGAGAAGGCGACCTCCAACATCACGACGAACCAGACGCTGCTCGCCTTTGCCGGTCTTGCGACGCTGGCGTGGCTCGGCCCGGCCGGGCTGCGCGAGGTGGGAGAGACGTGCCTCGCGCTGGCGCAGTACGCACGGGAGCGCATCCAGCTCGAGCCAGCTTTCGAGGCGCAGGCCTTCAAGGAGGTCGCGTTTCGCACGCCGTTGGCCGCTCGCGAGGTCGTACGTCGAGCTCGAGAGCGCGGCGTGCATCCCGGCTACGCGCTCGGGCGTGACTACGAGGGGATGGACGACGTGCTGCTCGTAGCCGTGACCGAGAAGAAGACTGCCGACGACGTCGACCGCCTCGCGGCCGTGCTCGCGGAGGTGTGCGGATGAGACGTGCTCGCTTCTGGCCGGCCTCGCCGACCCGGGCTTGCCCGTGAGCACGCACGAGCCGGGGCAGACCTGGCCGGATGCACCGCTTCTCTTCGAGCGCTCTCGACCCGGACGCCGCGCCGGGCGCCCACCGCAGCTCGACTTGCCGGTACCGGAGGTCGCGGAGTCGCTTCGCCGTTCGCGTCCCCCACGACTGCCGGAGGTCTCAGAGCCTGAGCTCGTCCGCCACTTCACGGCGCTCGCGGACCGAACGTTCGGTGTCGACACCGGCTTCTACCCGCTCGGCTCCTGCACCATGAAGCACAACCCGCGCGTGCACGAGCGGCTCGCCGGGCTTCCGGGCTTCCGGGATCTACACCCGTATCAGGAAGACGAGGCCGCACAGGGTGCGCTCGAGCTCATGTGGCGACTCCAGGAGATGCTCGCCGAGATCGCCGGGCTGCCGGCCGTGACCCTCCAGCCCGCCGCCGGCTCGCAGGGCGAGCTGACCGGGCTCATGCTCATGCGCGCGTACTTCGCGGACCGCGGCGAGGACCGCGACACGATCATCACCGCGGACACGGCACACGGCACGAATCCGGCAAGCGTGACGATGGCTGGGTACAAGCTCGCGAAGGTCGAGACAGACGCTCGCGGCAACCTGGACCTCGACGACCTGCGCGCGAAAGTGGACGAGCGCACGGCCGGTCTCATGCTCACGAATCCCTCGACGCTCGGGCTCTTCGACGAAGGAATCGAGGACGTGGCTCGGATCTTCCACGACGCTGGCGCCCTCCTCTATTACGACGGCGCGAACCTGAACGCGGTCGTGGGCATCTCGAGGCCGGGGGACATGGGCTTCGACATCGTCCACTACAACCTCCACAAGACGTTCTCCCAGCCTCATGGCGGCGGCGGACCTGGGGGAGGTCCCGTAGCCGTACGGGAAACGATCGAGCCGTATCTCCCGGTGCCGCGTGTCACCCGCGACGGAGAGAGCTACCACCTCGACTCGGGCAAGCCGAAGTCGATCGGGCGCGTGCGTGGTTTCGCGGGGCCATTCGGCGTCTTCGTTCGCTCGTATGCCTTCATTCGCGCGTACGGGCCGGAGCTACGCGAGATGTCGGAAGCGGCGGTGCTCAACGCGAACTACCTCCTCGCGCAGCTTCGAGACGTCTACGACCTGCCGTACGACCGCCACTGCATGCACGAGTTCGTGCTCTCCGCGAGGAACCTCAAGCGCGAGCACGGCGTCACTGCGCTGGACGTCGCGAAACGCCTCATGGACTACGGCATCCACCCGCCGACGGTGTACTTCCCACTCGTCGTGCCGGAGGCGCTCATGATCGAGCCGACCGAGACCGAGCCCAAGGAGAGGCTGGATGAGTTCGTGGCCGCCATGCGGCGGATCGCGGAGGAGGCCGCCACGGATCCGGAGCTGGTGCGCGACGCCCCCCGCGGGCGGCCGGTGCGTCGGCTCGACGAGGTTCGCGCCGTGAAGCAGCCCGTGTTGCGCTACCTCTTCGAAGAGCATCCCGCGCTCGTGCCGGCCGAGTAATCGCCGTCCGCGGATCCGCCGGCATTCGACGCGCACGCCGCCACGAACGAGTGATCTCGGTCTCCAAAAAGAGGTGATCTAACCGACTGCGTCCGTCCGAATCGACGGACGTCGGTATCAGACCATGCGATGGGAGCTTTCCCCCAACGCAAGGAGGTCGTGATGAGTTCTACAAAGGCACTGACAGGGGGTGGTCGGCGAGTGCTCCCTACTCTCGTTCTTGCATTGATCCTGCCCGTGTTCAGTGCGCGTCCGGCCCCTCACCAAGCGGGTCAGCATGACCAAGCGCTTCCGCATGCTCGTCACCGTTCGCGACCTGCGCGGAAAGACCGTGCGTCATGCAATCGTCTCGGTCACCCGCGTGCCGCGTGTCGTCAACACGATCTCGGGTACGCACTCGGCGTTCAGCAACAAGGCCGGCAAGGCCACGGGTCGGCGTGCCCGCCACGAAGTCGATGCTCGGCAAGCGGTTGCTCGTGAAGATCGTCGCGCGCACGCCAAAGCGCGCGTGCGATGACGCTTCGCTCGGTCCGGCTGCCGAAGGTCGGCTAGCGACAGGCATACCCACTCTCCTCCCCAGAGAAGGCCGCCGACCCAGGCGGCCTTCTCATTTCTCGAGGAACCGGTTGCTAAGGCTCGGGCGGTTGCCAGAGCGATGCGGTTGCCCTCGGGATCGGTCGCCCAGCCGAAGCGGCCGTACTCGCCGTCCTCGATTTTCTCGTCCACGGGCACATCCGCCGACCGGAGCTGCTCGAGCATCGCGTCGAGGTCGCGAACGGTGAAGTTGACCATCGCCTGCTTGTCCACCGGCCAGTAGTCGGTGCCTGCCTTGAACGGGACCCAGTGGGTGTCGCGGCTCTCGGGGAACACGACGTAACCCTCGGTGACGGGAACACCGAGGTGCTCTTCGTACCAGGCGACAAGCGGGTGCTCTTCGTACCAGGCGACAAGCGGGATCCCGCGAACGGAAGAAGACGCCGCCAACGCCCGAGACTCGCTCGCGAGAGCCGCTCTCCACAGCTGGAAGCTAGCGCTATCCGCGAATAGCCGAGCGGCGGGCAGCGCGGGTCCGCGGTGCCGTCGCGAGCTGACCGCAAGCAGCTTCGATGTCGCGGCCACGCGTAAGTCGAACCGTCGCTGGGATACGCGCCCGGTCGAGCACTGCCTTGAACGCCTCGATGGCGGAGCGCGAGGATGCGTCGAATCCTCCGGTCGGATTGTACGGGATGAGATTCACCTTGAACGCTTTCGGGTCGAGGCTCGCCGCCAGTGCGCGCGCGTGCTGCGGGCCGTCGTTGACGCCCGCGAGCATGACGTACTCGACGAACACCTTCCGTCGCCGAAGCTCGACGTAACGGCGGCATTCGGCGAGCACGTCGTCGAGTGGATAGCGGTCGTTGACGGGCATCAGCTCGGAGCGCAGCTCGGGATCGGCAGCGTGGATCGACAGCGCCAGCCGTATCGGCTTCTCGACCTCGTCGACGAAGCGGCGGAGGCCCGGAAGCCAACCGACAGTCGAGATGGTCGTTCTGCGATGTGTGATCCCGATGTCTCGCAGGCGAAGCGCTGAGGCAAGGACCGCATCGACGTTGAGGAAAGGCTCGCCCATCCCCATGTAGACGGCGTGGTTCACGGCCTCCCGGCGACGGAAGTGAAGCGCTTGCTCGAGGATTTCGGAGGCGGTGAGGTTCCGGCCGAACTGCATCGCGCCGGTCGCGCAGAACGTGCAGGTGAGCGGACAGCCGGACTGAGACGAGAGGCAGAGCGAGCGACGACCGTCGCGGTAACGCATGAGGACGGTTTCGACGGGATGCCCGTCGTGCGTGCGGAAGAGCGTCTTCAGCGTGCCGTCGCGGGACTCGCGTTCCGTGACGACTTCGAGTGTGGAGAACGGGACTGCGTCCGCGAGCGCGGTGCGCAGATGCTTGGGCAGCGACGTCATGTCGTCATACGAGCCCGCGCCGCGCGCCGTCCACTCCCAGACCTGGAGCGCTCGGTACGACGGCTCGCCGAGGTCCGCGAGCGTGCCTTCGAGAAGGACGAGATCCACGGCCGGAAGGTAGCGTCTGGACAGTGGGCAACCCAGCGGTCAAGCCTCTGATCGACCTGCGCTCCGACACCGTCACGCAGCCCACCGAAGGCATGCGTGCGGCAATTGCCGCCGCCGTCGTGGGAGACGAGCAGAAGCGCGAGGACCCGACAGTGACGGCGCTCCAGCAGCGAGTCGCCGCGCTGCTCGGACACGAATCCGCGCTCTTCGTGCCCACGGCGACGATGGCGAACCAGATCGCGCTCAAGCTCCACGGGCGACCGGGCGACGTCCTCCTCGCCGAGGAGACGTCCCACGTCATCGTCTACGAGTACGGCGGCGCGGCAGCGCACGCGGGGCTGATCACGCGCGGACTGCCCGGTTTCGCAGGCCGGATCGCGCCCGAGCAGGTGCGCGCCGCGTCTGCGCCGAGCACGAAGGTCGCAGACCAGCGCGCGACAGTGCTCGCGCTCGAGAACACGCACAACAACGCGGGGGGCCGCGTGTGGCCGCTCGAGGAGCTCGCTGCGGTACTCGCGACGGCACGCGAGCATGGGCTCGCGGTGCACCTCGATGGTGCACGCCTGCTCAACGCCGCCGTGGCGCAGGAGCTCCCTCCGGCCGAGATCGGCTCACGCTTCGACACCGTCACGCTCTGCCTCTCGAAAGGTCTTGGGTGCCCGCTTGGCGCGCTCCTCGCCGGCTCGCAGGAGCTCATCGAGCGGGCGTGGCGGGAGAAGCACCTCTTCGGAGGCGCCATGCGGCAGGCCGGCATCGTGGCGGCAGCGGGCGTCTATGCGCTCGAGCACAACGTCGATCGCCTGGCCGAGGATCACGCTCGTGCGCGCGCGTTCGCGGAAGGCCTTGTCGCCGCGGGCGTGCCGGTCGACCTGGAGCGCGTGGAGACGAACTTCGTCCAGCTCGACGTTGGCTCGCTCGGAATGAGTGTCCCGGACGCACTCGCCGCGCTCAAGGCGCAGGGTGTCGGGCTCTCCGCCACGATCCACGCGCATCTGATTCGCGCCGTCTTCCACCTTCACGTCGGGGACGAGGACGTCGAGCGAGCGGTCGAAGGAGCTGCGGCCGCGCTCGTCGGCGCGACCGCTAGCGCACGACGAGCGTAGCGCTCGCCAGCCGCCGCGCTGGATACCAGATGCGGAGTTGCGTGCCCTTTGCCGCGGATACCGTGCGCCCAAAGTAGCCCCGCGACGACGTCGCGCGCATGCCACCGACGGCAACCCACGATCCACCGGCTCGGCGCTGGATGACATAGGACTGCCCACCGGTGCCGGGTCGCACCTGTCCCCATACGGTCGTACGCGTCCCCGCGCGCGTCACCTGCGTGAACGGGATCATCGTTGCCTGGAGTGCGAGCTTCGCCTCGCCGTCGACCGTCTCGAGGCCGCTCTGCCACCGCTCAAGATCCGGTTCGTCGCGGTAGAGGTAGTGGATCAGCATCTCGACACGAGGTGCAGCGAAGACGCGGCGTGCTGCCTCCGACACGAACTGCGCCTGCGTCTCGGGACTCACGCCGAACGGATCGGGACTCGACTGGTAGCCGTACTCGGTCAGCCAGATCGATGCGCGCGGGAACGCCTTGTCGACCTCGCGCAGGAGCCGCTCGAGCGTCGACATAGAGATCGTCTTGCAATGTCCGCAGCCGCCCTCGAATGGCGTATCGCCCGGGTAGTCCGGATACGGATGATGCGCGTACGCGTCGAGCCGAGCACCGGCGCGATCCATGCCGCGGATGAAGTCGACCGGAGCAATGCCGCCCTTTCCGCCTCGAGGAGCGGTCACCCCACCGGCGACCCGTGCTCGTGGATTCGCCGCCTTGATGCCCGCGTGCCCGGGGTTCAAGATCTTGGACACGTAGACGCGAGCTGAGACCGGCTTAAGCCAGATCGCTTTGTTCGGCTCGTTCCACATCGTCCAGTGGCGAACGAACGGATACCGCGCAGCCGCCGCGCGCGCGAAGCTCGAAAAATCGGCGCCGACTCGCGGTGGAACATTCGGAGCCCCGTCGTTCGCCCACTCGGGAGTTCCCCAGAGCGTGACGACGGGATCGAGGCCGCGCGCGTCGAGCGCGCGCAGCAGCCGATCCGAGCGACGCCAGTCGTAGCGGCCCGGCGAACGCTCGATGCGATACCAGTGCAGCGTCACCCTGACGACCTCGAGCCCGATCCGGTCGAGCTCCGCGACCCGCTGAGACAGCGTTCCCGGGCCGAACTCGAGCCACGCGTCGTCCTGGATGCCAAAGCGGACGCCTGGGGCGGCGGCCGCGTCCTTCGCCAACGTCGTGGCGAATGCCGCGAATGCGCACGCCGTCACTAAAGCGACCCGAAGAGCCATCGAAGAGGTGTACCCGACCCTCGTGAACAAGGAAACGGTCGCTCAGACGATCCTTACAACACCTTCATTCGCCCTAACGGTCGCCTGTGAGGAAGAACACGACAACCACCACCACGTATCCGGCAAGCAGCAGGCCGCCGCGAAAACGGCTCGAGTGCCCGGTCCAGATCACGCCGGCGGTGAACACGGTCGCGCCGGCGAGCGTCGCGATCTCGACGGGGCGGAAGGACAGCGCCAGCGGATCGAGGAACCAGGAGAGGAGAGCGACGGCCGGTATGAGGAAGACCGCAACCTGTGCCGCCGAAGCGAGGGCGATCTCTCCGGCGAGCGCGATCTTCCCGCGATACGCCACGACGACGGCGCCGCCGTGCTCCGCTGCATTGCCGACGATCGCGATGATCACCGCCGCGACGAAGAACTCGCTCAGCCCGGCTTCGTCCGCGAAGACGTCGATCGAGCCCACGAGAATCTCGGCGACTACCGCAGTCACCAGTGTCGTCAGCGCGAGCGCGACGAGCGCAGCCGGCAGCGACCAACCGGTGATCTCCTCGTCGCTCGCGACGTGGATCCGGCTATGCCGGCGCAGCGAGTACCACGTGACGCCGACGTACACGATGAGCAGCGCGATCGCCACCGGCACCGCGATGCGGGGCAAGCTGCCGCGGTCGGGATCGCCGTCCCAACCCGGAATCGCGGGGATGAGGAACAGCGACGTCGCCACGACCAGCAGTCCGATCGAGAGAAAGCTCGAGAACCGATCGAGGGTTCCCCGCCCTCCGGCGACGAGCGCAGCGCCGAGAACGAGGAGGAGGTTCGAAACGACACTGCCCGTGAGCGAGCCGCGCACGACCTCGGTCAGGCCTTCGTTGACGGCTATGAGCGCGATGATGAGCTCGGGTGCGTTGCCGAAGGTCGCGTTCAGGAAGCCTCCGATTCCCGGCCCCGTGTGCTCGGCCGCGTGCTCGGTCGCTTCGCCGATGAGCCAGGCGAGCGGCACGAGGGCGGCCGCTGCGATGACGAACTCGACGGTCTGCGACAGATCCGCGAGGTAGTGCAGCGCGATGACGATCGGCGCCAGCGCGAGCGTTGCGAAAAGGATCTTCCTCACCAAAGTCGCGAAAACCTATCGGCCGCGACGTGCCGGCCCGAGGAGCGTGCGCTGCACGTCTCGGGCCCTGCCTGAAAACTGACGACTTGTCAAGACTTGCGGCGGGCGGGTCGTCAGGAACACAATCGGCTCATGAGCGAGGCCACGGTGACGATCGGACTCCCGCTGCGAGCGCAGGACGAGGTCGAATGCCGCCGCTGCGACGTCCACTGCGAGAAGGTCGTACATCCGGGTGCGTGCCTCGCGCGGAGCTGCCCGTTCGTCTACGCGTACGAGGCCTGGGGACGGACATACATGGGCTGTCTCCAGAAGGTCTTCGACGTCGAGATCGACGTCGCACTGCTCGAGGAGGCGGAGTCGGAGCGTGGCGGCTTCGGTGCGGTGCGGGCACGTCGAGCGCCGTTGCCGATGTGCGAGGTCGAGGTGATCTCCTGCTACGGAAACCGTGAGGACGAGCTCGGTTGCCGCAACCCCGAGTTCCACGAGTTGCCGCTCGAGCGCACGAGCTTCCGCATCTTCGCGCGCGTCACCGACGCAAGCTAGACCTTTCGGGACTCCAAGACTCGGCGACGACGCTTGCCGAGGCGATGGAGCTCTCGGAGTCGGCTCACGTCTTTCGTCTCACCGCCTTCGTCCTCCCAGGTCTCGACGATCGCCGGAAGATCCGCGAAGGCCGGATGCCCGAGGAATGTCGCCAAGCCCTTGCCGATGACGCCCTCGCCGACGCGCTCGTGACGATCCCGATTCGAGCCGAGCGCGATCGCCGCGTCGTTGACGTGAAGCGCGCGCAGGCGCTCGAGTCCGATTCGCGCATCGAGCTCGGCGACCGCGGCGTCGAGCTCGGCCCACTTCGACACATCCACCCCGGACGCCCACCAGTGACACGAGTCGATGCAGAGCCCGAGCCGAGGATGGCGATCCACTGCGTCGCAGAGCGCGGCGAGCTCGTCGACGGAGCGTCCTATCGTTCCTCCGGCTCCCGCGGTGTTCTCCAGGCAGAGCCAGAGCTCGTCAGTCGTCAGCTCGAGCAGCTCCCGCAGTGACGGTGTGACGAGGTCCACGGCCTCTTCGAACCCGAATCCGAGGTGCGACCCGACGTGGAACACGACCGCGTCGGCGCCGACGGCCTGGGCCGTCTCCATCGTCGCCCGAAGCGTCGTCAGCGACTTCGTCCGGATCTCGTCGTCTCTGCTCGCGAGGTTGACGAGGTAGAGCGCATGGCAGAGGACTCGCTCGATCCCGGCCTCAGTCCGACGAGCTCGAAAGCGCGCGATCTCCTCCGGCGCGTACTGCGTGGGCCGCCACATGCGTGGGCTCTGTGTGAAGACCTGTACCGCGTCGCCGCCGATCTCCTCGACACGGTCGATCGCCTTCGAGATCCCGCCGGCGATGGAGACATGGGCACCGTAGAGCACGCGAAGATCGTAGGGGCCGGGCACGCCCGGCCCCTACGATGTTGCATCGTGTCAGTCCGAGTCCGCATGGCCCCGTCGCCGACGGGGCTCCTCCACATCGGGAACGTCCGCACCGCGCTCTTCAACTGGCTCTTCGCGCGACATGAAGGCGGCGAGTTCCGGCTCCGCATCGAGAACACGGACACGGCACGGGAGGTCTTCGAGGCGACGGAGCAGATCCGACAGTCACTTCGCTGGCTCGGCCTCGACTGGGACGGTGAGGTCACGTTTCAGCTCGATCGCATGGAGGACTGCCGGGCAGCAGCGCAGGAGCTCCTCGCCGCAGGGAAGGCGTACGAGGACGAGGGCGCGATCCGCTTCCGGATGCCTGACGAGGGAGTCACCGCGTTCGACGACATCGTGCTCGGTCGCATCGAGGTGCCGAATGAGGAGATCGAGGATCTCGTGCTGATGCGCTCCGACGGACGGCCGACGTACAACTTCGCCTCCCCGCTCGAGGACCTGTGGGACGGCATCACGCACGTGATCCGCGGCCCCGACCACATTTCGAATACCCCGAAGCAGATCAACGTCCTGAGTGCGCTGGGCGCTCGCCTACCTCGCTACGCGCATGTCCCGAACGTGAACGGCCCGGACGGCAGCAAGCTCTCCAAACGCCACGGCGCGGTCTCGGTCGACGACTTCCGCGCCGCCGGTTACCTCCCGGAAGCGCTCATGAACTTCCTTGCGCTCCTCGGTTGGGCGCCTGACGGCGAGACGACGATCATGAGTCGCGACGAGCTCGTCGAGCGCTTCTCCCTCGAGCGCGTCGGCTCGAGCCCGGCGATCTTCGACTACGCGAAGCTCG
>Ga0136633_1000545_pt1 | contig 28711 bp, 35 predicted proteins | sample AntDrymeUQ832206_2_FD_105494 | JGI IMG/M metagenome (GOLD analysis project Ga0136633, IMG submission 105494) | Polar desert sand microbial communities from Dry Valleys, Antarctica - metaG UQ83 (22.06) | ecosystem: Environmental > Terrestrial > Soil > Desert | place: Antarctica: Dry Valley... | reverse complement strand
TCGGCCAGGAGGTCGGTGGCGTGCGAGCGGAGGCGCTCATAGCCGCTCGCCCGTCGGCGGCCGCGGCCGTCGATCAGCGAGCCGAGGATCGGCGATGCGAGGAAGCGCTCTGGAGCCACCGCACCGCGACGCTCGATGACCCCGGGCGGGACCGCCTGTGGATCAGGCGTGACCCACTCCGCGATCAGCCGGTCGTATCGCCTGTGCAGCACGTCGCTGCCCGGATCAGCCCCCAGGACCAGCAGGACTCCGGTCGGCTCGGTGTCCATCGGCAGCAGGATGAGATCGGGCCGGTGCTCGCGCAGCACGGCCATGACCTTGTAGACATCGCCCGTCCATGCCTCCGTGTGGCGGTCGCGCGCGGCCTCGTCCACGTTCCGCGGCAGCATGTCGTCCAGGACGATCAGGCTGGTCCAGTCCGCGAAACGCTCCACGTTCATGAAGTCGCGCAGCGCAAACTCGAACAGGTGCATCCCGTCGATGAACGCGAGGTCCAGGCTCGTGCTGCCACGGTATCGGCCGAAGGCGGCTCGGCCGCGACGCAGGTTCCGGAACGGGTTCCGCCCGCTCCGCAGGTGGGCGATTGGATCGGAAATGGCGAAGAAGTCGTCGCTGGTCGTCTTGACGAGCTGGAGGTCGCAGCGCAGCGGCGTGGTGATCCTGAAGCCGGGATCGATCGCGATGCTGGGCACCCGAGACAGGGACAGGCTGCGGCCGTCGTTGACGCCGATCTCCAGGTAGTTGCGCGGCCGGGCGGCGGCGTGGAGCTGACGCAGGAACTCGTAGCGGTTCATCGTCGCCGACTATAGAGCTCGCTCCGAAGCAACCTCACGAAGGGGGTCATTGGTCATGCACCCCTCGCGCCGATAGCATCGACATGATGAGTGAGCCCCCATGGATTCGATTCGAGCTGCGCTCTGGCGCCGTCACGGCCATCCCGCTGGCAATCGCGGTCGCCCTGTTCGGCGTGTCGTTCGGCGTCCTGTCGGTCTCGACCGGCGGCCTGGGCGCCCTGCCCGCGATCGCCATGAGCGCGTCCACCTTCGCCGGATCGGCGCAATTCGCGGCGGCATCGGTCATCGCCAGCGGCGGGCCGCCGATCGCCGCCATCGCTGCGGCACTCCTCCTCAACGCTCGCTACCTGCCGATCGGCGTGAGCGTCGCCCGGTTCCTGTTCGGCGGCCCGCTGCGTCGGTTCGTCCAGGCACAGATCGTGGTCGACGAGTCATGGGCCATCGCCGCCAGCGGCGAGGGGCGCTTCGACGCGCATCGGCTCATCGGGGCGGGCATCGTGCTCTGGCTCGCCTGGCTGGGCGGGACTGTGATCGGGGTCCTCGGCGGTGAGGCGCTCGGAGACCCGGCCTCGCTCGGCCTGGACGCGGCATTCCCGGCGCTATTCCTGGCGCTGCTCGTTCAGCAGCTCGCGAGCCGCCAGGCCGTGGTCGTCGCCCTGCTCGGTGCCGCCATCGCCATCGCTCTGGTGCCGTTCACGCCGCCCGGCGTCCCGATCATCGCCGCGGCCTGCGCCGCGCTCATCGGGCTGGCGCGTCGATGAGCGATGCCTGGGTCATCGTGCTGGCGGTGAGCGTGGGCACCATCGCCATCAAGGCAGCGGGCCCCGTCGTGTTGGGCGGACGTCCGCTGCCGGACCGCCTCCAGGGCGTCGTTGCCCTGCTGGCGCCGGCGCTCCTCGCGGCGCTGGTTGCGACCGCCGCACTGGGAAGCGGCCAACAGCTCGTGCTCGATGCGCGGATCATCGGGCTCGGTGCGGCTGCACTGGCGATCGTGCTGCGCGCGCCGACCCTGATCGTGGTGATCGTGTCCGCGGCGGCGGCGAGCATCGCCCGCCTGTTCGCGGTCGGATAGGGGCACGCTCAGCAGCAGCCTCCGGAGCCGCATCCACAGCCGGCGGCAGCCAGCGGCAGCTCGGCCATCGGCATCGGCGAAACCAGGCCTTCAGGCTTGGTGGCCTTGGCGATCACGCTGTGCATGCCATCGGCGACGAGGTGGGTGGACGTGAGCGAGACATCGGTCAGCCCAGCGTCGCGCAGTCCCGTTTCGAACTCGGTGAAGGATAGGGCGCCGGCGATGCAGCCGACGTACGAGCCACGCTCAGCGCGCTGTTCCGACGTCAACGAGTCGGAGGCGGCGATGTCGCTGATCCCGATGCGGCCGCCGGGACGCAGCACGCGGGCGATCTCGCGGAAGACCGCCGACTTGTCCGCCGCCAGGTTGACCACGCAGTTGCTGATGACCACGTCGATTGATCCCGCCGGCAGCGGGATGGCCTCGATGTGGCCCTTCAGGAACTCGACGTTGGTGGCGCTCGCCTCCGCGGCGTTGCGCCGCGCGAGGGCGAGCATCTCATCGGTCATGTCGAGGCCGAACGCCCGGCCCGTCGGCCCCACCCGCTTCGCTGACAGAAGCACGTCGATCCCGCCGCCTGAACCCAGGTCGAGCACGCGTTCGCCCTCGTGCAGGTCGGCTACGGCCGTCGGGTTACCGCAGCCCAGCGACGCAAGGACGGCCGCATCCGGCAGCTCGTCACGCTCGAGGACGGTATAGAGGCCTGCGCCGATGCCGTCCTCCGGTCCGCAGCACGCACCCGTCCCGGTGGCCGCCTGCGTCGCCGCGGCAGCGTAGTGCTCGCGGACCATCTCGTGAATCTGATCGGACACGACGGTTCTCCTTCGTGGAAGGGTCAGGCGACCTGGACGAGGCCGGCGAGGCTGGCACCGATGGCGGACCAGCGACGGCTGAACTCAGGCGAGAGCGAGTAGACGATGTTCGTGCTTTGGCGCTCGCTGGTGACCACGCCGGCTTCGCGCAGCACCTTGAGGTGATGGCTGATGGTCGGCTGGCTGACCGTGCAGCACTCACTGAAGTCGCAGGCGCAGATGCCGTCGTTCTCCGCGAGCTGCCGAACGAAGGACAGGCGGACCGGATCGGCGAGCGCGGAGAGCAACTGCACGTCGGGATCGGTGGTTCGCATTATGTCGCCCAGTATATCGACCATCATCCATATTGACACTTATCAATATTTCAGGCATCATCGAAGGAGACACCGAACGAACGAGGAACGGACCGATGAACCTGGTGACCGAGCTGCTGGTTTCCGCACATGAGGCCGATATTCAGCGCGCAGCACGCGCTCGACGACTGCAACACCTTTTCGCCGCCTGCCGACGCCGGCTGCTCGGCGTCCTGCCGATCGGCCCGCCCTGCGCTTGACGAGGAGCTCTTCGACGAGCTTCTCGAGCACATTGCGGCTACCCACGAGACGGGCATGCGGCGCGAGCCCGTCGCCATGCTTGCGGAGGCCACTCAGATTCAGCGCTGACGATCAGTGACCGGCGCGTCGTTCGAGTACCCTTGCGCGCGGTGCCAACGAGCGGTGGAGGGGCCATCGCTCCGGACGCTCTCTCATGGGGTTGCCAAGCGCTCATGCGCCTACCGTTCATTCCCCGCGAAGAGAAGTTCTTCGAGCTCTTCGTCGACGACGCCAATAACGTCCTGGCCGGCGCCCGGCTGCTCGAGGAGTTCTTCCGCTCCTACGACCAGCGCGAGCGTATCGCCAGCCAGCTGCGCGATCTCGAGCGCAAGGGCGACGGCCTCAGTCACGACATCGGGTACAAGCTCGAGCACACCTTCGTCACGCCGTTCGATCGTGAGGATATTCACCAGCTGATCAGCCGCCTCGACGATGTCCTCGACTTCATCGAGGAGGTGGCCGACACCTGCATCCTCTACAAGATCGACGCGCCCACGCAGACCGCCCATGCACAGACCAATATCGTCGTCAAGCAGTGCGAGGAGATCGTCCGCGCGCTCGAGAAGCTCAAGGGATTCAAGGGCATCAGCCTGCACTGGATCGAGATCCATCGACTCGAGAACGACGGCGACCGAATCGCGCGCCAGGCGATCGCCGCCCTCTTCACGAACGATACCGATCCGGTCGAGATCATCAAGTGGAAGGACCTCTATGCGCTCCTCGAGGACACGATCGATTCGTGCGAGGACGTGGCCAACGTGATCGAACGGATCGTCGTCAAGCATGCCTGAGGGCTTCACCGTCGTCCTGCTCGTCGTCCTCGGGCTGGCCATCGCATTCGATTACATCAACGGCTTCCACGACACGGCGAACGCGATCGCCACGAGCGTCACCACGCGCGCCCTGAAACCCGGCTGGGCGATCGCGATGAGCGCAGTGGCGAACTTTGCCGGCGCTTTGACCGGCACTGCAGTGGCGCATACCGTCGGCTCCGGGCTGATCGATACGAACGTGGAATCGCAGTCGGTGATCGCGGCAGCCCTCGTGGGAGCCATCATCTGGAACCTGCTCACGTGGCGCCTCGGGATCCCCTCCTCGTCGAGCCACGCCCTGATCGGCGGGTTGCTTGGTGCGGCCTTCATTTCGGCGGGGTTCGGAGCCTGGAAGGTCGACGGCATCGTCGGGAAGGTGCTCGTGCCGCTGGTCGGATCGCCGCTCGTCGGCTTCGCCGTCGGCCTGCTCCTGATGGTGCTCATCTTCAACGTCTTCCGACGCGCCCACCCCGGCCGGCTCAATGGCGCGTTCCGCCGCCTCCAGGTGCTGTCCGCTGCCTGGATGGCCTTCAGCCACGGCAGCAACGACGCGCAGAAGACGATGGGGATCATGACCCTGGCGCTCGTGACCGCCGGCGTGATCCCCGAGTTTCGCGTCCCTCTGTGGGTGATCCTGGTGGCGGCGACCGCCATCAGCCTTGGCACGGCGGCCGGTGGCTGGCGGATCATCAAGACGATGGGCACCAAGGTGGTGAAGCTGGATCCGGTCCACGGTTTCGCCGCCGAGACGACGGCCGCCACCGTCATCTTCACCGCCTCGCATTTCGGTATGCCAGTCAGCACGACCCATGTCATAAGCTCGGCCATCATGGGCGTCGGCTCATCTGATCGGATGAAGACCGTGCGCTGGGGTGTGGCACGCAGCATCGCAACCGCCTGGGTGCTCACTCTCCCGGCCTCGGGCCTCGCGGCCGCGATCGCGTACCTGATCCTCAGCCCGATTCTGGGTTGACACTGGGGCTGGATCCCACCGGTCCTGCTGGTGGCGATGGGCGCGGTCGTCCGCCTGGCGGCCGCCGCGGCTGGTGTTGGCCCTTAACACACCGTTGACCCTGCGCTAAGGCCACGTTAAACGCCACCGGCCACGGTGGCGGCGCAACTCGAGTGAGCACCAGCGTTGCGCCTGCCACTCGCAATAGTTCCCACCAGAGGATGGATTTGACTGTGAACCACAAGTCGTGGCGACCGCTGCTCGGCGTCGGCATGGTCCTGATGCTCGTGCTTGCAGCGTGCCAGAGCAACACCGGCGAGGACGAGGAGTCCGAAACGCCCGACGTGACTGGCCAGGAGTCGATGGCCGAGAGCATGGCTCCATCGGACGATGGCAACGGTGGCACGGCCGCCGGCGAGATCTTTGTTTCCGGCTCTTCGACGGTCGAGCCGATCACCAACGCGGTCGCCGAGGCGTTCGCCGCTGCGAACGCAGACTTCCAATACACCGTCGAAGGCCCCGGCACGGGTGATGGCTTCGCACTCTTCTGCGCCGGCGAGACGGACGTCAGCGATGCCTCCCGCGCGATCAGCGAGGAGGAGATCGCCCTATGCGGCGAGAACGGCGTCGAGTACGTCGAGCTGCTGGTCGCATACGACGGCCTCTCGGTGATCACCTCGGCCGACAATGCCGACGTCACGTGCCTCAGCTTCCTGGATCTGTACGCCCTGCTTGGGCCGGAGTCGGAGGGCTTCGTCAACTGGAGCGACGCCAATGACCTGGCGGCGGAGCTGGAGGGCGAGCTTGGCGACGAGTTCGGCGCCACCAACGCGCCCTATCCCGATGTCTCGCTCGACGTGACCGCCCCCGGCGAGGAGTCGGGCACGTACGACAGCTTCGTCGAGATTGTGTTCGGCGACATCGCCGAAGCGCGCGGCGCCGATGAGGTCGCCCGAATCGACTACACGGCGTCGGCCAACGACAACGTGATCGTCGAGGGAATCGCTGGCAGTGCGTCTTCGCTCGGCTGGGTCGGCCTCGCCTTTGCCAGTGACGCAGAGGGTCTCAAATCGCTCGAGATCGACGGCGGTGAAGGCTGCGTCGCTCCGTCCGATGGGACCGTCGCCGACGAGTCCTACCCCATCAGCCGGCCGCTCTTCATCTACCCCAGCCTCGCCGCGGTTGAAGTGAATCCAGCGGTCGCGCCCTTCGTCGATTATTACGTCTCCGAGGGCCTCGCCCTCGCCGGAGAGGTCGGCTACGTGGCGTTGACCGAGGAGCAGGGCCAGGCCACGGTAGACGCTTGGGACGCCCGCTAGCAGCGGGAACGTCTCCTCCATAGGAAGCATCCAGGCCCGCGGATCGGGCTCCGTGTAAGGTAGCGAGCGACCGATGACGGCCACCTCCAGCCAGCATCCCACGCGCCTCAAGATCGGCGACCTGCGGGGGAGCCCCGCACGGCGTCGACGCGAGTTCGGCGTCCGCGTCATGTTCCTGGCTGCGGCCTCGCTCTCAATCCTGATCAGCTTCCTCATCATCCTGTCGCTCGTCGGAGAGGCCTGGAATTTCATCAGTCAGGTCGACCTGCTGCTCCTGGTCGAGCGCGGCTGGTTCCCACGGCGCGACCTGTACAGCATTCACACGATCGTAGCGGGGACTGTTACCGTGGCCGGGATCGGCATGCTGGTGGCAACGCCCCTCGGGCTCGGTGCGGCCATCTATCTCGCCGAGTACGCCTCGCCGCGCGTGCGACGAACGATCAAGCCGATCCTCGAGATCCTGGCTGGCATCCCGAGCGTTGTGCTCGGTTACTTCGCCCTCCAGGTCATCAGCCCGACCATCGTCGATCCGATCTGCCCGGGTGCCACCGAGGGATTCAACGTGGCCGCGGCAGGCATCGGTGTCGGCATCCTCATCACGCCACTCATCGCCTCGGTCGCCGAGGACGCCATGTACGCAGTGCCGCGATCGTTGCGCGAAGCGTCCTATGGGCTCGGCGCCCGGAAGCGGACGACGAGCCTGAGCATCGTCCTTCCGGCAGCCATCAGCGGCATTGTGGCAGCGCTCATCCTCGGATTCTCTCGCGGCATCGGCGAGACGATGGTGGTGTCCATCGCGGCCGGCGCTACCGGCGGGTCGCTGTTCAGCGTCAACCCGTGCGAGCCTGGTCAGACCATGACCGCCGCCATGACTGCCCTGGCCACCGGCTCCGACCAGGTGCGCGGCGCAACGCTGGCCTTCCCAAGCTTGTTCTTCGTGGGGCTGCTCTTGTTCGTGTTCACGCTCGTCCTGAATCTGGTCGCCGACCACTTCGTTCGGCGCGTCAGGATTCGGTACTGATGGCCAGCACTCCACGGACCGGCGCGATGACGGCAGGCGAGGTGGTCCGCCGGTCGATCCAGGGCACGCGCAGCGACTGGCGTAGTCTCGCGTTCGAGGGCTTCCTCGTCCTGCTGCTGGTGCTGACCCTTGGCGTGCTCGCGTGGCTGCTCGTGGTCGTGTTCGTGAATGGCATCCCGACGCTGGCCGAGCGCGGACTTGACTTCCTGACCAGCCCGCTCGCGTCGCGGCCGCAGGAGGCCGGCGTCGGACAGGCGCTGGCCGGCTCGCTGTGGCTGATGGCGTTCGTGGCGCTCATCAGCTTCCCGCTCGGGATTGGCGCCGCCGTATACCTCGAGGAGTACGCGAGCGACACATGGGTCACGCGCCTGATCAACACCGTCGTCCGAAACCTCGCCGGCGTCCCGTCGATCGTGTACGGCCTCCTCGGCCTGGCCGTCTTCGTCGTTGCGCTTCGCGACTTCGTGGGTCCGGGCTCGACATCCGGCCGCGGCCTCCTGGCGGGAGGTCTCACGATGGCCATCCTGGTCCTGCCGATCGTCATCATTACCTCGGCCGAGGCACTCCGGGCAGTGCCCGGAGCCATCCGCGAAGCGGCCTTCGGTGTCGGTGCCACGCGATGGGAGGTCGTGCGCAGCCATGTTCTGCCCTATGCGGCGCCGGGCATCTTCACCGGAACCATCCTGTCGATGGCACGAGCGTTCGGCGAGACCGCCCCGCTCATCCTGGTGGGGGCGGTCATCGGCGGGTTCAATGTCGAATACGACTCGATCATCGGAACGCTCCAGGGCCGCTATACGGCACTGCCGACGACGGTCTACGACTGGGCGCGAAAGCCCGCATCCTTCGAAGGGAACGTGTACGCCGCGATCATCGTGCTGATCGTTGTGCTCCTGGTGGTGAATGCCCTCGCGATCTACCTGCGAAACCGATTCGAGCGAAGGTGGTAAATGGAGTGACCGTGAAGACACGAGATCCGGCGGCGCCCGACGCCGTGCACGGCGACGGCGGAGGCCCGACAATACGGCTCATGACCGCCCAACACGAGCTCGACGAGTCCGAGCAGATCGCGCCGGCTGCAAACGACGGCGACGACCCGCTCGCGTTCGCCGAGGACGAGGTCGTCTTCGAGCTCGATCGGCTGTCCTGTTTCTACGGCTCCTTTCGGGCGGTCCGCGATATCAGCCTGCAGGTGCCGAAGAACAAGATCACCGCCATCATCGGTCCATCGGGCTGCGGCAAGAGCACGCTGCTGCGTAGCTTCAACCGCATGAACGATCTCGTGGACTCGGCCCGGATCGAGGGCAGGATCCTGTACCACGGGGTGGATCTATACGCCAATGGCGTCGATCCGGTCGAGGTCCGGCGACGCATCGGGATGGTTTTCCAGAAGCCGAACCCCTTCCCCAAGAGCATCTACGACAACGTCGCATTCGGTCCCCGGGTGGCTGGGTTCAAGGGAAACATGGACGGGCTCGTCGAGCAGTCGCTCCGCCGAGCCGCCATCTGGGACGAGGTCAAGGACAAGATGCGCGAGCCGGGCACGGCGCTCTCCGGCGGACAGCAGCAGCGCCTCTGCATCGCGCGGGCGATCGCCGTCGAGCCGGACGTGATCCTGATGGACGAGCCGTGCTCCGCCCTCGACCCGATCGCGACGCTCAAGATCGAGGAGCTCATGCGCGAGCTCAAGGAGAACTACACGATCGTGATCGTCACCCACAACATGCAGCAGGCGGCGCGCGCCAGCGATTACACCGCCTTCCTGACGATGGGTGACGATCGTGCTGGCTATCTGGTCGAGATGGCGCCGACCCAGGACCTCTTCACGCGACCGGCGCATCGGCTCACCGAGGACTACATCACCGGCCGATTCGGATAACGGGGGTTCGGATAACGGGGGAAGGAGCACAGCAGATGGAGCATGCCGTCGACGCGGATGGGGTCCGCGCAGATCACGAGGAGCGGGCCGGACACCGGGGGCCACGCGCGACGTTCGACCGCGCCCTTGACCAGGTCAAGGACGACGTACTCCGCCTTGGTGCGCGCGTCGAGGATGCCCTCGAGCGGGCCGGCCGTGCCCTGGTCCAGCGCGACTCCGAGCTGGCCGACCGAGTCAGGTGGGACGACAAGGAGGTCAACGAGCTTCAGCGCCAGATCAACACCGAGATCACGGCGCTCATCGCCACGCAGGGTCCGGTGGCACGGGACGTTCGCGTGCTCCTGGCCCTGTACCACGCCGCGGCAGAGCTGGAACGCATGGGCGACTATGCCGTCAATATTGCCAAGCTCGCGCAGCAGCTGGCCTCGGAGCCCGAGACCCCGATCCTCAAGCAGATCCCGCGCATGGAGCAGATCTGCCGCGAGCAGCTCCGCGCTGCCATGCGAGCGTTGGTCGACACCAGCGAGGAGGAGGCTCGCGGCGTCTGCGAGCGCGATGACGAGATCGATCACCTGTATAACAGCGTCTACGAAGACGCGATGCAGCTGATGGCGATCGCCCCCGAGCGTGCTCGCCAGGCGACGCACATGCTCTTCGCCGCCCATCATCTCGAGCGGCTCGGCGACCGGGTCACGAACATCGGCGAGGACGTCGTCTACCTGGCCACCGGGCAGGTCGAGGACCTCAACCCCTAGGAGGGGACCGATGCGACGGCGGCTCCTGCTGGTCGAGGACGACCCAACCCTGCGCCAGGCACTCACCTTCAACTTGACGCGCGAGGGCTACGAGGTCGCGGCCGCGGCGGATGGCGAGGCCGCCCTGGAGGCTGCCCGCAATGAACGACTCGACCTGATCCTTCTCGATGTCATGCTCCCTGGCATGAGCGGGATCGAGGTGCTTCGCGTTCTCAGGCGCGATGGCGTCACAACGCCAATCATCATCCTGTCCGCCAAGGGTGACGAGATCGACCGCGTCGTCGGACTCAAGATCGGCGCCGACGACTACGTGGCAAAGCCTTTCAGCCGTCCCGAGCTGCTCGCACGAATCGAGGCCGTGCTGCGCCGTCAGCGCCGAGAGACGGAAGAGCCGGAGCGGCGAGAGAGGCTTACCTTTGGGCGTATCCAGATCGACGTCGCGCGGCGCGAGGTGACCGTCGACGATGAGCCGATCCACCTCACCACCAAGGAGTTCGAACTCCTCGCCCATATGGCGGCCACTCCGGGGCGGATCTTCACACGCGACCAACTGCTCGCTCGCATCTGGGGCTACGACTACCTCGGCGACGGGCGGACCGTCGACGTCCACGTGAGCTGGTTACGCGGCAAGCTTCGGGGCAGTGAAGGGCATAACTACTTCCGCACCGTCCGTGGCGTCGGGTACGCATTCGCGCCGCGACCGGCGTGATCGATCCGGCCGCAGCAGCCGCCTTCGAGGCGCTCCTCACGCGCCGCGGCGGCGATCTCCTGTTGCTCGTCGACGAAGGGTTGCGCATTGTGCGCGCGGGTCCCGAGGCGGCCGCCCTGGCGGAGCGTGCGGAACGATCGCTCATCGGCATGAGTCTCATTGCCGCGTTCGGCTCGGCGTCGCTCGACGCGGTCGCGCGCCAGGCGATCAGCTTGGGCGAGGCGGTCGCCGGCGAGGCGGACCTCGGCCACCTCGGAGAGCGTCAATGCGCGGTAGATGCGGTTCCGCTGCGTGATGGCGGCCTCATCCTCTCGCTCCACGACATCACCACCCTGCGCCGGATGGAGCGCGTGCGGCGCGACTTCGTCGCCAACATCAGTCACGAGCTGCGAACGCCTCTCACGTCGATCAAGCTCCTTGCCGAAACCGTCACCTCGGGCAGCATCGACGATCTGCCGACCATGCGCGACTTTGCGACCCAGATCGAGCGCGAGGCGGATCACCTCGCGCAGCTCGTCGACGAGCTGCTCGACCTGTCGATGATCGAGTCGGGCCAGACGCAGCTCGCGCTCGAGGCGGTCGACCCCGAGGAGATCGTTGCCAACGCTGCGACCCGCATCGGCCCAGTCGCCGAGCGGCGAGGCGTGACGGTGCAGCGACAGCCCGCGGCCGCTTCAGACGTCCGCGTCCTCGCCGATCCAGGCCGCCTGGGCCAGGCACTCCTCAACCTTGCACATAACGCTGTGAAATACAGCCACCCTGGCGGAGACGTGCGGATCGGCTGGTCCCCTCAGCCAGAGACCGTCCGCTTCGAGGTTGCGGACGACGGCATCGGCGTGCCCGACGCACACCAGCCGCGTATCTTCGAGCGGTTCTACAAGGTTGATCGCTCGCGCGCTCGTGCCCGCGAGGAGCAGCCGCTGAGCGGCAGCGCCGGTCTTGGCCTGGCAATCGTGCGGCACATCGCCGAAGCGCACCGCGGATCGGCGGGATTCACCTCGGTTGAAGGGGCCGGCTCGACGTTCTGGATCGAGGTGCCGCGGGACCTGGACTAGCGTCCCGCCTCCCGGCACTCCCTGGGCGCCGGCGCCTCGAGGTAGTCCGCCGCGCTAGGCGCTGACGACCTCGGCCTCGCGCTCGGTCAGCTCGGTCAGCTCGGTCTCGGCAGCGGCCTTGGCCTTCGCCTCCGCAACGGACGAGACGGCGGCGATGTCGATCTCGATCTTGATCTCCTTGCTGACGAGCAGGCCGCCCTGCTCGAGGGCGACGTTCCAGGTCAGGCCGAACTCCTCGCGGTTGATCTTGGTGCTGGCACAGAACGCGGCGCGCTGACCACCCTGCATGTTCGGCACGATGCCGGCGAACTGTGCGTCGAGCACGATCGGACGGGTGGTTCCGCGGATGGTGAGGTCGCCGTGGATCTTGCCGCCACCGCCGCTGGCGTCACGCTCGACCCTGGTGCTGACGAAGTCGATCGTCGGGAACTCCTCGGTCTTGAGGAAGTCCTCGGAGCGCAGGTGCTGGTCGCGCGTCTCCTGGCCGGTGTCGATCGACCGGGCGTCGAGGCTGACACGAACGCTCGAGTCCTCGATGCCTCCGGAGTCGAAGTCCAGGTCGAGGTCCGCAATCGGCATGCTGCCGCGGACGGTGGTGATCATCATGTGCTTGACGCTGAAGGTGACGGCCGAGTGCGCCGGGTCGAGGGTCCAGGTCATGAGATGGGGGCTCCAGGTGGGTACAGGTGTATGATTGATTACGCAACTATAGACCGATATCGTTGCTCGTGCAACGACATTCGCCAAGGGATGTGACCGATGACCCACCAGATAACGCGCCACGACGCCCGCCTCACCGCCTGGCGAACGTTCCTGCGTGCCCACGCGCACGTGGTGCGCGAGCTCGAGCGCGAGCTCCAGACCGATCAGCAGTTGGCCCTCACCGACTACGACGTCCTCGTCCAGCTCGCGGCCGCCGGCGAGCATCGGCTGCGCATGAGCGAGCTGGCAGGCCGACTGCTGCTCTCTCGCTCGGGCGCCACGCGGCTGATCGACCGTCTCGTCACGGAGGGCCTTGTCGAGCGTGCCAGCTGCGAGAGCGACCGACGCGGCCAGTGGGCGTCGCTGACCGATGCGGGCTACGAGCGGCTTCGCGGTGCCTCGCCCACCCACCTGCGCGGCGTGGCGACGCATTTCCTGGATCATCTCTCTGCCGAGGACCTTGCCGCCCTGGAGCGGATGCTCGCCCCCGTGCTCGCCGAGGGGGAGTAGTCCGGGTCCCCTGCCGAATTCGATCGCTCAGCGTTCCGCCTTTCCGAAGTACTCGGAGGTCAATGCGCCGATTCGCTGGCCTCGTCGCGCAGGCCACGGATCATGCCGGCCCTCGGATCATCCGGGGCAAGCTCGAGGAACCGGTCGAAGGCGGCCCTGGCGGCGGCCGAATCGTTCTCGCCGCGCAGGGCGATGAGCCCGTCGAAGAAGGCAACCTCCACCGGATCGGCCGAACCAAGGCCGGCGTACGACGCGTGCGCCGCGCGCGCGTTCGCCGCGTCGCCGGCCCGCAGGTAGGCGCTCATGATCCGTTCGTATGCGTCCGCGCGCTCCGGCTCGAGCTCGATGAGCAGCTGAAGGCTGACGGCGGCGCGGACCAGGTCGTCCGGGGCTGATCCGGCCAGGTATTGGTCGGCGAGATCGGAGATCGTCTCACTCTCCTGGCGCTCGGCCAGTGCGTCGAGTAGCTCCGTGATTCGGTCCTGGCGGGCCGACTCTACAGCCTGCGCATCGGCCAGCGCCCGGTTGACCTCTGTGCGATTCGCGATCCCGGTGGCCGGCACGAACGAGCCTCCCAGCAGCACGGCGCCGACAAGCCCTGCCGCAACGATGGCGGCCCGACGGCCGCCATCGGCCGGCGCCACCGATGGGGCTGTTTGATGTCGATCGAGGGCGGTCCGGGTGAGCGCGGCGCGATCCTCGGCCTGCGCGCGTTGCACGGCATGGGCGGCGTCATCGAGCGAGCCGGCGCGGCGGTCCGTCTCCACGTCGCGCAGCGCCTCGAGCGCCACGCGATGCCGGAGGGCGGCGGCGAGATCCACGTCGGAGGCGCCTTCGTCGGTACGGGCCGCGATGAGCGGCAGCAGCACGGCCGCGCCGGCGACGGCAAGCCCGGCCAGCAGGATCAGCGGCTCAGGCATCGAGCGCCTCGGCTTCCTCACGGACGCGTCGCCGCTCCTCCGTCGAGATGCCTCTCTTGGGCTGGTGTGCCGGACGGCGTCGCGCAATGAGCCAGGCGCCCAGCGCCCCGGCGCCGGCGATCACCACCGCGAAGGGGATGATCCAGGCTGCCGGCGAGGTCGGGGCGAGCAGGATCCAGTCGCCGTAGCGGGCGACGAAATAGGCGCGCACCTCGTCGTCCGTCGCGCCATCGGCCACGAGCACATCGATCTGGCGGCTGATCTCCTGCGCCGAGCGCGTCGGCGAATCGGCGACCGAGAGGCCCTGGCAATCGGGGCAGCGCAGCTCGCCGGCCAGCGCATCGGTGCGCTCGGCGGCCGTCGGCGCGGGTTCCGGCTGGACGGCGAAGACGAGCACCATGGCGACGAGCGCGAGGGCGCCGCCCAGTGCGACGGCCGGCAGCCAGGCCTTCATCGGCCGATCCCGATCGAGGCCAGCCGCTCGTCCACGAGCGCATCGGTCAAGGGACCCCACTGCCTGGCCCGAACGATCCCATCAGCGTCCACGAAAAAGGTTTCGGGCGGACCGGTGACGCCGTAGTCGATCGCCAGGCGCCCGCTCTCGTCGATCAGGTGGCCGTAGCCGGCGTCCCCGTAGCGCGCCAGGAAGGCCTCGGCATCGGCGGGCGAGTCCTGGTAGAGCACGCCGACCACGGTCAGCTCATCGCCATGGCGCTCGAAAGCGGAGGCGAGCACCGGATGCTCGTCGACGCAGGCCGGGATGCACCAGCTGGCCCAGAAGTTGACGAGATACGGGCGGCCGGCCAGCTCATCGGTCGAAAGCGTGTCGCCATCCAGGGTTGTGAAGGTCCAGGTCGGCGCCGGCTGACCGATGAGCGGCGAGGCGATCTCGCGCGGGTCGCGTCCGAACCCGCTGAGGAGGAGCAACGCAAGTGGCACAACAATGATCGGGACGAGAAGCCAGCGCAGGTGACGCATCGGTCAGGCGCCCTCCACCGACGTGACCGATGGCGCCCGCTGCGGCTGCTCGACCGTCACGCTCCTCGCCTTCCGTTCCGGCCAGATGGCGAAGACGGCGGCGACGCCAACGATCGCGCCGCCGATCCAGATCCACACCACCAGCGGGTTGACGAACAGGTGGAGCGTGACCGTGCCGGTCGCCGTGTCTGAGGCGAGCAACGTGACGTACAGGTCCTCGGCGAGGGACGTGCGGACCGCCGGCGTGGCGATGGCTGTCGGTGAGTTGGGGTAGTCGCGCAACGCCGTGCCGAGCGAGCCGTTCTGCGGGCCCGAATAGGTGACCTCCGCCCGGGTCTCGATCACCCGCTCGTCGCTGGCCAGCGGCTCGACCACGAGCCGATCGTGACGAATCTCGTACGCGCCGATCGTCGACGTCTCGCCGGGTGCAAGGGTCACCGTGCGGTCTGATGCCAGCCCTGATGAGATGGCGACCGACACGGCCATGACGAGGACGCCGAGGTGAACGGCGTAGCCGCCGTACCGGCGTCGGTTGCGGGTGGCGAGGCGCCAGGTCGCTGTGGCCGGGTCCTCTCCGCGCGTCCGCGCGCGGACGCGGGCGCCGCGCATGACCTCGTCGACCATGATCCCGCCGACGAAGACGGCGAGCCCCATCGTGACGAGCGAGGAAGCGTCGCGCAGCCCGACGCCGAGCGCCGCAGCGACTGCGAGGACGGCCAGGACCAGGGGTACGGTGAAGCGCTCCCGCGTCGTGCCCCACGAGGCGGTCCCCCATGGCAGCGCCGGACCGACGCCCATCAGGAAGAGGAGCGCCACGAAGATCGGGACGGTGACGGTGTTGAACCACGGCGCGCCGACGCTGATCGTATCGCCGCTGGTTGCGGCAATGAAAAGGGGAAGAAGCGTGCCGAACAGGACTGCGAAGGTCAGCCCCAGGAAGAGGACGTTGTTGAGCATGAACGCCGACTCGCGACTCACCGTGCCGGACGGACGACCGCCGCCGATCAGCTCGGGCAGCCGCCAGACGAGCAGGGTCAACGACCCGACCAGCGCGACGAGGATTCCGGCCAGAAACCATGGCCCGATGGCCGACTGCGTGAAGGAGTGGACGCTGGCGACGACGCCGGACCGCGTCAGAAACGTTCCGACCAGGGTGAGCACAAAGGTGGCGATGACGAGAGCGCTCGTCCAGATCTTGAGCCCTCCGCGACGCTCGGCCACCATCGCCGAGTGTACGAAGGCTGTCGCGGTCAGCCATGGCAGCAGCGCGGCGTTCTCGACCGGATCCCACGCCCAGTAGCCGCCCCAGCCGAGCACCTCGTAGCTCCACCACGCGCCGGCCACGATGCCGAGGGTCAGGAAGGTCCACGGGATCAGCGTCCAGCGCCGAACGATGCGCAGCCACTCCTCGTCGAGCCGCTTGGTTGCCAGCGCCGCAATGCCGAAGGCGAACGGAACGGCCAACCCGGTGTAGCCGAGATAGAGCAGCGGCGGGTGGAGCGCCATGAACGGGTGGTTCTGGAGCAGGGCGTTCGGCCCGGAGCCCTGGGCGGCTACCGGCGAGGTGAGGGCGAACGGGTTGCCGGGCCAGGTCATGACCGCAAAGAAGAAGGCGTTGACCGTCGCCAGCGTGGCCCCGACCCACGGCATCAGCTGCCGGTATCGATCGCGGTAGCGATGAAGCACCAGCGACGCCCATCCGGTGGCCAGCAGCGCCCAGAACAGGATCGACCCCTCGAGCGCCGCCCACAGGCTGATCGCGCTGATGAACGGCGGCGTGGTGCTCGCGTTGTTCTCCGCCACGTAGCGCACGCTGAAGTCGTGGCTGACGAGCGAGATGACCATGGCGAAGCAGCCGATGGCGACCGCGACGAAGGAGCCGATGACGGCACGCCGCCCGCTGACGGCGAGGCGTGGGTCACCACCCCGCGCGGCGAGCAGGTACGCGGCGGCGGCGTACACCGTCAGGCCCAACCCGACCAGGATGGAAGCGTGACCGATGCTCGGGATCATTCGCCCGGGACGTACGAGTTGTCCGAGGGCGCGGCGCCGGAGGGCGGCACCTCGTAGTTCTCGTCGTGCTTGACGATCACCTGGGTGGCCTCGAAGACGCCGTCGACGCCGAGCGCGCCCTCGACCACTGCGCCGGTCCCCTCGCGGAAGGAGCGAGTGGGCGCCACGGTCGAATGGACCTCGATCCGGTTCTCGCCGTCGGTGACGACGAACGCAAGGTCGGTCGCGGGCCCGGAAACGCTCCCCTCCTCAACCAGGCCACCCAGTCGAACCGTCTCGCCGACAGCGGCCTCGCCGCGCGCCAGCAGCTCGGTGGGGGTGAGGTAGTAGACCAGCGCGTTGCCGACGCTGCTGAAGGCGAGGTAGCCGATCACAACGAGTGCGACCGCCACCAGGACGAGGATCGCCCATGGCCGCCGGCGCGGCGGGAGCATCGGCTCAGGAGGTGCCGAGACCGTCATCCCGCCTCGTCGTCGCGGCCGCGCGCGGTGCGAATCCGGCGCCAGAGGGTCGCGGTGTACAGGGCCAGCCCGCCGATGATGACGACGTAGGCGGCGATCACGAAGCCGGCATCGGTCATCGGGCCACCGCGGCCGTTCGCGCGCTCATCAGCCGATCCAGCCGCCGAGCCTCCTCGCGCGCGACCTCGGCTCGCGCGAGCTGGTAGCGGCGAATCATGAGGTAGAGCCAGGCCAGGGTGAACGCGCCGAGGGTGCCGAGCAGCGTCCCGACGAAGGCCATCGGCGCAGCGGGGTCGAGGACGCGATCCGGCGAGCCGATCGTGGCGGTCTGGTGCAGGCCGCGCCACCACTCGACGCTGAAGTGCACGATCGGGATGTCGATCGCGGCCACGATGCCGACGATCGCGGCGCGCGTTGCGCGGCGCTCGGGATCATCGGTCAGGCGTCGCAGGAGCAGATAGCCGACGTAGAGCATCAGCAGAAGCGCCGTCGTCGTCAGCCGCGGGTCCTCCCACTGCCAGAAGACCCCCCAGATCGGGCGGCCCCACATCATCCCGCCCCAGATCGCGAAGGCGGTGAAGATGACGCCGATCTCGGCGGCGGCGTGCGCCACCGCGTCCAGGCGCAGGTCCCGCTTCCAGAGCCAGCCGATCCCCGCCAGGGCGGTCACACCGAACGAGAGGTACGCGAGCCAGGCCGATGCGACATGCGGGTACATGATCCGCTGCGCGTCGCCCTGATTTCGGTCCGATGGAACCACGAAGAGAGCGACAGCGGTCACCGCCGCCACCGCCGCCAGCGCCACGTAGCCCAGGATCCGGGTCTTCATCCATCCTCCAGGAGATAGCCGTAAGTCGCCATCCCGGCGACGATCATGATGACGTCGAAGGCAACCAGGAGCTGAAGCCAGGCACCGAGCTCATCGAAGGGATCGCCGGCCAGCGCCGCTGCCGAGGCCTTTACCGCGCCAAGCAGGAGCGGTGCCAGCACCGGCAGCATCAGTAGCGGAAGCATGGCCTCGCGCGCCCGCAGACGCACGGTCACGCCAGCGTAGAAGGTCCCGACCGCCGCCACGCCGGCGGCGCCGAGCACCACGGTCACCAGCAACGGCAGCCAGGCCTTGGCGACGTCGACGGCGAAGAGCACACCGACGGCGCCCAGCACGAGCACGCCGAGAAGGAGCATCACCGCGAAGCCGCCGAGCGCCTTGCCCACGTAGATCGCCCGGCGCGCGACCGGATAGAGGGCAAGCTGTTCGAGAGCGCCGTCATCGGTCTCCAGGAGGTGAAGCCGGTTGACGGCCAGGATCCCGGCGAAGACGACCGCCAGCCACAACAGGCCGGGAGCCGCCGCAGCCAGCCGGGCCGCATCCGGGCCCAGCGCCAAGCCGAAGAGGAGCAGGACCACCGCGGCGAAGAAGAGCGTGCTCACCGTCGCGTGACGCCCACGCAGCTCGGCGAGCGCGTCCTTGCGGGCGACCGCCAGCGCGATGCGGGCCTCGGCGCGCAGGGTGCTCATCGGGCCACCTCCACGACGGACGGGCGAGGATCGCCCGGAAGTGGCGGCGGCGTGCTCTCGACTCCCTTCCCGCTCGCGTCAACGACGAGCCCGCGTTCGAGCGTGACGCGGCCATCGAGCAGCGCCTCGAAGCGTCCGGTGCTGTGCGAGGCGACGAGAACGGTGACCCCGACCTCCCGCCAGGCGACGAGCAGCTGGTCGACGAGGCTCATCCCGTCATTGTCCAGCGCCGCATACGGCTCGTCGAGAAGAACGAGGGAGGCGGAGCCGAGGAGAATCCGCCCAAGCGCCAGGCGCTTGCGCATGCCGGCCGAGAAGTCGCGAACCCGGTCGTCGGCACGGGACGCCAGGCCGACATCCGCGAGGGCGCGGTCCACGCGGCCTGCGGCGTCGGGAGTCCCGAGCATGGCCGCCGCAAAGCGCAGGTTCTCGCGCGCCGAGAGGTCATCGTAGAGCCCGGTCGCGTGCGAGAGGTAGGCGACCCGCTCCCGGACCAGCGCTGCCTGCCGGTCGAGGTCGAGCCCGTCGACGCTCGCCCGCCCGTACGAAGGGCGGATCGCCGTGCAGAGGAGACGCAGCAGGGTCGTCTTGCCGGCGCCGTTCGGCCCGAGCAGCGCCACCGTGCGTCCAGCCTCGACGCGCAGCGAAATCCCGGCCAGCGCCGGATTCCCCGCGAAGAGGCGGGCGAGGTCGGTCGTTGCGACCGCCGGCGGGCGCGTATCGGGTGCCCCGAGGGAGCGGGGCGACACGTAAATCGTGGTCTGCGGCATGCTCGACACGCGGGGCGAAGGGTGGGCCACCGCACTATGCGGGCAGCGAGAATGGGCGTCAAATGATCGCCCGGCGTAACGGGGCGCGTACGGACCTTTGAGCCACCCATCAGACACACCACGAGGAGCAACGGCCATATGAACCGATCCCGATTTCTCCCGGCACTGATCGCCGGGCTCGTCTTGATCCTCACTGCCTGCGGCGCGGGAACCCCCTCGACCGCCGCCGAGACGACGGGCGGCGGCGCGAGCGCGGAGCCCAGCCAGGCAGAGAGCGCGGCGGCCAGCGAGGCGGCCGTACCGTCCGAGGCAGCCGGCGAGGAACCGACGGTACGCCTGGTCCAGTTCGCGTTCGACCCGGAGGAGCTGACCGTCGCGGCCGGAACCGAGGTGACCTTCGCGAACGCCGACGCGGCGGCGCACACGGTGACGGAGGGCACCGGCGGCACGGCCGCCGAGGATCCGATCATCGATGACGAGCTGTCGCAGAACGGATCGACGAGCTTCACGTTCGACGAGGCGGGCACCTACGAGATCACCTGTCTCTTCCACGACCAGATGAACATGACGATCGTCGTCGAATGATGTCGTTCGGTTGATCGGGCGCGGGGGGCGGTGCTAGGGTTCGCGTCCTGATGGACACCGGACTCTCCCACTCGTCCCCTGCCGCCACCCGCTCGCGCGCCGCGCGACGGGCTGAAGCGCAACGCGCCGAATGCGCCGCCACGGCGGCGCTCAACGTGCTGGGCCAGAAGTGGGTCCTGCGCATCATTCGCGCCCTTGGCGAGCGGACTCAGCGCTTCTGCGAGCTGCAGGATGCGCTCGGTGGCGCGAACTCGGCGACGCTCAGCCAGCGCCTCAAGCTGCTCGAGGACGAGGGCATGATCGAGCGACGTGCCATCAGCGCCGTGCCGCCGTGGGTGGAATACTCGCTCACCGACAAGGGCAGCGAGCTGCGCGGCGCGATCGCCGGCATCGATCGCTGGGCCGAGCACTGGGCGGCCAATCAGTGAGCCATCCGGTCGCCGAGGAGCGCCCGGCTGCACACGGCGACGCGCTCAACCTCGTGCGCGCGGCAATCGCCGAGGCGGCGGGGCCCGAGTCGGCCGCGCAGCGCGTCGTCGACCTGCTCCATGACCGGTTTCCCTCCTACGACTGGGTCGGCATCTACTGGATCGAGGGCAGCGATCTCGTTCTCGGACCGTGGACCGGACCGCAGGCGACCGAGCACACCCGCATCCCGATCGGGACCGGCGTGTGCGGCGCCGCGGCCGCATCGGGTCGCACCGAGGTCGTCGCCGACGTGAGCGCCGATCCGCGCTACCTCGCCTGCTTCGCAAGCACGCAGAGCGAGATCGTCGTGCCGATCTTCGACGGTGGCGACGTCATCGGCGAGATCGACGTCGACGGCTCCGACCTCGATGCCTTCGACCAGACCGATGCTCGATTCCTCGAGGAGATCGCGGCTCTCCTCGCCCCGCTGCGACCGCGGGCGTAACCGGCCGCGTACCGCATCGGTGACATGTCCACTGGTCCCGGCCCGTTCGAGCAGGTCTACGGGAAGCACGTGGTCGGCATCTATCGGTTCGTCTACGCGCGCGTCGGCAACCGGCCCGATGCCGAGGATCTGACCGCACAGGTCTTCGTCCGGGCCGTGGAGCAGCTCGATACCGCGCGCGAGCCCGGCCAGATCGCCGCCTGGCTCTACCGCGTCGCGCAGAATGCGATCGCCGACCACTGGCGTGCCTTCTACCGGCTGCCTCTCGTCGGCGTCGACCACGTGGCGCCTGGCTGGGAGCCTGCCGACGACGGCGCGCAACGACAGGCACCACCCGACGAGCGCGCGTCGATCCGCGTCCAGGCGCTTCTCGGCGACCTGCCAGACCGGTATCGGCGCGTCCTGGAGCTCCGCTTCCTGCAGCGCATGTCGGTCGCGGAGACCGCGCAGGCCATGGGGATCACGAGCGGGAACGCCAAGGTCCTCCAGTATCGAGCGCTGCGCAAGGCGGCGCTCCTCGGAGACGCGGTCGATGGCTGAAGAGCGCGATCCGAGGGCCGAGCGGTTCGAGCGCTATCTCGACGCGCTCATCGCCGGCGAACGGCCATCACCCGAGGACGTGGCGAGCGGCGATGAGGCCGAGATGGCGCGCCTTGCGGCGGAGATGGCCGGCGCCGCGAGCCGCGACACCGCGGATCCGGACCCCGCCTTCGTCGAGCAGCTGCGCCTGCGGATGCGCGCTGCCGACGCCGGGCTGGCCGCCGTCCAGATCCCTCCGCCCGTGCGTGATCTAGCCGCGGAGCCGGCCGGACAGCGGCCGTGGAGGCTATCGCGACGCCAACTGCTCCAGGGCGGGATCGGGGCGGCGGCCGGGCTGGCAGCCGGCCTGATCGGGGTCTCCGTCGCACGGCCCTCGCCGGTGGCGGCGCCCTCGCTGGGCGGCGACGAGGATCTCGTGGCCGGCGAAGGATTCTGGCAGAAGGTGGCGCAGCTGGCGGACCTCCCGCCGGGCACCGCGGCGCGATTCTCGACGGCGGCGTTTGACGGCTTCGTCGTCAACGACTCCGGGGACGTCCGCGCCCTCTCATCGGTCTGCACGCACATGGGCTGCACGCTCCAGTACCGGCCCGAATGGCAGGACCTGCGCTGCCCGTGCCACGGCGCAAGCTTCGACCTTGCGGGGCAGCTCGCCAATGGACGGCGCACGTGGCGGGATCAGCCGTATCGGGGCGACGCGCGCGCCTATCCGATCGAGCTGCCTGACCTCGTTCGGCCGCGTGTCAAGGTCGCAGACGGCGTGATCATGGTGTGGACCGCCCAGGCCTGAGTCGGGGGTTCGACGCGGCCGCGCTCATCACGCCGCTCGCCGGCGTTGCGGCCTCCGGCCTCTGCCTGTGGGCCATGCCACACCTCGCCTCGAGGCAGGCGAACTAGACGACCACCTCGAACAGGTAGCCGATGAAGTACGGGATGGCGAGGATCGCCAGGATCACGGCAAGCACGATTCCGGCATAGAGGAAGAACGTCAGGTCCGGTGGCTCGCTGCGGTCCGGTGGCGGGGTGAGCCGCCTGGGCAGATGGGAGGGGCGCCTCGGCTTGCGATGCTCGTAGCGATGCCGTTGCGACAGGTCGGGCAGCCGGAAGCGCGTGTCGGGCACGCTACTCGTAGACCTCGGGATTGATCGGCGTTGGCAAGCGGTCGCCGTGCAGGCCGGCGAGCAGGTTGGCGGCCGCCATCTCGGCCATCCGGTCGCGCGTAACGCGAGACGCCGACGCGATGTGGGGCAGCACGACGCAGTTCGGCAGCACGACGAGCGGGTGATCCGCGGCCAGCGGCTCCGGCTCGGTGACGTCGAGGCCGGCGGCGAAGATCTCGCCGTCGCGCAGCGCGTGCTCGAGCGCGACGGGATCCACGACCGGGCCGCGGGAAGTGTTGACCAGAACCGAGGTCGGCTTCATGGCACGCAGCGCATCGGCGTCGATGAGATGGTGCGTCTCGTCGGTCAGGTTGACGTGCAGGCTGATGAAGTCGGCCTCGCGCAGGAGCTCGTCCATCTCGACCCGGCGCGCGCCGAGCTCCGCCTCCTCCTCCGGCGTGGCCGGATGAACGTCGTGGTAGAGGACGTTCATGCCGAAGCCCCGGCCGCGGCGGGCCACCTCGCGCCCGATCCGTCCGAAGCCAACGATCCCCAGCGTGGCGCCATTGATGTCGACGCCCATGAGCAGCATCGGCCCCCACGTCTTCCAGCGGTCCTGGCGGACGTAGTCGACTGATTCGGGAATCCGACGGGCCGCCGCCATCATGAGCGCGAAGGCCAGGTCGGCGGTCGTCTCGTTGAGGACGCCCGGCGTGTTCCCGCCGGGGATGCCCCGCCTCGTGAGCGCGGGGACATCGATATTGTCGAAGCCGACCGCGAAGTTGCTCACCACCTTGAGCCCGGGGCCGGCCGCGTCGAGCAGCTCGTCGTCGACCCGGTCGGTGAGGAGCGACAGGAGACCGTCGACGCCCGTAACCCGGCGGAGGAGCTCGTCGCGTGGGGGCGGGAGCTCGTCCTCCCAGAGGTCCACGTCGCAGGCCTCGCGGACCCGATCCAGGCCGGCGTCGGGGATGATCCGCGTGACGAGGACGCGGGGCCGATCCGTGGTCATTCGGGGTTGATCCCGGGACGGCGCAGACGACTCCGCCAGATACCGTTGAGATCGGTGCGCGACCGAGTCGCCGATGGCGACCCCGCCATTCCGCCGACTGGTACCGCTCCGAGCGGTGAGGTGACCGACTCGCTGCCTTCGGGACAGACGACCACCGCCGGCTCCGGTGAATGACCGACTCGGCGTGACACCGGTGTCACCGGCGCGCCGCCGGAAACCGCTGCGTCCATCACGACTCGCTGCCCGCGGTTACCAGCTGACCGGTGGACTCGAGCTTCCCGAGCGAATGGGCCACGCGCTGTAGGGCGAGCGACAGATTCTCGCGCGAGTTCGCGTAGCTGAACCGCAGATGTCCCTCGCCATGCTTCCCGAACGCCGTGCCGGCCAGGCCGCAGACGCCGGCGTCATACAGAAGGTGGTCGGCGATCTCCGCGCTGGTCCGCCCGAACGAGGTCACGTTCGGGAAGGTGTAGAAGGCGCCATGGGGCATGACGCACGAAAGTCCGGGGATGGCGTTCAGGCCGTCGACCATGAGCTGCCGCCGCGCGATGAACTCGGTGCGCATGGCCTGCGCCTCGTCCTGCGGCCCGGTCAGGGCCTCAACCGCGCCGTACTGCACGAACGCGTTCGTGCACGACACGCTGTTGATCACGAGGCGGCTGAACGACGGCACCAGCCACTCGGGAAGAACTCCGTAGCCGAGACGCCACCCCGTCATCGCGAAGGTCTTGCTGAAGCCGTCGAGCGTGATCGTCCGTTCCGCCATGCCGGGCAACGTCGCAATCGAGAGCAAAACGCCTTCGTACTGCAGGCGGCCGTAGATCTCATCGGCCATGACAACGAGGTCGTGCTCGACCGCCAGCTCGGCCAGGCGCCGGATGTCGCCGTCGGTGAGGATCGAGCCGGTCGGGTTGTGCGGCGAGTTGAAGACGAGCAGCTTGGTGCGGGCGGTGATGAGGCCCGCCACCTCGTCAACGTCCATCCGGAAGTCGTTCGCCTCGCGCAGCGGGGCAGCGACCGGCGTGCCGCCGACGTAACGCGCCATCGACTCGTAGATCGGGAAACCGGGATTCGGGTAGATGACCTCGTCGCCGTCGTCGACCAGCGCGAGCATGGCGTAGAACATGATCGGTTTGGCGCCGGGAGTGACGACCACCTGGTCAGGCGTGGTCTCGATCCCCTTCCAGCGCTTCACGTCAGCCACGATCGCCTCGCGTAGTGGCTGAATGCCGGTGGCGGCGGTGTAGTGGGTAGCGCCCTCGTCCAGGAGCGCGTGCGCGGCAGCCTCGCTGACATGGCGCGGCGTGTCGAAGTCGGGCTCGCCGATCTCGAGATGGATCACGTCGCGGCCGGTCGCCTCGAGGGCGCGTGCGCGTGCCGCGGCCTCGAAGGCGGTCTCGGTCCCGATCCGCGCCATGCGGCTCGCAAGTCTCACAAATGGTCCCTCGTGCGGGTGCCTCGCCAGGCTCGGGGCGTTCAGTGTACCGATGCGGACGCCCGGCATGGCGTCCGCCCCCCGCGCTTGGTCCGTTTACGCCGTTCGCGCGCTGGGCGTGCGAACTGACAATCGTCGCCTTGATCCCACGCGCCAATGGGTCCCATTGCTGCGCTCCTCGCACGCTGAGCGAGCGAAGTTGCCATCGGGTGGCGAAATCAGGCCCCAGTGACACCAATTGATGGTCCGTTCGCACGCTCAGAGAGCCAATCGGCGCTGGGGCGGTCTGATCAGGCTGGCAGGCGGACTCGTTGGTCAGTTCGCACGCTCGGGGAGCGGCTCACGCACAAACTGGACGGTGCACGCATGCTTGCTATACTTTCCAGAGCGAAATCCCCGACACCGATGCGCGACGAGCGCCTCATCAGGAGACGATACGACATGACTCTTTCCGAGACTCCTCGCGAGCCGATCTCGATGACCGGTGGCGCACCGAGTGGTGAGCTGCTCGTTTCGGTCACCGAGGCCGCCGGCAAGAAGGTGATCGAGCTCCGTTCCCGCGAGGGCAAGGCCGATGCGCGCCTTCGCCTCTTCGTGAAGAGTGGCGGCTGCTCGGGCTTCAGCTACGGCCTGGCCTTCGATGAGAAGGTCAATGACGGCGACCGCGTCGAGGACCACTCCGGCGTGCCGGTCGTGATCGACCAGTTCAGCCAGCAGCACGTTGCGGGAGCCGAGATCGACTACGTCGACTCGCTCATGGGCTCCGGCTTCGCCATCAACAACCCGAACGCGGTGAGCAGCTGCGCCTGCGGCTCCTCGTTCAACACCGATGGATCCCCGGCCAAGGCCGGCGGCTGCGCCCACTAGATTCCCTCCTTCGCGACGAAGCCCCGGCCCACCGGCCGGGGCTTCGTCGTACCCCGTCTCCCCGTCATGCATAAGGCTGTGGATGAACCGACGGTGCCAGCGAGCGGTAACATGCTTGGGTGAGTAGCACGTTTGCACCGCCCACCACCGCGGCCGAGGATCTGCGCCGCTCGTTCGCGGCCGCATGGGGAGCCATCGGCGCAGCCTGGGGCGTAGCGCCGTCGACCGCCGCCGTCCAGGGCTATCTCCTCGTGTCGGACGGCCCGCTCTCCGAGCCCGAGGTGCGCCGCGCCCTCGGATTGAGCCATCGCGCGGCCAGCCTGGCGCTGGCGCAGTGCGAGGAGTGGGGCCTGATCGAGCACGCCAATGCGTCGCGTCGATCCGGCCAGCGCGGCCCGGCCGCGGCAGCCTGGACGGTGGTCGGCGACCATTGGGAGTGGTTCCGCCGCGTGGCCGCCGCCCGTAAGCAGCGCGAGACGGACCCCGTCCTGCCGGTCATCGCGCGCTGCACCGAGCAGGCTCGCGAGGCGGCGGCGCTTGGCGGTGCCGATGACGAGCTGGTACGGCTCGGAGATCGGCTGGCATCGCTGCTCGACTTCGTGCATCGGTTCGATCGCGGCGTCGAGCTTTTCGTGCGGGGCGACGCGAGGGCGATCGAGGGCCTCTTCGGTACGCTCGAGCGGCTCGAGCCGGACACGGTCGACCGGCTCTGGGCGCTGGTCGAGGAGCTCGGCACGGTCGATCTCGGCCGCGCGCTCGAGGTGCTGGCCAAGCTTCCACCCTCGGCGGCCAAGCGGCTCATCGGCCTCGCCGACCAGCCGGTCCTCCAGAAGCTGATCGGTGTCAGGTAAGGCGTCGGGTGCCTGGTGGGCGTCCGAGGGTAGACCGCTGTGGCTACTCGCCTGATCCGTCGTCCTCGAAGATCGATGATCCGGCAGCCATCGCAACGCCGCCGTGCCCGCCCAAGGCCGCCGGAAGCGGAAGCGGGACGGCCACCGGGGTGATGAAGCGCTCGACGTGCTCGCGGGTCCCGGCGATGTCCAACTCATCGAAGAGCAGGTCGAACTTGGCACGCAGGTTCGCCGCGATCGCGTTTGACGCATCGGCAGGAAGCGTCCAGAGCTGGCGCTTGAACGGGCCGATTGCCTTCTTGCGCGTCTTGTACAGGAACTGCTCCTCGGTCTCGCCGTCCTTGCGCTCATCGGCGCAGTTGGCGCGGCACCATTCCATCATCTCGGTGCGGAGCGCATCGGGCAGCCCACCCCCGTCGTAGAGGATGTTCTGGAACCCGGTGGCGAGGTGGACCTCGGCAGCGGCGTGGCTGGGGAACTGGTTGAACGCCTCGTCGGGCAGGGTCGAGGCGCCGTGCTGGACGCAGCCGGCCATCCCGTATTCCCTGCGCGCCACGGTCGACAACCGGCGCAGCGTGTCGAAATCGATACTCACCTCGGCCACGCTGCCGTCCGGCATCGGGATGCCGCCGTGGCTGGTGCCGGTCTGGATGCTCACCTTGCTGATGGGCTCGAGCGCATCGGCGCCCAGCGCGGCCAGGTAGCCATCGAGATAGGTGCGCAGCTCCTCCTCGGTGGAATTTGACTTGCCGACCTCGCCGATCTCACCACCGATGCTGACCCTCACGCCGTTCGGCTCCAGGTCGCGGATGAGCCGGGTCAGCTCGGCAGTGTTCTCGGCGTTCACGCGCTGCTGCTCCGCGACCGTCGGCAGCGACAGATCCACCAGGGTCGAGCTGTCGATGTCGATATTGAGGAAGCCGGCTCCGATCGCCTCGCGCGTCAGGTCCTTGAGCCCCTCCATCTCGCCGCGCGGGTCGGACGCCCATTTGGTGGCGTTGAACTGGAAATGGTCGCCCTGGAGGAAGACCGGCGTCCTCCAGCGCTCGCGGATGGCAGCAGCCAGCACGACCGCGGCGTATTCGGCTGGACGCTGCCCGGTGTAGGCCATCTCGCTCTTGGCGATCTCGAAGATGACCGTCGCCGCGTCGCGCTCCAGGGCAGCCGCGAATGCCTGGCGCGCGGTCAGGTAGGTCACCGCGCGCACATTGATGGCCGGCACGGTGAAGGCTGTCGGATCGATCTCGCCGCGGCCGCGCGCGCGATACAGCTCGTGGATCGAGGCGGAGCCGCAGCCGAGTGCCTGCGAAGCGCTCCAGATCACCCAGCGCACGGCGTCGCGCAGGTCGGGGTCGGCGTTGAAAACTGCCTCGAAGGCGAGCTCGTCCATGAGCTCCTCGCGCAGGCGCCGCTCGTCCATCACCTCGATGCCGGTGTCGGTGATGGTTGTGACGCCTTCCAGGCGGGCGCGCAGGTCGCCTGCGGTGGAGATCTGCATGCCAGTCATCCTAGCGAAGCGCCGACACGAGCGTGAACGCCAGCAGCGGCGCCGCGATCAGGCCGAGGCCGCCGGCGAGAAGGTACCAGTCGCGTGCGGCCCGCGCGTCCGCCACGCCACGCCGCTGGAGCCCGACGGTCCACCAGCGCACCGCCGAGAGGCCGGCGACATAGAGCAGCGCCGCCAGCCCGACGACGCCGACGGCGAATGGACGGACGCGCTCGCAGTCGTCGAAGGCGATCGGGCCACCGGGAGGGCAGGCTGAGGT
>Ga0136633_1000544_pt1 | contig 28782 bp, 19 predicted proteins | sample AntDrymeUQ832206_2_FD_105494 | JGI IMG/M metagenome (GOLD analysis project Ga0136633, IMG submission 105494) | Polar desert sand microbial communities from Dry Valleys, Antarctica - metaG UQ83 (22.06) | ecosystem: Environmental > Terrestrial > Soil > Desert | place: Antarctica: Dry Valley... | reverse complement strand
CGACGCCGACGCCGACGCCGACGCCGACGCCGACGCCGACGCCGACGCCGACGCCGACGCCGACGCCGACGCCGACGCCGACTTCGAGCTCGTGGCCGAGATCACCGGTCAGGCTCAGGAATGGATCGTCCCCCGAGGGACCGCCGACTAGAGAGCGGCTGCAATCCGCATCAGGCGCAGCTGGTCGAACAGCACCAGCAGACCAAGTGCCGCCCGCCCTGCCCCGTTCGCAGCCGCTCTACTGCTCAGCAGGCGCCGCGTCTGCCGACGCTGATTGGCCGTAGTCGTCGTGCCAGTTCCACCATTGGTACGGCGGCGTCTTGGGGTACCCAGCCGGCGAGTCCTCCCATTCCTCCTGGCGCCCGAGTGGCGTGATGTCGAGGTAGCTCCAGGTGCCCCCCATCGCCTCGTCGCCGCGGTTGTTGATGAAGTAGGTGCGGAACACGCGGTCGCCGTCGCGGATGAACACGTTCGTGCCGTGCCACTCGTCGACACCGAAGTCGGCGTCGAAGCCGTCCGTCATCGTGTACCACGGCATCTCCCAGCCCATCCGCGCCTTCACCCGTTCGATGTCTGCCTGCGGGCCGCGGGAGGCGAACACGAGCGTGGTGTCGCGGGCGTTCAGATGGGCGACGTCGGCGACCTGGTCGGCGACCAGCGAGCAGCCTGTGCAGGCGTGCTCGGGCCAGCCGTGGACGCCGGGCTCGAAGAAGGCGCGGTAGACGATGAGCTGACGGCGGCCGACGAACAGCTCGAGCAGGCTGGCTCTGCCCTCGGGCCCCTCGAACTCGTAGGTCTTCTCGACAGCCAGCCACGGCATCCGCCGACGTTCGGCGGCCAGCGCGTCCCGGGCGCGGGTCAACGCCTTTTCCTTCACGAGTAGTTGCTGGCGTGCGGCTTCCCACTCCTGTGGCGACACGATCTGGGGCGTGACCATTGCGAGCGTGACAGCCATCAGGTCGCACCGCCCGGCATGACGTCGGGTCCCGGGTCGCCACCGGCGACACGGACCGCGAGCCGGTCCAGGTAGTGCGCCCACCCACCCCCGTGGTCGGCGACGGCGTCGGGACGCCCTCGGTGCACCAGCCGCACGCGGGTCTGTCGCCCTCGGGTTGCAGCGTGATTTCCACCGTAGTGGACCCCGGCAGAATCGGATTGCCGTCCTGTTCCCAGCCGAAGGTGAACACCACCTTCTCCAGTGGCACGACCTCGAGGTACGTACCGGCCGATTGGTGCTGGCCGGCCGTGAGGACCCGGTAGGTCCCGCCGGGCGTCGGGTCGATGTCGGCCACGGTGCCGAGCCACTCGACGTGCTTGTCGGCCTCGGTGAGGAACGGCCAGATCGTCTCGGGGGTGGCATCGACCATGACCTCGCGTACAAGTTCGGCCATCAGCGCTTCTCCTTGTCTCGTTGGGCGGCCTCGGCGACATCACGGAGCCGCTCGAGTCCAGTGGTCCAGTAGTCGTCGAGGAACGTGCGTAGCTTCTTCATCTCGTCCTGCTGAGCCCGGTAGAGCCGTCGGGTCCCGTCGCGGCGTTCGCTCACGAGTCCCGCCGCCTTGAGGACCCCGAGATGTTGTGAGATAGCCGACCGCGTGACCTCGCGGAAGTGGTCGGCGATGTCGGTGGCGGGCAACTCGTCCCGCCACACCAGCCGCAGGATCTCCCGTCGCCGGGGCTCGGCCAACGCCTTGAGGGCTGCGTCCACACGCCAAGCGTAAGCTACTGCTTGCGTAAGTGTCGACTGAATCTCTGCCGCCGGTGCCGGTGGACTGTTCGTTCGCTCCGGAGCGCGGGCGTCTCTCGATCGCCGGCGGCACGGACCCGAAGGTGCCGAGGGGCGACCTCGGGCGCCCGGGAGTGTTGATTGCGGCGCCCCGCTACAGGCTCAGCTGGTCGTCGAAGGCGACGAACCAGTCCCAGTTGATGGGGATTCGCGAAGCGGACTCCTGGTGGACCTCGCTGGAGTCATCCTCGTCCGTCAGCCTGCTGGCGTAGCATTTGGCCATGAAGACGGTGGTCCTCGGGCCGCAGCCTGAGGAGGTTCAGACTCTCATCCAGCGACGGCGATCGCTCGGCATCGACACCTTCGACGAGGTCTGGGAGGGCTCCTACCACGTGGCTCCGGCGCCGAACGCGGCACACGCCTATCTGGACGACGTGCTTGCCGTCCTCCTTCATCCGTACGCAGTGGCGGCCGGACTCGTCGGTACCGGGCCTTTCAACCTGGGCGAATCCGGTGACTACCGCGTGCCCGATCGTGGCTACCACCGGGGCCGGCCGACCGGCACCTGGCTGGCGACTGCGGCCGTCGTCGTGGAGATCGTGTCGCCCGATGACGAGACCTACGACAAGTTCGGCTTCTATGCCCACCATGGGGTCGATGAATTGCTGGTTGCCGATCCGGCCGACCTTTCCGTGAGCATCTGGCGGCGGGTCGAATCGGGGGGCTACGAACGGGCCCTCGTCAGCGTGCTGCTCGGTGTCGGCGCGTCCACCTGGTCGCTGCGATCGAATGGCCGGACTCGCTGGATTGAGAACGGGATGGTCGGGCAAGCCACGGCCCCCGGCGACCTGAGCTGCTTGCAGTGACGAGCCTCCTCCCGGGCCGCCGACGGTGCCTCGCCAACAGCGGTCAGCGACGGGCGCGCGCAGCACCTTGGTCTGCCGCGGACTCTGCCTCGGAACCGTCCGAGTTGGGCGCGCAAGCTCACCCCCGGGGAGGCGCCGACCACCTTGTTCGACTGATCACGCCGCCGTCTTCACCCCGAGCCGACGCAGCTTCTGGGCGTACCGGCGGGCCTCCGTGCGGCCGACGACCCGAGTCAGCTCGGCCAGGAGCGTGGGCAAGGGGGGTCGGCCACTCAGGGCCCACCGGGAGAAGGCGCCGTCGTCGAACCACGCCGCGTCCGCCGGCGTCAGGCCCGGCTCCTCCCACTGCCCCTCGATCATCATCCACCGCAGCCGGCCCCAATCGAAGCCACCCTGCGCGGGATCGGCGACGAGGTCTCCGATCTCCGACCACGGCGCCGGCCGGCGGCCGGTACGGCTGGCCGCCAGCACCCCCTCCAGCCACAGTGTCGCCAGGAAGTGGGTGGCGGGGACGTCGGGTGGGGCGGTCGGGAGCCCGAGCGCCCGCTGGAGGCCGTCGAGGGTGAGGCCGGACGCCGGCGGTTCGGTGAGGACCTCGTCGCCATGCCTGACGCGGCTGACGACCTGTCCATCGCGGGCGACGAGCACCACGACCTCCGCTCGGGTCCGGGCAGCCGCAGGCCGGTCCAACGGCCGGGCCCATCCGCCCGTGGCCACGCCGAGGACGGACCAGTGCTCGGGCGCCACTGCGCCGAGGAGGGCGTCGGCGGGAGCGAGGCCATCCAGGGGGAGTACGCCGACGTCGGGACCTTCGGGCTGGGGGATGACGTGGACGAGGAATGCGCCCCCGTTGTCGGCGACGACCCGGCCGAGGGACTCGGCCAGGTCGCGGAGAAAGATGTGGTCGTGATCGGGCACGGCGCGCGTCGTCCCTTCGGAGGAGGAATGCAGCGGAGGTCCGTCGTGCCCCGACGGCGAAGGCCCGGCCCGCGAGGGCCCATCGCCGAACTCTGCCCGCGGACAGCCGACGAGTCAAGGCCGCCCGGTAGATTTGGAAGGTGTCAGGAACACCCAACCTTGAGCACGCCCTCGAGCTCAAGCGCAGCGGACGACTCGACGAAGCCGTCATCGCCATCGAGGGCGTCCTGGCCCGGTCGCCGTCGAACCCGGTCGCCCTCGCCCACCTGGCCGAGGTGCAGCTTCGCCGCCGCCGGCTGGCCGACGCGGCCGACGCCCTCGAACGGGCCGAGGCGCTGGCCGGCACGACCGCCTTTACCGCTCGCGTCCGAGGCGATTTGCGGTACCGGGAGCGGAAGTGGCGGGAGGCGGCCCGTTGCTACGCCGACGCCGAGGTACTCGGCGACAAGGGCACGTGGTCGCTTGTCCAGCTCGCTCGCTGCCACTTCCGCCTGAACGAGCTCGATGCGGCGCGAGGGGCGGCGTCGCGCGCCATCGAGCGCAACGACGGCGAGTCCTCCGCCTGGGTCGCCCTCGGCGAGATCGCGCTGCGGGAGGGGCGCGAGGACGACGCGGTGACGATGTTCGAGCGGGCCTACGAGCGGGCGCCGGCCGACGAGTTCGCCTACGCCAAGCTCATCGAGGCCCGTGTCCTGCGCCTGGCCCCCGAAGACCGTGAGCGTGAGGTCGAAGTCCTGCTACGGAGCCAGGACAAGGGCAACCGACACCTGCTCGGTGTCCTGGCCAAGCTGCGCAGCCAGGAGGGCGACGCGCACGGGGCGGCCGAGGCGTGGGGCGCCAGCCGCAAGCTCCACGGCGACCTGTTCTCCCGCAAGATGGAGGCCTACGCCCTGAACAAGGCGGGGGAGATCGAGCAGGCCGCGGCCCTGATGCGGGCTTGCCTCCTGGAGGATCCGGAGGACGTCGTCCTGTTCCAGAACTTCGTGCGTATCCAGCGGAAAAGGGGCGCGCTCGACGAGCTGCGCTCCACTCTGGAGGAGCTGGTGCCGCTGGCCGGGGGCCGTCGCGGCGCCGTCTACGGCGAGCTGCGCAAGCTCGGTCCGGCCTGATGGCCCTGCCGGCACCGGGGCGGGGCCTGGCGCCGCCGGCGATCGCCGACCTGGTCGAGGTGGCCGCGGTCGAGACCGTCGTCCGCCTCGACGGTCGCCCCGGGCGCCTCTCTGAGCTGGTGCTCACCGCGGATGTCACCAGCGCCCTCGCCGTCATGCTCGACGCCGGCAGCGGGGAGTCCGGGGCCGCCTTCTTCCTCGTCGGACACTTCGGCTCGGGCAAGTCGCACCTCCTCGCCGCCGTGGCCGAGCTGGCGGGCGGCGCAGGGTCCGGCGACCGACTCGCCGGCTGGGCGGCGGACCTGCGCCACGCCGCGGCCCGCGCCCGCCCGGCCGTCGTCGTCGCCGTGCCGCTGGTCGAGCACCGAGCCGCGGCGCAGCTCGAGGACCTGGTGCTGGGAGCGACCTGGACCGCGCTGGGCCGTCCGGCGCCGGCGCCCGGCACCGACCGGCGGGCGGCGTGGGACGCGGTGCTCGCCGCCGCACCGGACGGTGCGCTCGTGGTGCTGCTCGACGAGCTGAGCGAGTTCCTGCGGGCCAAGCAGGGTCCCGCCCTCGTCGAGGACCTGCGCTTCCTCCAGTTTCTCGGAGAGTGGGCGGGCCAGTCGGCGGTGGTGGTGGTCGCCGCCCTCCAAGAGAGCATCGAGGAGGTGGCCAACGTCAGCCAGCGCGAGCTGGCCCGCATCCGTGACCGCTACCGGACGCTGAACCTGTCGATGCGTCACGTGGAGGACCTGGTGCGGGGGCGGCTGGTGCGCCTGCGCCCGGGCGCAGAGGCGTGGGTCGAGCGGGCGCACGGGGAACTGGAATCGGCCTTCCCGCAGTGGGGCGTCTCCCTCGACCGGCTCCAGCGCTGCTACCCGCTGCACCCGGCCACGCTGTCGGTGATGGAGGGACTCCGCTTCCTGTTCTCCCAGCAGCGTGGCGTCGTCGACTTCATCTGCCGCCAACTGCGCGGAGACGCCACCGCCGGTATCGCACCATGGCAGGAGCGCGGCTACCTGGAGCTGTTGACACCCGACCGGGTCTACGACCACTTTCGCGCCCGCCTCCACGAGCGCATCGAGACCCGCCGCCTAGCCGAGACGGTCGTCCCCTACTACGAGCGGGCGGTCGACGAAATCCTCGATTCGCCCGCCGACCGCGACCTCGGGATGCGGGCGGTCAAGCTGCTCTGCCTGCTGGCCGCGTCGCCCGTCGAGCGCCCCCGCAGCGCGCCCGAGCTGGCCGACCTCCTTCTGACCCGGCTCAGCGCTCTCGACCCCTCGGCCAACGTGTCCTACCTCGAACGCGCCGTGCTCGAGCCTCTCGTCGCCCGCGGTGCCTACCTCGTTGGTCGGGCCGGACCTCCTCGGACCTACACCGTCGAACTGGAGGCGGACGCCGCCGAGGTGGCCCTGGCCCGCCAGACCCAGGCGCGTGCCGAGCTCTCGCCCGGTGACCGGCGGGTGGCCTGCACGCTCGTCGAGCTCGGGTCGTCGTCGACGCTGCCGCTCCAGCTCCTAGCCGATGTCGGCGCGTCCCGGCGCGAGATCCTTTGGCAGAACACACTGCGCTCCCTGCTCGTGGTGGGGATCCGCATCCCCGAACTGACTGCGCCGGACGTCGCCGCCCTGGTGGGCCAGGCCCGCTCGGTCGGGGCCGAGGGGTGCCTGCTCGTCGCCGAGCCCGAGCTGGACGACAGTGACACCGTCGAGCAGGCGCGCGCACTCGCGGCGTCGAGCGGGCGGGTGGCCATCTGGGCGCCGCACCCCCTGGGAGCCGGCGCGGTCGAGGTCGCCCTGGAGCTGCACGGCCGGCGGCTGGTGCTCGAGGCGGCCCGCGCCGAAGGCCGCACCGAGGAGGGTGGCCTGGTCGAGTTCCTCGAGCGCTCCGCCGCCGGCGACGACGCCCGCGCCCGTGAGGTCCTCCAGCGGGCCTACTTCGCGGGCGTGGTGGCGTCGGGCCCCGGCGCCGCCGCGGTTGACCTGCCGTCGCTGGCCGGACTGTCGTTCGACCGCCTGCTCGTGTCGCTGGCCGACCCGCTCCTGTCGCGCCTGCATCCCCTGCACCGCGACGTCGCGCCCCGAGGCGAGCTGGTGGGGGAGCGACTCCTGCGCCAGCTGGTGACGGAGGTGCTGACCCAGCCCCGGATCGGGGCGGCCGCGGCCGAGCGGGGCCAGCTGCGGTCCCTGCTCGCCGGCTACCTGGTGCCCCTCGGGCTCGTGCGCCGGCGGGGCGACGTGCACGTGCTGTCGCCCGACCCGGTGCGCAGCGCAGCGGTCGCCGAGGTGCTGCGCCTCGTGCCCGACGTCGAGCCGGTCTCCGCCCCGCTGGTCGTCGAGGCGCTCGCCGACGGGCCGGTGGGGCTCACCGAGCCCGAGGCCCTGCTGGTGCTCAACGCCTGCGTGCAGTCCGGCCTTCTCGAGATCTGGCGGGGCCGTCGCCAGATCACCGATCCCTTCCTGGCCGTGACCGCGGCCGACCGGCTGCGGGCGGCCGAGCTCCTCGAAGCGGCGGCGCGCGACGCCTTCGCCGGGCTGGGCCCCATCGTCGGTCAGGGACCGTGGGAGCCCTGGAACGCCTCCCTGCAGCGGGCGGCCTGGGAGCGGGCACGGGCCTGGCTCGACGCCCGCCGGGAGGACGTTGTCCAGGTGCACGGCGGGCTGGAGGCGATGGCGGACAACGCGCTGCTGGCCGGTGTCGAGACCGACACGGTGGTGGCCGACCTGGCGCCCGTCGAGGCCGTGCTGGCCGACATCGACGTCAATGTGACGGCCGTCCCCGGCCTGCGCCAGCTGGTGGCCGGCGTGGCCGACGCCGACGCGCTCCTGCTGTCGGCCCGCCGGGTCGCCGCCGTCGCCCGGTTCTTCCGGGAGGAGCTGGCCAAGGTGGAGCAGGCGGCGTCGTACCTGACCCATCCCCAGCTCGAGCTCCCCGAGGAGTCGGGCCGCCTGGGCCTGTTGCGGGACGAGGCCTGCCGGCTGATCGAGGGCGTGCTTGCGCTGGCGGCCGAGGACCGCCTGCGCGAGCTGCTGGCGCTGGAACGGGAGTTCCGGCGGGCCTACGTCGCCACCTACAAGGAGGCGCACGACCGTTTCTACGCCGGGCCGGCGGCGAAGGAAGCGGCCGCCGTTCGCACGACGCCGGCCTACCAGGCGCTCGCCGCGCTGGCGGGGATCGGGGCGCTCGCCGTGCCCGACGACAGGCTAAAGGTCGACCGTGTCCTCGCCGCCGCCGCCCCCACACCGTGCGACCGCCGGCTCGACCTCGAGCTGTCGTGGAAGCCCCGGTGCAGCTGCGGGTTCGCCATCGGCCAAGAGCCGCCTCCGCTCGACGTGGACGCGGTCACGGCCATGGCCGACCGTGGCGTGCGGGAGCACCTGGCCGAGCTGCACCGGCCCGAGCACCGCGAGCGACTCGAGCCCGCGCTCGACCACCTCCTCCAGCTCGGCCGCGCCGAGGTGGCCGCCGATCTGCGCGGCCTCCTGGCCCTCGTGGCCGAGCCGACCAAGGCCGATCCCGTCGCCGTCGCCCACCTCCTGGCCGGGCCGCTCACCGCCGTGGTGGGCGACGTCCTGGCCGGCGGCCGCCTCGTCGTGCGGCGAGATCTGGCCGGCCTGCGCGAGGACCTGGTCGGTCGCCGCTTCCCGAAGCGTCGCCTGCTCGAGCTTCTGGCCGGCTGGGTCGACCCCGACGGCGACCTTCCCGCCAGTGGCTTCGTCGAGGTCTTCGACTCGCCGTCCGCGCCGCCGGCGGCGGGATCGGCACCGGCGCGCCGCTCGGGTGCGACGGCCGTGTTCCTGTCCCGCCGGTTCCCACGGCTCGCCGCCCTGCTCCCTGGCGAGCGGGCCGGCGAGTGCTTCTGGCTGGCGGCCTGGTGGGCCATACGTGCCCAGGGTGCGGACGCCCCGGGCTGGCTTCCGGCGGCGCTCCTCGCGGAACGGGAACTGCTCTCGGTCGCCGCCGACGCAGCCATGGCCGACCTCGGGGCCCGCGCCGAACTGGCCGAGCTCGACGGGCGGGTCGGAGCGGAGAGCCTGCTCGGCGACCAGGTCGGCGCCGCCCTGCGCTTCGCCGATCGCACCGCGGCCGAGGTCGCCGGCCTGCTGGCCAGCGAGGGCCTGCTCCGCCATCCCCTCCGCCTCGCGGCCGACGACTTGGCCCGCCGGGTGGCCGCCGACTGGCGGCTGGCCGCCCGGCTGCCCGACCTCGACCCCGCCACGCTTGCCGCCAACCATGCCCTCGTGGCCGAGGCCGAACTGGCGCCCCTGGGGTTCGTGCTCAGCGCCGCCCGCCACCTCGGCGACCTCGAGCGTCGCCTGCCCGCCTCGTCATGCCGCGACCTGGTCGAGGAGGTCTACCCGTCGTGCTGCGCGCCGGTACCCCTCCTGCTCAGCCGGGCTGACGTGGCCTCGGTCGGGCCGACGCTCCTGTCCGCGTCGGCGCTGGAGGTCGTCGGTCTGGCGGCGGCCCGCACACTCGCCGCCGCCGATGCCGCCTTCCGGAGCCACGCCGACGCCACCTTCCCGGGCTGCGTGCGCATCTGGGAGGTGGGCCGGGCCGTGCTGGGGCCCCTCCTGTCCGTGCACGACCGGATCGCCGTGCTGGTCGTGGACGCTATGCGGGCCGACGTGTGGGGCCGCCTCCAGCCGGCGCTGGCCGAGGCCCTTCCGGGCCGCGTCATGCGTCAGAGCTGGGCCGTGGTGCCGGAGCCGACACGGACACGAGAGGCCATGGCCGGGCTGTACCTCGGACGCCCGGTCGCCGCCGGCTCCGGTCCCGACTCACCCGCCGACCTGGGGCTCCCGTTCTCCCACCTCGGCCTTGAGGTGGCCGCACTCGTCGGCGTGGACCGCGACGGGTCGGCCGCCGCGTTGCGGGACCTGTGGGCCGGAGGCCGGCCGGGGCGGACCGGTCCGTGTCCCCGGATCACGGTGGCGGTGGCGACCGGCGTGGACGAGGCCCTGCACCGTTCCTCGGCCGACGTGGCCGGCCTGGTCGACGAGGCGGTCACCGGCCTGGAGCGCCGGGTGGTTCCGACGCTCCAGTCGCTGCCCGCCGACGTGCCACTGGTCGTGCTGGCCGATCACGGCTTCCGCCAGAACCGCGCCTGGGGTCGGGGCGGGACCGGGCGCTACGGCCACGGCGGACTCTCCCTCGAGGAGAGCGTGATCCCCGTGGCCGTCTTCGGCGCCGCCCACCGCTGAGGGCTCGTGACTGGCCCGGGAGGCCGGTCCAACGAGCATTCACTGGGCCATCCCTCGAAGAGGGTGGACCAGTGACTGGCCCGGGAGGCCGGTCCAACGAGCATTCACTGGGCCATCCCTCGAAGAGGGTGGACCAGTGACCGGCCCGGGAGGCCGGTCCAACGAGCATTCACTCGGCCATGCCCCGTCCGCCGGCCCTGCCGCCAGTAGAGGTCATGATGTGCGCCGTGGCTCGCCAACCGGTACTCACGGCAAGCGAGCCGAAGGACGACGCCTTCGACGATGTCGCCCGGGCAATGGTCGCCTCCGGCCGGGTCGTGCCCGGCCTGACTGTCGAGCCCGACGGGAGGAGCCGCTCCTGGTGGTGGCCGCTGCCCGCCGCGTCCCACCGGTCGTTGATCGCCAGCCTGGTGATCGACCAGACGGTCGCCGGCCAGCGCCGAGCCGCGGAGAAGCTGGCCGGAGCGGTCGACGCCATGGTCCGCGAGCGGCTTGCCGGCGAGAAGCTGGCGCTTGTACCCAGGCGCGGGGGTCGGCCGGCGGTCGCCGACGCCTGGGCCCGGTCGCTGGTCTCCGCCGACCCCTGGCTGCCCGCCTCGCTCGACCGGGCCAAGGTGCGTGCCCTCGCCGAAGCGGTCGCAACCTGGGTGCGCAGCGGCGCCATCATCGAGGGTCGGGTGCGCCTTTGCCTGCGCGTGCGGGAGCCGGCGCGGGGCGACGGGTGGATGGTGGAACTGCTCGCTCAGGACCGTGACGAGCCGAGCCTTGTGCTCCCGCTGGGCGACGTCTGGGCCGGCCGGTCGCCCTTCGGTCCGTCGGCCGTCGAGGACGTGCTCACCTCGCTCGGTCGGATGGTGCGCCTGGCGCCCGAGCTGGGCGCCGTGCTCGACGAAGCGGCGCCGGACAGTCTGGTCCTCGACGGCGCGTCGGTCATCCGGCTGCTGCGTGAGCGTGCCGGCGCCCTCGACGACGCCGGCATCGGCGTCTTACTCCCGTCGTGGTGGTCCCACCGCCCTCGCCTCGGCGTGCGGGCCCGGGCGACGAAGCAGTCGTCGTCCTCGTCGGCTACGGCCGGCGGACTGGGCATCGACGCAATCGTCGCTTTCAGCTGGGAGGCCGCGCTCGGCGAGCAGCGGCTGACCAAGGCCGACCTCGCCGCGTTGGCCCGTGCCGTCGACGCCAAGCGGTCACTGGTGCGGCTCCGGGGCCAGTGGGTCGAGATCGACCCGATCCGGGTCAGCGCGCTCCTGGAGTCGGTCGGAACGAGCGCCGTCGCCCCGGCCGGCGACCTCCTGCGCGCCGGGATGGGCCTCGACCAGCTCGGGGTCGGCGACGACATCGAGGTCGTCGGCGTCGACGCGTCGGCCGTACCGTGGCTCGCGTCACTGCTCAACGATGCCCTCCACGCCACAGTCGAACCGGTCGCCACGCCGCCGGATTTCGACGGCGAGCTCCGGCCCTATCAACAGCGGGGCACGGGTTGGCTGGCGTTCCTGGGCCGGCTGGGCCTGGGCGCCTGCCTGGCCGACGACATGGGGCTCGGCAAGACCGCACAGCTCATCGCAGCGGTGCTGGCGGATCCAGTCGAGGGCGCCACCCTTGTCGTGTGCCCGGTGTCGGTCCTCGGCAACTGGGAGCGGGAGTTGGCCCGTTTCGCACCGTCGCTCGACGTCCACACCCACCACGGCCCGGACCGGGGGAGTCGGGCGTTCGCCGGACACGACGTCGTGCTCACCACCTACTCCCTCGTCGCCCGCGATGTCGCCGAGTTGGCCGCGGTCGACTGGGGACGGCTCGTCCTCGACGAGGCGCAGCAGATCAAGAACCCCGGCGCGGCACAGACGAAGGCGGTGGGACAGCTCCGCGCCCGGCGGCGGATCGCGCTCACCGGCACCCCGGTGGAGAACCGGCTCAGTGAGCTGTGGTCGATCATGCAGGTGCTCAACCCCGGACTGCTGGGCTCGGCGCGCACGTTCCGAGAGCGCTTCGCCCTGCCCATCGAGCGCGACAACGATGCGGAGGCCACCGAGCTGCTCCGGCGGGCGACTGGGCCGTTTGTCCTGCGCCGGCTGAAGAGCGACCGCTCGATCATCACCGACCTCCCGGACAAGATCGAGACGGTCGACCGCTGCCCGCTCAGCCGTGAGCAGGCGACCCTCTATCAGGCCGTGGTGGACGACCTCCTCGCCGGAGCGGAGGAGGCCGAGGGAATCGGCCGCCGGGGGCTGGTCCTGGCCGGGCTGTTGCGCCTGAAGCAGGTGTGCAACCACCCAGCCCATTTCCAGGCCGACGGGTCCCCGCTCCGCGGCCGCTCGGGCAAGCTCACCCGCACCGAAGAGCTGCTCGAGGAGATCCTGGAAGAGGGCGACAAAGTGCTGTGCTTCACCCAGTTCAAGGCGTGGGGCGAGCTGCTGGCGCCCTACCTGCAACGCCGGTTCGGCACCGAGGCGCTGTGGCTCCACGGGGGCGTGCGGCGTCCGGCCCGCGACGAGATGGTGCGGAGGTTCGAGGATCGCAACGGCCCGCAACTGTTCCTTATCTCGCTCAAGGCAGGTGGGACCGGCCTCAACCTCACGGCCGCGTCGCACGTCATCCACCTGGACCGGTGGTGGAACCCGGCGGTGGAGGACCAGGCCACCGACCGCGCCTACCGGATCGGCCAGCGCCGGACGGTCCAGGTCCACAAGCTCGTGACTCTCGGCACCGTGGAGGAGCGCATCGACGAGATGATCACCCGGAAGCGGGACCTGGCGCAGCGGGTGGTCGGCACCGGCGAGGCCTGGCTGAGCGAGCTGTCGACCGACGAGCTGCGTGACCTCATCGCCCTGCGTCCGGGTGGCGTGGTCTGATGGCCGGCCGGCGATGGGACGATCCCTGGCAGCGGTACCCGGCCTCGGTCCCGCTGCCGGCCGAGGGCGGGCTGGTCACGTCGCGCCGGCGAGGGGCGATGGCGGCGACGTGGTGGTCCAGGCGCTTCGTGGAGGTGCTGGAGTCCTACGGCCTCGGGACGCGCATGCAGCGAGGCCGCCGCTACGCCCGCTCGGGGCAGGTGTTGAGCCTCGACGTGCACGCGGCGACGATCGCCGCTCAAGTCCAGGGTTCGCGCCACACCCCCTATCTCGTCACCGTCTCACTGCCGGAGCCGACCCCGGCACAGTGGCAGGCGATCGACGCGGCCATGCGGGCCAAGGTCGGATTCGTGGCCCGGCTCCTCGCCGGCGAGGTGCCGGCCGACCTGGAGGAGGTGTTCCGTGCTGCGGGGGTGGCACTGTTTCCCCGGACGTGGAAGGAGCTGCGCGCCCGCTGCAGCTGCCCCGACTGGGAGAACCCGTGCAAGCACATCGCCGCGGTGCTGTACGTGTTCGCGGACCAGCTCGACACCGACCCATGGCTGTTGCTCGCATGGCGGGGACGCAGCCGCGAGGAGATCCTCGATCCCCTCCGGGGCTCGTCGGTCACCGTTGGCGCGGCTGACGAGGTCGCTCCGTGGTGGCCGTTCAACGGCCAGCTCATGCCGCAGCCGGGTGATCTTCCTCCGCCGGCGGGTGATGTCCAGAAAGCCGATCCTGCCCACCCCGACGCCGTGCTCGACGGCCTCGAGGTTCTGGACCTGACCGTCGGCGGTGTCCCATTCCGCAAGGCGATCAGCCACGCCTACGAGTGGCTGATCACCACCGCCGAGGCCGAGGTGCTGGACAGCGCGTAGCCCGTCGCCGGCGGCGCGGGGCGAGCGAGGCGGCCCGATGCTCCCGGCCGGGCTGTTCGGTTGAACACGGGGCGGTCGGCAGGCCGAGCGCCCGCTGGAGGCCGTCGAGGGTGAGGCCGGACGCCGGCGGTTCGGTGAGGACCTCGTCGCCATGCCTGACGCGGTTGACGACCTGCCCTTCGCGCGCGACCGGCGGGCGGCGTATTGGCGAAGCCTGCCTCGTTGGACGATCTGCGGGCGGTGCCACGCCGTGCGGGGCGGGCCAATCGGCGCCGTTGGCCGCCGGCCAGCCCGTCGACGTCGACCTGGGCGTGGCGAGCTATCTGGCGTCGGTCCGTGGTGTCGCCTCATCGGACCAGCGGTTCGCCGAGATGGTGTCTCGAGTCGACGTCAGGCCTACTCGGTCCGACTCCGGCTCCATTCCGGCTCAATGCTCCTTGGCGACGATGCCCTCACCGAAAACGTGAGGAGCATCGATGACCGAACCATCGGTACAGGCAGCAAAGATCCTCGGTCCCCTCGCGGGGACTGCGACCGTGTGGAGCCTCGACCTCGGGCTCCGCCTGGGCATCTTCGACTACCTGAAGGACCGCGACTCGGGGGCGACGGCCGCGGAACTGTCGAAGGCTCTCGACCTCGATCCCCTGTACACCCATGTGATCCTGCGGGCGACGTACGCCGCCGAGGTCCTCGAGCTCGACCACGACAGGTACCGGCTGGCCGAGCACATGTCGACGCTCCTCCTCGACTCCGACGCACCGGGCTACCTCGGCGGCGCCGTCCGGACGTTCGTCGCCCTACGGGAGACGTATCTGGATCTGCGCAGCTTCGCCCGTACCGGAACACGCGAATGGTGGAGTGACTTCGATCCCGAGTGGATCGACGCTGTGGCCGAGAACGGCCAGACGTACTACCGCCGGCTCCTGAACCTGGTCGTTCCTCGGCTACCGGCCGTCGCCGCCTCCCTGGAGCGGGGCGCGCGGTATCTCGATCTGGCCTGCGGCGTGTGCCGAGGGCCGGCCAAGGTGGCGAGCGCCTTCCCGGGCACGACCGTGACAGCGGTCGACGGCGACGCGTACACCCTGGAAATCGCCGAACGTGAGATGAAGGAGCAGGGACTGGGGGACCGGTTCCGGTTCGTCCACTCCATGATCGAGGACCTCGACATCGACGGCGGCCACGACCTGGCTGTCATCAACATCTCGCTCCACGAGGTCCGGGAGATCGAGCGGGCCGTGGCTCGGGCCCATGCCGCCCTCGATCCCGGCGGGACGTTCCTCGTGTCGGAGTTCCCCTTCCCCGAGGACGAGGAGGACTGCCGAAGCGTTCCCGGCCGGCTGATGTGCGGCGTCCAGTTCTTCGAAGCCCACATCGGCTGCCAGCTTCTCCCGACCTCCCGGTTCGTCGACCTGCTGGAGCGGGCCGGGTTCCGTGAGGTCGGCGTGATCGACGTGACGCCTGTTCACGTCGTGGTGCACGGCACCAAGTGACAACAGAAAGAGGAGGAGCAATGACCAATCCGAGCAATGCCCGAAGGGCGGTCGCCATCCTGGCCGTCACGGCCCTCGGCGGGCTGACCAGTTGGGCCGGCGCCGCCGGAGCCCACCCCGATCCGACGTCTTTCGATATCAAGCTGGTCTCCCGACAAGCGGTTGTGGTGGACGACCCGATCCACATCAGTTTGAGGCGGGGGGCCGAGATCACCACCACCGTCCTGGCCGTCCTCCCCGGCGGTCACACGCCCTGGCACTACCACCCCGGAGCCCACGTCGTGGCGGTCACGGCCGGGACCGTGACGGTCTACGGGACCGACTGCACGCCACGCGGGGTCTTCACCAAGGGCGACAGCTTCTTCGACCCCGGCTCAGCGAAGCCCCGCCATATCCACACTCTCTACAACGCGGGACCGGACCCGGCCGAGGTCATCATCACCGACTTCCGCGAGCAGGGCCTGGCGCTGACGGTGCCGGTCGATCCCCAGCCTGAGGACTGCTTCTAGTGCTGCGGCAAGGCGTGGCGGCGGACGACATCGTCGACCGCCGCCACCCGGCCCGTGTCCCAGGCCCGAGCGAAGGCGGCCTCCCCGAGGCCCTTCCGTACGCCGTTCACGTCGCGCTCGTATCGGGGCAGATCGGCCGGTGGCACCAGGGCCCCGACCGCCTCTCGCAGCGCGTGGGCCGTTCCGAACAGGCGAGCCGCCTGCTCGAGCTGGGCGGGGGGGCCTGCGAGCGTCGACGCGAGACCTTCCAGGCACTCGGCGGTGGCCACCCGGTCCCCGTGCCGGCCGGCGACGGCCAAACCTCTGCGGAAGAGGTCGACAGCGGCGGCGTCGTCGTCCTCCGACCGGGCCAGCTTGGCCAGGCGCAGGAGGGACCAGGACATGCAGTACGTGTCTCCCAGGTCTTCGGCCGCCTGCAGGCTCTCATCCAGCAGCCGGCGGGCCTCGGCCGGGTGTCCGGCGGCCCGCTCGAGGTCACCCAGATGGCTCAGGGACCACGACTCCCCATACCGGTCCCCGAGCTTCCGCCGTATGGCCAGCGCCTCGTCGTGGAGCTGGCGCGCCGCGGCCAGGTCGCCCTCGTTCTGGGCCGCCCAACCGAGATAGGTCAACGACCAGCAGGCGCCGTAGCGGTCGCCCAACTCGTGCTGCAGCTCCAGGCTCTGGGCGCAGGACGATCGCACCGTGGCGTAGTCACCCTGCAGAAGGGCGAGATAGGCGACGGCGGTGAGGGTCTGGGCCAGGCCCTGCTGATCGCCGAGCTCCTGCCACGCAGCCAACGCCTCCCCGTTGGACCGCCGGGCCCCGGCGAAGTCACCTCTGGTCTGGGCGATCCATCCCAGGTTGGTGAGCGACGCGGCCGCCACTCGTCGGTCGCCGAGGTCGCGCCCGATGGCCAGGCTCTCCTCGTAGAGGGAGTTGGCCGCGTCCAACCGGCCTTGGAGACCCTCGAGGTTGCCCAGGCTGTGCAGGGCCGACGCCGTACCTCTCCGGTCGCCGGCGTCGCGGCTCATGGCCAGACCCGCCTCGTAATGCCGGCGGGCGGCGTGGTGGTCACCCTGGCGCTGCGCCAGCACTCCGGCCCACCGGTGAGCCCCGGCTCGCGGCGCTGCCGACTCCTCCGACCAGGCCTCGAGCGCAGCCTCCAGCCAGCGCCGTCCTTCGCTCAGATGCCCCCGGACCTCCCAGAAACGCCCGAGGGCGGTAGCGAGCGACAGCAGCGCAGCACTGTCGGAGGAGCTGGTCGCCCATCCCAATGCGCCCCGGAGGTTGTCGTGCTCGACGGCGAGGCGCTGCAACCACTCCGCCTGCCCCGATCCTTCAAGGTGAGGCTCGGCCTCGGCGGCCAGGGCGACGGCCCAGGTGAGATGCCGGTCCCTGGCCGGCTCCGCCCCGGCCCTTTCCGCAAGGCGCTCGGCACCGTACTGGCGCAGGGTCTCCAGCATCCGGAAGCGGCTGGCGGCGGGGCCGGGGTCGGAGAGAACCATGGACTTGTCGACCAACGCGCCGAGCGTCTCGAGGACCGACGCCGGCTCCAGCTCGCTGGTATCGCAGACCGCTTCCGCGGCATGCAGGGTGAAGCCGCCGGAGAACACCGAGAGGCGATCGAACAGACGGCGCTCGGGTGCGCTCAGGCTGTCGTAGCTCCAATCGACGGCCGCGCGCAGCGTCTGGTGGCGTCCCGGTGCGGTGCGGGCGCCGGTGGACAACAGCCCGAACCGGTCGTCGAGGCGCTCGGCGATCTCGCCCACCGACAGCAGCCGCGTGCGCGCCGCGGCCAGCTCGATGGCCAGCGGAATGCCTTCCAGCCGGGCACAGATGCGGGTCACGTGGCCGGCGTCTGCGGCCGAGAGCTGCAGTCCCGGCGACAGCAACCGGGCCCGCTCGAGGAAGAGGCGCGCCGCTTCGAAGCCGGCGAGCTCCTCCAGCCCGGTGCCGGCCGGGGGCGTCGACATCGAGGGCACCCGCCACGCGGTCTCGACGGGGACCCGGAGCAACTCACGGCTCGTCGCCAGGATGCGGACGCCGGGGCCGGCTCTCAGCAGGTCCTCCACCAGGGCCGCGCAGGGGTCGACCAGGTGCTCGCAGTTGTCGATCACGAGGAACATCCGCCGATCGGCGACATGGGCGGCGAGGGTCTCGGGGGGACTCTGGCGGTCGTCCTCGCCCACCCCGAGGGCGGCGAGGACCTGCTGGTACAGGCCGCCGGCGTCCGACAGCGGTGCCAGCTCCACGAGGAAGACCCCGTCCGGGTGCTCGTCCAGGACACGGGAGGCGACCTCGACCGCCAGCCGGGTCTTGCCCACGCCCCCCGCCCCGACGAGGGTCACGAGCCGGGCACCTGCGCACAGGCGCTCGACCTCGGCGATGTCGTCCTCCCGGCCGACGAAGCTCGTGAGCCGGGGGGGCAGGTTCGTCGGTGGCCGGACGGGTCGAGTGGGAACAGGCCCTGCACCGGCGAGGTGCCCGGGATTCGCCGGCACTTCGAGGTCCGGCCGCTGCTGGAGCATGTTTTCTTCGAGCCGGCGGAGGGCGGGACTGGGGTCGATCCCGAGCTCCTCGGCCAGCACCGTCCGCAGCTCGCCATAGGCCCGCAGGGCCTCGCTCTGGCGACCGCACCGGTACAGGGCGAGCATGAGCTGACCCCAGAGGCGTTCCCGGAGCGCATGCTCGTCGACGAGTCGGCGCAGCTCGGCCACGAGATCGTGGTGGCGACCGAGGGCGAGGTCCGCATCGATCCGCTGCTCCAACGTCGACAGCCGCAGCTCCTCCAGTCGCATCGCTTCGGCTTGTGCGAACGATTCGTAGACGAAGTCGGCCAGCGCTCCACCACGCCACAGCCCCAGACCCTCCCGCAGCGTGGCCGCCGCCGTGGCGGCATCGCCTGTCGCCAGTGCCCGGCGCCCCTCGCCGGCCAGGCGCTCGAAGCGAAGGGCGTCCACCCGCTCAGGATCGACGGCGAGGAGGTAACCCGGATCGCGGGTCAGCAGGAGGTCGGGCTGGGTGCGGGCCGGGCGTCCGGGCTCCAGGGCGGAGCGGAGATGGGAGACGTAGGTGTTGAGGGTGGCCGCAGCGGTGGCCGGTGGATTGTCGCCCCACACCACCTCCACGAGCCGCTCGCGCGAGACGATCTGGTTGGCGTGCAGTACCAGCTCGGCGAGGAGGGCCCGCTCCTTGGCCGCGCCGATCTCGACCGGGCGTCCGCCATCAGCCACCTCCAGGATTCCCAGGATTCGAAAGTCCAAAGGTGGCTCCCATGCGCCGAATGAGCGACCGAATCCTCTCACGCCGGCTCGTCACCCTCGCCCTCTTCGCCCTTCTGACGGCGGCGTGCGGCTCCTCCGATGACCGGGGCGGAACCCGCTGGCGGGCGGTGGCCGCTGCCCCGTTGAGCGGCCGGTTCCTTCCCGCGACGGCGTGGACGGGTGTGGAGATGCTGGTCTGGGGTGGGGCCGGGTGTCAGGGCGCCTGCTCGGGACCGGGTATTCGGGCCCATGCCGACGGTGCCGCGTACAACCCGGCGACGGACACGTGGCGGTCCCTGCCGCTCTCGCCCCTCACAGCCCGGACAGGGGCGCTCGCCGTCTGGAGCGGGCGGGAGTTGATCGTATGGGGCGGGATGGTGGGGGAGCGATTCGTTGCCGACGGGGCGGCGTTCGACCCCGTCGCCAACCGGTGGCGATCCCTGCCTCCGTCGCCGCTGGCCGGTCGGTTGGCGGCGCCGACAGGGACGGTCGCCCAGGTTCCCGGTGTGTGGAGCGGCACGGAGATGCTGGTCTGGGGAGAGGGCGCGGGAGTGGACAGCCTTGATCCGGACCTGCCGGCCGGGGCCGCCTACGACCCGGTCGCCGACCGGTGGCGCGTGCTGGCGCCGGCCCCAGTGGCGCCGCGCATCGTCGTGCCGGTGTGGACCGGACGGGAGATGGTGGTGTGGGGGGGCCAGTCCGGCTCGCGATACCTCGATGACGGGGCGGCCTATGACCCCGTCGCCGACCGGTGGCGCGCCTTGCCGGCGTCGCCGCTCGCGGCCCGGTTCACCTTCGCGGTGTGGAGCGGCGTCCAGATGCTCATGTGGGGCGGGGAGTCGTCCGAACGGGCTTTCGACGACGGCGCCGCGTACGAGCCGGCCACCGACCGTTGGATGCCCCTTCCCGGTTCCCCGATGGCCGAGCGGCGTGGGTTCGGCCAGCTCTGGACCGGCGAGGAGATGGTCGTGTGGGGCGGTGCCCCCGGCGGCGGCGCCGGCCTGCTGGGCACCGGCGCCGCCTACGACCCCGCCACCGGGGTGTGGCGTGAGATCGACCCGTGGCCGGCGCGCCTCCTTCCCGTCGCCGTTTGGACAGGGCAGGAGGCGATCGTCTGGGGCGGGATCGGGTCGACGGAGACGGGGCTGCTGGCGTCGTCCGCCGACGGAGGACGGCTCTGCCTGAAGGAGCGATGTCCGAAGCCGTGACCGGCTCCATTCCCGCTCGACCGCGGCTCAACGTTCCGGTCCGACGATGCCGCTATGACAACTCGACACCGTCCCCAGAACGCCTCTACGAGCACCGACAAGGACCCCCGCCGGCTCGCACTCCTGCTCTGCGGGCTCGCGCTACCGGTCCTGATCGCCACGTACGCCTTGATCCTGGGCTACTGGGCCAGGCCGGACAGCTCAGGCCGTCAGCTCCGCATCGACCAGTTCCTGGCGGCCGTGGAGCAGGGCCAGGTCGGCTCGGCCACGATCCTGTCGGCGGACGACCGCATCGTCGGCACCTACGGCAGGGGACAGCGGTACTGGGTCGATTTTTCCGGCGGCCACGAGACCCTTTTCGCCCGGCTCACCGGTGCCCTGGAGGCGGCCAAGGTGCCCACCACTGTGAAGCCCCAGCCGCTCAAGGGCGTCGTCGGGCCGTTGAGCACCATGCTGCCCGTGCTCATCCTCGGAGACATCTTCGTGATCCTGTTCCTGGCCACCCGGAACTCCAACCCCCTCGGCTCGTTCGGCCGAGCCGGGGCGCGAGGCGTCGATGACGCCGAGCAGACGCTCACCTTCGCCGAGGTGGCCGGAGCCGACGAGGCGGTAGAGGAGTTGCGGGAGATCGCCGACTACCTGAGCCACCCGGACCGGTTCGCAGCCATGGGGGCGGCGGTCCCGAAGGGGGTCCTGCTCTCCGGGCCTCCCGGGTGTGGCAAGACCCGCCTGGCGAGAGCGGTGGCCGGCGAGGCCGAGGTTCCCTTCTTCTCGATCTCCGGCTCCGACTTCGTCGAGATGTACGTGGGCGTGGGTGCGGCCCGTATCCGGGACCTGTTCGCCCAGGTGCGCGCCTCGGCGCCGGCCATCGTCTTCATCGACGAGATCGACGCCGTCGGGCGGGCCCGCAGCGTCTCGGCCGCCGGGGGAAGCGACGAGCGCGAGGCCACGCTGAACCAGCTCCTCGTGGAGATGGACGGGTTCGGGGCCGAGTCCGGGGTGGTGGTGATGGCCGCCACCAACCGGCCCGACATTCTCGACTCCGCCCTGCTGCGGCCCGGCCGGTTCGACCGCCGGGTCACCCTCGATCCTCCTGACCGTGGCGGTCGCGAAGCGATCCTCGGCATCCATAGCCGAGGCAAGCCGCTCGCTGCGGATGTCGACCTCGGGACGGTTGCCCGGTCGACCGCCGGCTTCTCCGGTGCCGACCTGGCGAACGTGGTGAACGAGGCGGCCCTTCTCGCCACCCGCCGCTCCTCGCAGTCGATCGAGATGGGGGACCTGTCCGAAGCCGTGGAGCGGGTCATCGCCGGGCCGTCCCGCCGCAGCCGTGTCCTGACGCCCGCTGACCGCCGGCGCATCGCCGTCCACGAAGCCGGCCATGCGGTCGTTGCCGCGGCCGAACCAGGGGCGGCACCGGTCACCAAGGTGTCGATCCTCGCTCGCGGACACGCCGGAGGCTTCACCCTCCAGTCGCCTGACGGCGACCGGGTTCTCGCCACCAGGACCGAGCTCGCCGGCCGTATCGCCGTGCTGATGGGCGGATGGGCAGCCGAGAGGCTCGTCTTCGGAGAGGCCTCCACGGGGTCGAATGACGACCTCGTGCGAGCCACCGACCTGGCCCGCCGGATGGTGTGGGAGTGCGGCATGGGTGAGCGGTTCGGCGCTCTCGCCATCTCCCCGGCCGGCTTCTCAGGGGATGGCTCGGCCCCGGCGTGGTCGGAGGCCACCGCCGCCGCCATCGACCACGAGACCCGCATCATCATGGCCGACGCCTGCATGCGGGCATCGAGGGTGGTCGGCGCCAACGCCGATGTCGTCGATCTTCTGTCCGTCGAACTGGTTGCCGTCGAGAGCATCGAGGGTGGTGCGCTCGACCGGTTCCTCGTGCAGGTCAGTGCTTCCACCGACGAGTCCGCGTGGGCTCGGTGGGCGGACGACGTTGCCCAGGCGACGCCCGATCTGGACCTGGTGGGCTGACATGGCGAAGCCCAGGGGCATAGTGACCGGCCCCGGGGGGGCGGTCGCGATCGAATACCTGCGGACGTCGCGTGTCCTGCGGTTCCACACTCCAGCCGATCGCACCGCTGGTGCCGTGGAGATGCCGCTGGCCGAGTTCGTCGCCGGCTTGGGTCTGGAGGCGGCCGACCTGATGTCCACCCGCCAGTACCTGCTGTTCGGAGGGGCGGGCGGAGGGGCGGGCGGGCTGCGAGACCTCGTCGGAGCGTTCGATGCCGAGGCTACGGCGAAGGACGCCTTCCGCAGTCTCCGGCTGTCGCCCGACTTCCGGGGCGGCTGGGCCGAGCTGGTCGCACTTCAGCCGGAGGGACGAATGAAGGCCGTGTGCTGGTTCGGTCGGGCACCGAGCGATCCGTCCGACTGGGGTTTTCCTACGCCAGCTGGGGGCCGGAAGCGTGTTGGTTCCCGCTGGGCGGCGTCGAGGCGCCGGAACAGGGCAGCCGTGCGAGGCTCCAGCGATGTGGACTGAACGCCGCATGCTTCACGAGCGACGCCGAACTGGCTTGGGTCGAATGTCGTTGCTCCTGGAGCGTCATCGCCAGAGGAGCGGACGGCGACTACAAGCTCGCAGTCGCCGCGCAGCTCTCAGCGCCCGGGCATCTCGACCATGGCGCTGCCGCCGCCGCGGCGGACGGGTTCGGCGGCGGCCAGCACACGCCCGTTCGCCAGGAACTCGATCCCGGTGGCCGCACCGATCTCCGGCGTCGTGGTGAAGGTGTGCCCACGCTGACGCAGAGCCTCGGCTTCCGGCGTCGCCAGGAACGCCGGCTCGGCCGCGGTGGCGGAGGTGTTCCGCTGGCTCGCCCGCGGCGCGGCAATGGCTGCCGGAAGGGACAAACCCCGGTCGATCCGGTCGGAGAAGATCTGCAACACCGTGGTGATGATCATCGACCCCCCAGGCGAGCCCACCGCCATCAGCGGTGCCCCGTCACGGACGACGATCGTCGGTGCCATGGAGCTACGGGGTCGCTTGCTGCCCTCGACCCGATTGGGATGGGTGGTGGAATCGAAGTTGAAGTCGGTCAGCTCGTTGTTGAGGAGGAAGCCGAAGCCGGGCACGACCATCCCGTTCCCGCCGGTGGATTCGATGGTGAAGGTGTACGACACGACGTTCCCGGCCCGGTCGCTCACGGTCAGATGCGTGGTGCTGCCGGCACGGGTGGAGGCGGCGAGGGGCGCACCGACAGGTCCCTGGAACGGGTAAGGATTCCCCGGTGGCACCGGGCTCGTCGCTGCCCGGTCGCCGATGAGGCTTCTCCGCTGGGCTCCGAATCCGTCGGAGAGAAGCCCGCTGAGCGGCACCGGGAAGAACGCGGGATCGGCCAGGTAGGCGTTGCGGTCGGCGAAGGAGAGACGGGAGGCCTCGAGCAGGAGATGCCGAGCCCTCTCCGCGCTCGATCCGGACATGTCGAAGCCTTCGAGGATGTTGAGGGCCTCCCCGACGGTGGAGCCACCGCTCGACGGCGGACCCATCCCGTACACGTCGAGCCCGCGGTAGTTGACGTGAGTGGGTGGCCGCTCCAGCGCCACGTAACGCTCGACATCGGCGGTGGTCATAACCCCTGGACGCCATAGGTGGTTCGCGTTCGGGGAGACCATCGGTCGTCGGACCGCATCGACGATGAAGGGCGCGATCGTCCGATAGAAGCCCTCCGGACCCTGCTGGCTGATCACGCCGTAGGTCCGGGCCAGCTCGGGGTTGCGGAAGATCGTGCCGACATCGCGTGGCGTCCCGTCCGGGTCGAGGAAGAGCCGGGCGGTCGCAGGTATGTCGTCGAAGTAGTCGAGGTTTTGCTGTACCTGGTCGAAGAACACTTGGTCGATCACGAAGCCCTCGACTGCGATCCGAATCGCCGGCTCGAGCACCGCAGGGAGCGACATCGTGCCGTAGCGCGCCAATGCCTCGGCCCAGCCGGCGACCGTTCCGGGGACGCCCACGGACAGACCGCTGTAGCGGGCGTCGTTGAACGGGAGGGGGCGACCACCCTCGAAGAAGGAGTCGGAGGCCATGGCAGCCGGCGCGATCTCGCGATGGTCGATGGTCGTGACCCGGCCGTCGCCGGCCCGGCGCAGCGTCATGAAGCCGCCACCGCCGATACCGCAGGAGAACGGCTCCGTGACCCCGAGAACGGCCGCAGCCGTCACCGCGGCGTCCACGGCGTTGCCGCCGCGCCGGAGGATGGCCATGGCGGCCTCGGTCGCCAGCCGGTCGACGGTCGCCACCGCCCCGCCTCTGCCGACCGCGGTGGGAGGACCGGTGGCCGCGCCCACGTCCAGCGCCCCCGCCGGAACGTTCAGGAGAGTCAAGTGAGCGACCAACACCAAGAGCACCCACGTTCGACGCGAAGTCATGCCAACTCCCCTTTCGACCGGTGCGGGAACCTTACCAAGCAGGTCCTCGCCAAGAATGCGTCAACCGGGCGAGGGCACGGCGGGTTGTCGCTCGAGGAAAGTGTGGTCCCGGTGGCGACGTTACGCATACGTGGCGAGGCGGGGCCCGGCGAAGTGATCCGCCAGTGATGACGGGTTGCTACGCGACAGCAGCTGCGAACGACGTGTACAGGTCGGCGGGGAGGGGGTGGTCGAGCTGCCAGACGAAGGCGATAGGGCGGTCGCCCTCGTGGCTCCGGTAGTGCGCCGTGCCGAGACACCAGAACGAACGGTCGTCGCTCCGCAGCCGGCCGAAGAGGACAACAGTCGTCCCTGCCGTGGCTGAACCGATGTAGCGCCGGCCCGTGTCGCTGTCCACCGACGTGGCCGACTGGCTCTCCCAGTGGATGAGGTCGCGGCTGATCGCATAGTCCCGGTAGCGGGTGGTGGGGGAGAAGCCACCGACGCTCTTGTCGAGCGTGAAGGCGAACAGGTCGCTGGCCGTCTCACGGTCCCACCACACGCCGGTCTGCCACGTCGGAGGCTTGGCTCCCTTGCCGGCGCCGAAGGCGGCGAGTATCTCGTTGCGGGTGTACCGGGCGTGGGCCCGGAGGGGAACTCGGGCGTCGAGGTCGAGCGCCGGCTGGAGGTGATCGACACGACTGGGGAGCAGGTCGAGTACCTCGACCAGCTCCTTGCGGACCTCGGCGTGCAGCCAGAGCTCATCGACCGCCGCCTGCAGCGTGACGGACGTACCGAGTGTGGTGACGGAGCCCACGAGCATCCGGAGGAGCCGGCGGTCGCGCTCGTCGAGGGACGCAACCTCGGGACGGTGCTCGCCGGCCACGAACGACCGGTAGAGGGCGATCCGTTCCTGGTCGTCGACGTGCAGGAGCCGACCGACGGCACGCAGCAGGGAACGCTCGGATGGGCCGCCGGCACTCGTGGGCAGGCCGGCGGCCCGGCGCATCTCCGTCCAGCTGTGGTTGGCCGCATACACGTCCTCCAGCTCGAGGCCGGTGTGCTCGAGGTAGGTGCGCAGGGAGACGTCGCCCAGGGAACGAAGTTCGGCCCACTTGTCCCGCCAGACGCTCGGGACGGCGTTACGGATGCTCCTGAGGACGATCCCCCGGGCCACGGGGTCGAGGTCGAGATTGCAGCCGGCGGGCAGGAACGGGAAGCCCTGTTCGACCTGGCGTTCGACATCCTTGCGGGATCCCCCGAGCAGGGCTCTGAAGCGGCGGTCGTAGCGGAACTCCTTGCGATGGGTACCGACGAAGTCCAACACGGTGCACACCGTCTTGCCTTGTGACCTGCGGAGGCCGCGACCGAGCTGCTGCAGGAACAGGGTGGGACTGTCGGTGGGCCGGAGGAGCAGGAGCGTGTCGACCGTGGGCACGTCAATGCCCTCGTTGAACAGGTCGACGGTGAAAACGATCCGCACCCTGCCGGTGTCGAGGTCGCGCAGCGCCGATCGGCGTTCGTCCCGTGGGCTGTCGCCCCAGATCGCAACCGCCGGCAATCCGGCCTCGCAGAACCGGGTGGCCATGAACCGGGCGTGGTCGATGCTGACGCAGAACCCGAGCGCCCGCATCCGGGAGGGGTCGGTGACCTTTTGCCTGACCTGCTCGAGCACCCGCCGGGCCCAGGCATGGTCGGCCGTCAACACGTTGGTGAGCTCGGCGACGTCGTAGCCGCGGCCCCGCCGCCACGGCACGTCGCGCAGGTCCATGCCGTCATGGACGCCGAAGTAGTCGAATGGGGCGAGGTAGTGCTGGTCGATGGCATCCCACAGACGGAGTTCGGCGGCGATGCGCCCGTCGAAGTGTCCGAGGACGTCGAGCCCGTCGGCCCGCTCAGGTGTGGCGGTGAGGCCGAGGAGCTCGCGAGGCCGGACCCGAGCGAGGAGGGCCTCATACGAGGGAGCGGCGGCGTGGTGGAACTCATCGATGATGACGACGTCGAAGTGCCCGGGGTCGATGGCCTCGACCCCGCTGGCGTTGAGGCTCTGGATGGACGCGAAGACATGCTCGAAGCGGGTCGGGCGGTCACGGCCGACCCACTTCTCCCCGAATGTGGCGTCCCGAAGGGCGTGGCGGAACGTGGCCCGGCTCTGGTCGAGGATCTCCTCTCGGTGGGCGACGAAGAGCAGCCGGTCTCGGGGGAGCGTCGTACGCAGGCGCGCAAAGTCGACCGCAGCCATGACTGTCTTGCCTGTGCCGGTGGCGGCGACGAGCAGATTCCGGTGATGCCCTTGCAGGCGGCTGACGGCCAGCTGTTCGAGCAGCCGGTCCTGGAACGGGCGCAGCTCTATCTCCACCGGGCTGAGCATGAGGGCGGGGCCACGGTTCTCCTCGGCCGTGCGCAGAAGGAACTCTTCGGCGTCGTAGACGACGAAGTCCCGGCTCGCCCAGTAGCTCGTGAACACCGCCGCCATTTTGGCCACCGCATCGGGATTCCGGGCGCCCGAGATTCGAACGTTCCACTCCAGCCCCGTTACCTGGGCCATATGCGTGAGGTTGGAGGAGCCGACGTAGGCGGTCGAGTAGCCGCTGCTCCGGTGGAAGATCCAGGCCTTGGCGTGGAGGCGCGTCGACGAGGTGTCGTAGGACACCCGGACCTCGGCACCAAGCTCGGTCAGGGCGTCGAGGGCTCGCTGCTCGGTGCTGTTCGTATACGTCGTCGTGAGTACCTTCAGCGCCTTGCCGGCCCGGCAGTGTCGGCGCAGAACGTCGAGCAGCGACCGGATCCCGCTGAAACGAATGAAGGCCATCACAACGTCGATTGCGTCGGCTGATGGCACCTCGGCCCGCAGCTCGTGGGAGACCGCCGGCTCCCCGGGGGCGTTGGTCAGCACGGTGGTGTCGAGCAGTGGCGTCAGCGGCCGCTCGACTGGGTCGGGTGTGCCGTCGGGGCGCAGGCGAAGGAGGGCGTGCAGGACGCGGCCGGGATCCAGGGGAACGTCGCGTTCGAGCTGGAGGTCGGCGGCGGCGAGCGACTGGAGCCGACTCAGGAGCGCGATAGCCAGGCGCACGCCCTCGGCCGCCCGCTCCCGCTCGGGCGCAGCGTCGATGGCCCGGGCGAGCAGCTGGGCGACGTGGCGAGAGACGCGGTCCGCCGACTCGGCATCAAGGAGGTCCGTGAGCTCGGCTACGAGCCTGTCTGCGGGCAGCCGTCCGAGCACCTGCTCCAGCCGGCCGGTGAGAAGTGCCTCGTAGAGCCCTGCGCCGGCGCCGTGATCCAAGGTATGGAGTCTGGCCCACTTGCGCGAGCAAATCGGACCTTCAGTGCGACCACACCTCCGTCGATAGCTGGACGTGGCCGTACGTCTGATCCGACTGCGTTACCCGGCGACGTGCTCAGGCTGTACGGCAGCCCTCCTGCCCAGGACGACTGCGTGGTGGAACGGGGATACGAAGACCTCCCGCTGCGAGGCATGTGGAGTTGTGGATGATCCTTCTCATGTCGAGAAGGTCAGACAAGGGGTCGCCGGCGGTTCCGCCATGCGGGAGTTCGACCGTCGGAGGACGAAGCATGAGGACGGAGTCCGGTCCCGGCATCCGCACATCGGCGGGCTCATTCTGACCCTGACCGAAGAGCCCCAGGCGACGAAGAACTGGGCGACAGGGGCCGTCGGCGAGCAGAAGGTCGGATCCGGCCTCGAGGCACTTGCACAGCAGGGGGTCGTTGCGCTCCACAACCGGCTTCGGCCGGGTACCACGGCGAACATCGACCAGGTTGCCGCTGTCCGGACGGCGCTCGGCAGGGACTGGGACGAGATGCGGTGCTGCCAATGCTCTGCTTCGTCGACGCCGAATGGCCGTGGTTTTCCAAGCCGTTCGAACTGGAGGGCGTGCTGGTGACGTGGCCGAGGGCGATGCGTGAGCTGCTCGTCCGCCCCGGTCCTTACGGGTCCGCAACCGTCGAGCTCGTCGCCGCCACGCTGGACGAACGCCTCCGCCCGGCGTCCTGAAGCGGACCAACGACCCGGGATCAGCAGATGGGGTCAGTCGTGCGCAACTCCGCCTACTTGATGTTCTGGACGATCTGACTGCTCGTGTCGGCGCACTTCTTGAGCAGGTTCGAGAGCGTGGACATCATCTTGCTCAAGCGGTCCATCGCCATCTGGAGGCGGAGGCTCTCCATCTCGCTCAGCTCTCCGGTGGTGTCAAGGTCGTCCCGAATGTCCTGCAGCTCGGCGTCGAGTTGCTTCGCGTACAGCGTGGCCAGGAGCTGGAATATGGCCTCGAAGTCGAAACCGCTGGGCTGCTGCTTGCCCGTGTCGGGACGCCGCCAGCCCGCCTTTTCGGGCTCTCCTGACCCTGATGTGGGTGGGTTGACGGGCATCGGCCCTGCGGTTGCTGGCTGAGAGGGTCGTTTCGGGCATCCGCGCGACGCGCACGGGCCGGGACCAAGGTTCACGGGCT
>Ga0136633_1000541_pt1 | contig 28878 bp, 27 predicted proteins | sample AntDrymeUQ832206_2_FD_105494 | JGI IMG/M metagenome (GOLD analysis project Ga0136633, IMG submission 105494) | Polar desert sand microbial communities from Dry Valleys, Antarctica - metaG UQ83 (22.06) | ecosystem: Environmental > Terrestrial > Soil > Desert | place: Antarctica: Dry Valley... | reverse complement strand
CGCCATCTGCTGGGGTCGTTGTTGTTGTAGGCGGTCAGCTCGAAGGCCTGCACGCCGAGGAAGCGGATGACCTCGGTGCGCCCGTCCAGGCGAACGATGATCGTGTCGCCGTCGTTGACCCCGCCCTTGCGCAAGACATCGGCGGTCTGCGGCGCCGCCTGGGCCGAGCCGCACAGCAGGCAAAGCACCAGAATCAGGAGCAGCCGCTGGAACATACGTCCACGGTAGAGCCTCAACTTCCCGGTTTCACGGCGTCCTCTCGATACCAGAGGCATGGCTCAGAGGCGCCCGATCATCATCCTTGCCCTGCTCGCCCTCCCGCTGGTGGCGGCCCCGTCCCACGCGGCGCTTCGCATGACCTCGCTTCCGGCCGACCTCGCTCCTGAGCTGGCAATCGCCACCGTCTCCGGTCTGGCGACCGCTCCGGCGCTGCCCACGAGGCCTTCCGTCAAGCGCAAGGTCCGCTTCGGCTCGCCGGGCGGCAACCGCATGCAGGCACGGAGCGCGCGCGCCGTGACCTTCTACGGCCTCGAGGGGGCCGACAGCCTTCGCGGCGGCCCCGGCTTCGACCAGCTCTATGGCGAGACCGGACCGGACCGGCTGATCGGGCGCGGCGGCGACGATCTGCTCGAGGGCAGCTCGGGAGGCGACCGCATGGTGGGCGGCGGCGGCGCGGACCGCATCTTCGGCAGCTGGGGCATCGACAAGATCTACGGCGGCGCCGGCAACGACGTGCTCGACGGTGGCGAGGCGCTCGACGACGTCTTCGGCGGCGACGGCGACGACCTGATCCACGGCGGCACCGGGCACGACCGACTCTGGGGCGGCGGTGGCGACGACGTCATCTACCCCGACATGCACGCCGACGAGGTCTGGGCCGGCGCGGGCGACGACATCGTCTACGGCAATAACGGCAGCGCGATCGGCCCGATCGATTGCGGCCCCGGCTACGACGTCCTGGTGATCGTGCCCTACGAGCACGACGGCGGTTGGTCCGCGCGCGAGCGGATTCGCGAAGGCGGCGTCAAGGACTGCGAGCAGATCATCTACGCCCCGGCGGCGGTCGACCCGAACGTCGGCATCCGCTACACCGCTCCTGAGAGCGGCGGCGTCAAGACCGGCACGGATCGCAACGATCACCTGAACGGCGGGCACGGCTCCGATCGTCTCTACGGCGGCGCCGGCGACGACGACTTCTGGGCCGACCAGAACGCCGACGAGGGCGGCTTCAACGCCCGCGACGTGGTCGACGGCGGCGACGGCAACGACATCATCTACGGCGGCCGCGGCTTCAACCGCCTGTTCGGCGGGGAGGGCAACGACTTCGTCCAGGGCGGCACCGGGCGCAACATGCTGTTCGGCGGCGGCGGCGATGACGAGATCCGCACCCGCGGCGGGACCAACAGCATCCACGCCGGCCCCGGCGACGACACGATCTACGCGACCTCGACGTCGGCCAAGGTCACGGTCGACTGCGGCCCCGGGACCGACACGGTCTACTACGGCCTGCGCAAGCCGGCGGCCACCAACTGCGAGCGCTGGATCAACCAGTTCAAGCGCAACTGAAACAGGGCTCGCCAAACCCTCAAGTAACCCTCAGGGGGGTCTGACCCCTTAATAAAACGCCATCCTCGTTGGCGGTCAGAGGGTGGAGGGGGCGTCGCCCGCCGGAATGGCGAAGATGATGTGGCGGCGCGAGACCGCCATGAAGTCGTGATGGGTGCCCGGCCCGTCGTGGTCGAGAACCTCGATCGTCACATCGGTGAGGGAGATGAAGTCGCGGTCGGGGGCGTTGAGCAGGTCCGACACGCGGCTGCGGTAGCCGTCTCGGGCGAGCGTGATCGTCCCGGCGATGCGGTGCCGGGGCGTCTCGATGAGCATTCGTTCGTTGCGCTGCTCCATGCCCCGAGTCTCTCACGTTCGGCGAGGATCAAACATCAGGTCGGCCACCCGGGCGGCGGCGTGTCCATCGTCGGCGGCGCAGAAGCGCTCCGCGAACGCCTCCCGACGCTCGGCGTACTCGCCGGCGAGGGTCTCGATGTTCTGAAGCGCGGTGGCCAGCTCGCCGGTCGTCCGGACGACCGGTCCGGGCAGCTCGGTCGCAGGGTCCAGGTAGAACCCGCGAACCTCGTCGCGGTAGGTCTCGAGGTCGTAGGTGAAGAAGATCATCGGCCGCTCCGTCAGCGCGAAGTCGAACAGCAGCGCGGAATAGTCGGTCACGAGCACGTCGGCGGCCAGCAGCAACTCGCCGGCGTCCGGGTAGGTGGTGACGTCGCGGACGAAACCGTCGGCGGTCGCGGGGACCGGGTCGAGGACCAGATGATGCTTGCGGAACAGGACGACGCTGTCGTGCCCGACGGCCGCCCGGAGCGTCTCGATGTCGAGATGCGAGTCCAGCCGGGGGCGCCCGCGGCGATCGATGACGTGGTCGCGGAACGTCGGCGCGTAGAGGACGACCCTCCGCCCATCGTCGAGGCCCAGGCGCTCGCGGACCGCCCGCGCGCGCTCCTCGCGCCCATCGGCGGCGAGCACGTCGTTGCGCGGATAGCCCGTCTCGTGGATCTCGCCCGTCACACCGAGCGCTCGCCGCATGACCTCGGTGGTATGCGGGTTGGGCGACAGGACGTGCTGCCAGCTCGCCACGCCCTCGCTCGAGCCGCCCTCGAAGCGCCGCTGGGTGGGCGCTGCCGACGCGACGTCGAGGCCCAGCCGCTTGAGCGGGGTGCCGTGCCAGGTCTGCACGACCGTCTGGTCCTCCCGGCGCTCGAAGAAGTCAGGAAGGTGGTCGTTGGTGACGATCCAGCGCGCGGTGGCCAGGGCGTCGAAGTGCTCGCGGCTGCCGGTGCGGATCACGGACGCGCTCTGCGGGGGCCGGACCATCCCGTCGTGGACCACCCACAGATGCTCGAAGGGAGCGCCGCGGCGAACGAGCTCCTCGTGGATGCGCAGCGGACTGTCCGAGCACTGGCGCCCGCCGAAGCTGACGTAGACGACGGCGTCGCGGAGCGGCGCGGCGCGGCGCGCGCGGTAGCCGTGCTCCTCGAGCTGGCGCTGGTGGAACATGCTTCGCTCGTCGTCGTCGAGGTCGCGTTCGATGGCCAGCAGCGCGCGGTCGCCGGCCATCGCTCCCAGCGAGAACGGCTTGCGCTCGACGACGGTGGCCAGCGGCAGCCGGCGCAACAGCGGCCGCGCGATCACCAGCGGCACGAGCGCCGCCTCTTCGGCCACGCCCGCCGGCCGCGCGCACACGTGCCACGCCCCGGCGCGGAGCGGCACGGGGCCGCCGAGCGTCTCGATCGCGGCGGGTCGCAGCTCGGCCGCAAAGCCGCCGCCCGGCTCGTCGGTGGCCGCGAAGACGTGCTGCACGCCGCTCTTGGGACCGCGGATGACCAGCTCCATCGGGCCGCTCCACGCGCCGCGCTCCCCGCGTAGGCGCAGCGCGCCGTGCGGCGTCCACTCCGCCTCGGTGGCGACGGGCTCCGCAGCGCGGGCGACCAGCGCGCCGTGCCCGGTGAACGAGCGATGCAGCGCGATCTCGACGCCCGCCACCGGCCACCCTGCCACCGGCGTCCCCTCGGCCAGCCACAGCTTGTCGCGGCGCTTGCCGGCCAGCAGGTTGAGCTGCCACCGCACGCCCTGCTCGGCGTCCTCGTCCTCGGCGTCGCCGCCGCGCTCCTCGTCACCGTCGCCGACGAGCAAGTCGGCCGGCGGCACGCGCACCGCGAAGCTGTCTCCGTCGACGGAGACGGGGTACTCGATCGTCGGCTGGCCCTCCTCGCGCAGCAGCTCGAGGCGCAGCGCCTCGCCCCCTGCGTAGCCGTGCAGCTCGCCGGTCAGCACGATGGCCCCGTCCTCGAAGGCGTGGCCGGTCACCATCGCCCAGCGGCGCAGCAGCTCCATCGTCAGACGGCGGCCCCAGTCGGGCCCGACCCGCAGTAATGAGCCGTTGTCGTGGACAAGATCCGCGGCGCGCGTCGGCCGGGCGCTGGTGTTCTGAAAGCGCACCGTGCGCCGCGAGATTTTCCCGGCGTGGACGTCGGCGTAGAGCTCCCATTCTTCCGAGCGGCCGAAGCGCAACCGCTCGAGCTGGGTGGCGCCCACGGTGGCGTGGAAGCCGCCCCACTGCACGTCGACGAGCCGTTGCCGCGTGGCCGCGGTCAGCTCGGGCCGGCGGACGGCCTCGGTCTTGACGCGGATGCCCAGCCACGGCACCTTGCGCCGCACGCGGCGCCACCAGCGGTAGCGCCCCATGCGCAGGGCGACGATGTGGATCTCCTGAGCGTTCTCCTCGGGCGCGCCGATCGCCGTGATGAAGGCCGAGCCGTGGATGTGCGCGACCTCGCCCTCCCAATGGACGGAGTCGACCTGGGCGGCCAGCGTGAGCTCCTGGCGCAGCTCGTAGGCCGACCGCGGGACGCCGAGCGCCTCTGCCTCGCGCAGGTAGGGGTAGTCGCCGTACCAGCGCCCATCGATCTCGACCGGGACCGAGTCGTTGAGCTCCTCGCGCTGGAAGCGGACGACCTCGAGCAGCTCGTCCATCCGCCGTGCTCGCACCAGTGCCCACTTGACGCGCTCGATGGCGAGCAGCGGCTCGAACGCCTTGGGCGAGATCGTGTCGAGGAACGCGTTGACGCGGTCGAGGAACAGCCTCCGGTAGTCCTCGTCGGCGTGCGGCAGGACGTTGACGTAGTAGCGCAAGTCCTCGGCGACGACGCTCGCGTCATACCAGCGCTTGGCCCGCCGCTTGTGCGACCGTAGAAACCCCGAGACGTGCGACACCGCAGAGAGCCGGTCGAGCAGGACCTTCGGCTCGAGCCGCCGCTGGGTGATCGACAGCCCGCCGGTCTCCCGCAGCCGGTAGAGGTAGACCGGCTCAGCGATCACGTCGACGGACTTGGCCACGAAGTGCGCAGGGAGGATGACCGGGATGTCCTCGTGGGTGACCCCCTCGGGGAACGCGAAGTCGTGCTGGTCCCAGAACGAGCGGCGAAACAGCTTGTTGGGGGCGATGCGGTCGACGAGCAGACCGCGGAACCTCGTGATGTGGGTCTTCGGCCGCGTCTTGCCGAACGCGCGGGCAACGAACGGCGCGGGGGAGGTGCCGCCGCGGTTGAAGCGGTGGACGTTGCCGGTCGCGAAGTCCGAGCCGGTCTTGTCGAGCGAGCGGATCAGCGTGCGCAGCGCGTGCTTGGGCAGGACGTCGTCGGAGTCGAGGAACTGGAGGAACTCGCCGGTCGCCACCTTCGTGCCGTTGTTGCGCGCGTTGCCCAGCCCGCCGTTGGGTTGGCGAACGAGCGTGAAGCGCTTGTCGCGGGCGGCGTACTCCTCGCAGATCGCCACGCTGCCGTCTGACGAGCCGTCGTCGACCATGACGACCTCGAGGTCGGCGAACGACTGTCCCGCGACCGAGTCCAGGCATTCGCGGAGGTAGGCCTCCACGTTGTAGACGGGGACGACGACGCTGATGCGCGCCATCGGTCAGCCCCGCAGGCGGCCGAGCACGCGCTCGGTCAGCGACGGGGTCGCCTGCTTGCCGGCCGCCTTCTTGCGTGGCCGCACCGCGATGACCGACGAGTGGCTGATCGCCTCGGCCTCGCCGTAGAGCGCGTCGTAGGCGCCGCGGGCGGCGTCGAGCGCGGCAGCGTTTGCGTCGGCGTCTTGAAGCAGCGCCCAGACGTCCTCGGCGAGGTCGACGACCCGCTGGGGGACCTCCAGGCCCTCCCAGCCCGTGCGGTTGCGAAACAGGCTCGGGTCGACGAACGCGTCCACGGCCGGGTGAGCCGCAGCGTCGAGGTCGGCCAGCGCCGGCACGCCGAGCGCGCCGCCGGCGCGGCGCAGCTCGCCCGCCCAGTCGTCCAGCAGCTCGGCGTAGGGGATGAACGCCCGTTGCGTCCCGCGCGTCGCGTGCTCGGTCTGAAGCATCACGTTGATCCACGCGGCGGCGCGGCTCGCGTCGGTCTGCCAGGTGCCGTAGGACTTCTTGGCGCTGGTGAGGATCTGGGCGGGGTGGCGCAGCATCGTCACGAAGGACGTCGGCACGCCGAGCTCACCGGCCGCCTTGGTCCACAGCGGCAGGAACCAGCCGATGCGCGGGTCCTTGACGACCACGACATCCTCCGGGCCCGCCGTCTCGCCCTTCAGCCAGGCCTGCAGCTCGGCTCCCACCTCGGGCTCGGCGGACGCAGCTGCGGTGTGCTCCCACGCGGCGGGCCGGGCGTCGAAGACCGTCACGCGCTTGCGGCGCATGATCCGAGTGTGAAAGTCGACGACCCATTTCGGCTCGCCGAACCCTTTCGGGTTGGTGTCGTCGGCGACCACCTCGGGCTGCGGGATGCTGAAGCCGAGCTGGCCCATGATCCCGGCGAACAGGCTGGTGCCGCTGCGGCCCACGCCGACGACGAGGATCAGGTGCTTGGCGTCACTCATAGGGCGAAGACTTTCCGCACGACCCGCTCGGACGCGCCGCCGTCCTCCAGCGCGCAGAACTCGTCCCGGAACGCGGCTCTCGCAGCCGGCTCAGAGTCGCCGGCGGCGATGGCCTTTGCGACCGCTTCGGGCGTCCCGGCGATCGGCCCCGGCCGCTGCGCCATCAGGTTGAAGTAGACCCCGCGCTTGGCGCGGTAGGTGTCCCAGTCGGGGGCGAGGATGACGATCGGTCGGTCGAGGACGGCGTAGTCGAACATGATCGAGCTGTAGTCGGTGACGAGCACGTCGGCGGCGAGGCACAGCTCCTCGACCGACGGGTGGCTCGAGACGTCGTGGACGCGCCCCGCGCCGGCGCCTAACGACGCGGTCTCAAGGTAGTGCTGCCGGGCCAGGACGACGTGCTCCGGGCCGAGCGAGGAGGCCAGCGCCTCGGGGTCGAGCAGCTCCGAGCCGTCGGTCTCGTACTCGCGATGGGTCGGCGCGTAGAGCACGGCGACGTCGCCGTCCGCGAGCCCGACCGCCTTGCGTGCCCGCGCGATGCTCTCGGGCGTCGCCGCGGCCAGCACGTCGTTACGCGGATAGCCGGTTTCCAGCGACGCGAAGCCGAGCCCCGGGTAGGCGCCCTCCCACGCGCTCGTGGAAAAGGGGTTGGCAGCGATGCTGTAGTCCCACCGCGCGCAGCGCTTCATGAACGCGTCGAAGTCGTCGGTCTTCTCGCGCCCCTCGGCCTCCTGCAGCGACAACCCCATCTTCTTCAGCGGCGTGCCGTGATGGGTCATCACGTGGACCTGTCCGTCGCGCTTGACGACATTGTTGGGCCAGTTGACGTTGTTGATCAGGAAGCCGGCGCGCGCCATCGCGTCGAAGTACTCCGGCGTCGCCGGGCGCACGACCTCGACGCCCTCTGGCATCACGCCCACCGCGTCGCGCTTGACGACCCAGACCGCGCGCAGCCCGTCGACCAGCTCGAGCGCCTTGCGGTGGATCGCCGCCGGGTTGCACGCGTAGCCGCGGTTCCAGTAGGCGGCGAACACCGCCAGCCGGTCGTCGATCGGCTCGTTCCGCCGCTCGCGGTAATGGCGCTGGAGCGCCTCCTTGCCCATGGCGGGCGCGGCGGCGCGGCGGAGGAAGCTCGGGCGGCGCATCTGCGGCGTGGCAAGCTACTCGACGTGGCGCTGTTCGAATCCACCCCGGCCCTGTGCGGGCACCGAGGCAGCGGGCGCGGCGTCGTCGGCGGCCACGTCGAGAACACGCTCGCGTCGTGCGAGGCCGCGATCGCGTGGGGGCTGCGCTGGCTGGAGATCGACTGCCGCCTGAACGGCGACGGCGTGCTGGTCGCCCGCCACGACCCTCGCGTCGAGGACGGACGTTTCGTCGCCGAGCTGACCAGCGCCGAGACCGACGGGCTGGGCGTCATGCGGCTGGAGGACATGTTCGAGGCGCTACCGCGCGAGGTCGGCATCGACCTCGAGGTCAAGACCGCGCTCGAGGACGCCCTGCGCCCGCGCGAGCAGACGACCGCCGCTGCGGCTTCGGACCTCGCGGCGCGAGCCCGCGCGGCCGGCCGGCCGATCCTGCTGACGAGCTTCGACGCGTCGGTGCTGGTCATCGCCCGGGAGCGGCATCCGGACATGCCGATCGGCCTGCTGACCTGGACGCGGTTCCCGCTGCGCAAGGCGATCCCGGCGGCCGTCCATCTCGGCTGTCAGGTCGTCGCCCCGCAGTTCGCCTCGTTCCCGCTGCCGGGCACTCCCGCCGAGCTGATGGAGCGCGAGCTCGCCCACAACATCGACGTCGCGCACCGGGCCGGCCTCGAGGTCGTCGCCTGGTGCCCGAAGCCCCCCGAGGAGGCGCTGCTGGCCGAGGCCGGGGTCGACTGCATCATCGTCGACGACGTCCTGAACCGCCCCGGCTGACCCCCGGCTCCCGCGGAGGGGGCCTCGAAGCAACTGCACGGTTCGTTTCGCCGCTGGACGGCTCTGCCCAGCGCTGCCATCGTCGGTTCGTGGCCGCTCGCAGCGATTACCGCCCTGTGCCCGAGATGAGCGTTCCCGCGCGCTTCGCGCGGGCGTTCGCCTACGTGCTGCTCGTGGTGACGTGCACGGTCATCGCGGCGCTCGGCGGCTACCAGGTCGGACAGCGCTCGAATCCTTCGGAGGCCAATGTCGCCGTTGAGCGCGAAGCTGCGGTCGAGAGCGCGGTCGCCAAGGCGGTCGCCGCTCAGGCAGCGAAGGACCGGGCGGCGCGGGTGGCGGCGCTGCGCGACCTCGCCGCGTTCCAGCGCGAGAAGTTCGACTCCGAGCTCGGGGGCCGGCTGTCGCAGGTCCGGCTCGCCGAGGCCGAGAACGCGGCGCGGGCGTTCCGCCGCGGCCGGACCGCCGGCCGCTTGGCCGCGGTAAAGGCGGCCGAGACCAAGGCGGCCGAGGCCAAGCCGGCCGAGGCCGCGGCGGAGCCGGCCGGCGCCGCCAAACCGGCCGGCGCCGCCGACAGCCAGCGCTAGCGCGCGCGCCCTGCTCGGTCAGGCGGCCGCTGCTGGACCGGAACTGGATCCTGGAGCGGCTTCCGGCGGCTCGCTGAGCAGCGCGAAGCGCTCGGTGAGCCCCGAGACCTCGAGCAGGCCGTCGACCGGGTCGCCCGGCGTGATCAGCAGCGTCAGCATGCGGCCCTGATTGCGCAGTTGCTCGGCGGCGCGTACCAAGGCCCCAAGCGCCGTGGAGTCGATGAAGCTGACCTTGCGCAGGTCGACGATGAGCTCGCGCGTGCGGTCGCCCACCGCCTCGGAGAGCGCGGATTGCATCTCGCGCGCGGAGCGCAGGTCCAGTTCGCCGAACAGGCGGATCGTGCGGGGCAGCGCCGACGTCACCGGGAGCCCAGTCTCCCCGGGCCACCGTCCTTCTAATCCCGGTCAGGGCATCGTCGCGGAGCGGTCGCCGCCGCTGTTGGACCACGTCATCGTGCCGTTCGCCGCCCGCACCGTGTGGATGTCGCCCGAGTCGAGCAGGGTCGCCACGCCGCCCGATCCCCAGACCGAGAGCTGCGCTGCGGGCCGCGGCTCGGCGGTCCAGACCACCGTTCCCGAGCGCCGGAGCAGCAGCCGTGGGACGGGCCCGTCGTGCAGCTCGCGGGTGCGGCCGGTGCGGACGTCGGTGACCGCCGTGGTGTGGGTCGAGCGCACGCCCGGCGGGCAGTCGGCCTTGCATGCGGGGATGGTCGACACGCTGTGGGCGACGAAGTGCCCGGCGGCCGCGCGGACCGTGCCGTCGACGTAGAGATCGTCCTGCTCCCACAGCAGCGCGCGCGTGCCCGTCCGGCGCCGGCAGCCGTAGTAATAGCCGTCGTCGGTGCTCTGGAAGACGCGTGTCTCCGGGGTCAACGCGACCGTGCGAGCCCCCGCCAGGTTGCAGCGATCCTGCCGGCGATGGATGCCCTGCGCGGTCGCCGCGGTCAGGGCAAGCAGGACGAGGGCGCAGAACGCGGCACGCAGGAGCATGGCCACTGGAACGCCTGACGCGCCGCGAGGTTGCTCTCCTGGCATAGGGTCGGCTCATGTCGACCCGGACGACATGACGCGCGAGCGCTGGGTGACCCTCGGCGTCGTCTCGGCGGCCACCGCGATGCTGCTGCTGGACGTCACGGTGGTCAACGTGGCGCTGCCGGCGATTCGCAGCGACCTCGGGGCGAGCTTCGCCGAGCTGCAGTGGGTCATCGACGCTTATGCGCTCACCCTCGCCGCGACCCTGCTGACCGCGGGCGTGCTGGCCGACCGCCTGGGACGTAGGAGGATCTTCGCGGGCGGGATCGCCGTCTTCACGCTGTGCTCGGGCCTGTGCGCCGCGGCCCCGTCGCCTCTCGCGCTCGACCTCGCCCGCGGCGCCCAGGGCATCGGCGCGGCGGCGATGTTCTCGGCGTCGCTGGCGATCCTCGCCCACGAGTTCCAGGGGCGCGAACGGGGCTTCGCCCTGGGCGTGTGGGGAGCGATCACCGGCGCCGCGCTGGCGGTGGGGCCGCTGGTCGGCGGCCTGCTCGTCGACGCCCTGGACTGGCGCTGGATCTTCCTGGTCAACCTGCCGATCGGGATCGCGCTGGCCGGGCTGACGCTCCGGCGCCTGCCCGAGTCGCGCGATGCCCAGCCGCGGGCGCTCGACCTCCCGGGCATGGCGACGTTTGGCGCGGCCTGCTTCCTCGCTACGTTCGCGCTGATCCGCGGAAACGAGGAGGGCTGGTCCAGCACGTTGGTCACCGGCTGCCTTGTCGCCGCGGGGATCGCGCTTGTCGCCTTTGTCGCCATCGAGCGTCACCGTCCCGACCCGATGCTGCCGCTCGGCCTCTTCGCCGTGCCCGCGTTCACCGGCACCGCGCTGGTCGCCTTCGCGCAGTCGGTCGCGCTCTACCCGCTGTTTCTCTTCCTGGCGATCTACCTCCAGGAGGGGCTCGGCTTCACGCCCACCGGCACCGGCCTGCGGCTGCTGCCGCTGACGGTCGTCCTCTTCATCGTGGCGCCGTTCTCCGGGCGGTTGCTGTCGCGGTGGCCTCTCCGGGTGCCGCTCGTCACCGGGCTCGTGCTCATCGGCGTCTCGCTGCTCCTGCTTCGGGCGGTCAGCGCCACGAGCGAGTGGACCGTGATGCTCCCGGGGCTCGTCGTGGGCGGGCTGGCGATCGGCGCCATCAGCCCGGCGCTCGCGGCCGCGATGGTCAGCGTGTTGCCCGTCGACCGCAGCGGCCTGGCCTCGGGCATCAACAACACCTTCCGCCAGCTGGGTATCGCCATCGGCATCGCTGGCCTCGGGGCGATCTTCCACCACCACACGCAGGACGGGACTGGATCGGTCGCCGCCCTCGCCGCGGGCCTGGACGCGGTCCTGCTGGCCGCGGCGGCCGTCGCGCTGGCCGCGGCCGTGGCGGCCTGGCCGCTCCTCGGCCAGCACCGCGGCTAACCGCCTCGGGCGCCGCGAACGTCGGCCATGCCACCACTAGGTGGTGGTCACACCGACGTTCGGCGCCGTCCCGGCACGATGGGTTGACGTTCAGATGTGCGACGAGGTCAGGCCAGCTCGTACGAACGTCCAGGTCACGGTCGCCGGGCGCGTGCTCGGGGACCCTCGTGACGACTCTTATCGGGATACGCCCGATCGCAAAACCACGCCATGGGAGGCGTCGTGACACCGACCTGCAACGGGACCTTCAGCATCACCGACGAAACCGAGCCCTGGGGCCGGGTGATCTGCGCGCGAGGCGAGCTCGACATCACCGCCGTGCCGGAGCTCCGGACGCACCTGGGCGACGCTTTGGCGGCCGGCGCGCGGCTGCTGCTGCTCGACTTCGACGCCGTCACGTTCATCGACTCGGTCTCGCTCGCCGCGATCGTGGCCGCTGAGCGACGGATGGGGCCCGATGGTCGGCTGGCCATCGCCACCGGCCATCCCTACGTCCTGCTCATCCTCGAGGCCGGCGGTCTCGATGACGTGATCGAGGTCTTCTCCACCCGCGACGAGGCCGAGGCGGCGCTGCTCGAATGACCGCTGCCGTGCGGCGCCGGCGAGCGATCGCCCTGACGGCCGCACTCGCGGCGGCGTCCTCAGGCGCGTGGGCGGCTGCCCCCGGTCAGGGCGACAAGCCCGCCAAGGCGGGCATGAGCGCGACGGCGTCCACGCCCGTCGTAGCGCCCAAGCCTGCCGTCGCTCCCAAGGCCGCGCCTGCCCTCAAGGCTGGACCGAAACGCGCTGCGCCCAAGGCCACGGCTGGGCCGAGGGTCGCCACGCCCACCCCCGGTGTGGCTGGACTGACAGAACCGCCGAGCAGTCAGATCGAGCCCCCGGGGCAGAGTGAGGACAAGCAACCCAAGGCCGATCCTTCGGGTCTGAGCGGATCGAACAGGCCGCAGGGGCAGCAGGCCCTCGCCGTCAGTGACGCCAAGCAGGCCGGCCGGAGCCCGAAGAAAGCGACCCGGTTGCGCACGGCGAGCCCGACCGCGACGCCCGCGACCACGACCCCTACGGCTCAGGCCTCCGCCACGCCAACCGCCGCAGCGCCCGTGATCGCGCCGGTCACGGATCCGCCGACATCCGCCTCGCCGCCCGCTCAGCCCGACCCGGTCACGCGCCCGGCGCGCCCCGGTGGGCGCGTCACCGCGCCCACCTCCGGGCCGACCGCGTTCGGCAGCGATGCGGCGCCGCTCGCCCTGACCCCGTCGGCGGCCGCGCTGACCGACTCCGACGCGGGCTCCGCGACCCGGGGCCCCCGCGCCGAGCAGCGTCCCGACGCGAAGCCCGCCGCGCCGCGGACCATCACCCGCACCATTACCCGGGTGCTCGAACTCGTCCCGCCTGCCGTGTGGCTGGCGATCGGCGCGCTCGCCGTGCTCGGGATCATCCTGGCCCTGGCGACCGCTGTGCAGACCGTGCGCCGCCGCCGGCTCGAGGCCGTCCGGCAGGCCCTCGTCGCCGACGTCGGCGTCCTGCAGTCAGTGCTCCTACCTGTGCTTCCCGGGGAGATCGGGGGCGCAACCTTGACCGCCGCCTACCGCCCCGCCGAGGGCCTGGCGGCCGGTGGTGACTTCTTCGATGCGTTCGAGCTTTATGGCGGCCGCACGGCCGTCATCGTCGGCGATGTGGCCGGTCACGGTCGCGAGGTCGTCCCGCTCACCGCGGCGGTGCGCTACAGCCTGCGCGCCTACCTCGAGGCCGGCCTGTCGCCTCGCGCGGTGCTCAACGTCGCCGGCAATGTGCTGGCCGGCCAGCTCGCCGGTCGGCAGGTGACGGTGATCGTGGCGATCCATGATCCCAAGAGCGGCCACCTGACCTACGCCTGCGCCGGCCACTGGCCGCCGCTGATCCTCGGCGTGCCCGGCACTGCGGTCACCGCGTGCTCGTCACCGCCGCTGGGCGCCGGGCTGCCAACCGGGCGGCGTCAGACGACCGTCGCGATGGGGCCCGGCAGCGTGGCCTGCTTCTTCACCGACGGGCTCACCGACGTCGTCGTCCCCGACGGCCGTCTCGGCCTGCACGGCCTGCGCTCGGAGATCGAGGCCCTTGGCCCCGACCGGTCGGCGCAGCAGATCCTCGAGCGCGTCGTCGCGGTCAGCGAGGGCCAGCCCGACGATATGGCCGCGTGCGTGCTCGTCCCGCTCGCGCCGCCCGCGGAGGCCGAGCCGTTGCGCGTCGACGAACTCGAAGTCGATACCGCTGCCCTCGCGGGCAGCCGGGTCGGGCGCTTCCTGCGCAGCGGCGGGGTGGAGGAGGCCGACACGGCCCACGTCCTGGAGCAGGCTCGGCTCGTCTGCGAACGGGCCGGCGGAGCAGTGGTCGCCGTCCGCACCGACGGCGACGGCGTGACGGTCAGGGTCACCGAGCCCGTGACGGCCACGTTGCGCCTCGCTGCCCGCAGGGCCGATGCCGAAGCTGTCGCGGCCTGACCGGCTCCCCCCGCTGCCGGTCGATGCCGTACTCTAAGGGTCTTCTGCTGTCTAAACGAAAGGGTCTCGCATGGCCCCGCTGAAGCGGCTCATCCCCTCGAACTCGAACGTGCTGCTCGAGCTCAAGCGCGTTGCCGACACCCTCGGCAAGACGCCGCACGACAGCGACCGCCGCTTGCCGTTGCTGCGCCGCCAGGCTGCGCTCGGCGACCTTCGCGACGACATCGAGAAGCGCTCGCGCCGCACCGACCGCTGACGCTCCCGATGTAGCGTCGGGCGCTCGTGAGCGCGCGGAACCTCGTCAACCTCAAGGACGTCGAGAAGGGCTACGGGAGCCGTTCGGTCCTGCGCGGCATCACGCTCGGGATCTCCGAAGGCGACCGGATCGGGGTCGTCGGCCGCAACGGAGACGGCAAGTCGACCTTGCTGCGCCTCGTCTCCGGGGCCGAGACACCCGACGCCGGGGTGGTCACCCGGCTCGGCGGGCTCGGCCTGGCGCTGATAGGGCAGGGCGACGATCTTGACTCGACCCGGACCATCCGCGAGGAGCTCGTCGGTGGCCGCGCCGACCACGAATGGGCGGCCGACGCGGGGTTCAGGGCGGTGCTCGACGGCCTGCTGGGCGGCGTCGACGCAACCCGCTTCCCGAACGGGCTCGACACGGCAATCGCCGGACTCTCGGGCGGCGAGCGGCGGCGGATCGCCCTCGCGCAGCTGCTGCTCGACAGCCCCGAGCTGCTGCTGCTCGACGAGCCCACCAACCATCTCGACGTCGAGGGCGTCGACTGGCTGGCCCGCCACCTCGCCGCGCGCCGCGGCTCGATGGTGGTGATCACCCACGACCGCTGGTTCCTCGATGCCGTGTGCACCGCGACGTGGGAGGTGGCCGACGGCGCCGTCCATCAGTACGAGGGCGGCTACGCGGCCTACGTGCTGGCCCGCGCCGAGCGTGACCGTCAAGCCGCGGCCAGTGACACGCGGCGCAACCAGCTGCTGCGCAAGGAGCTCGCCTGGCTGCGCCGCGGGCCGCCCGCGCGTACGGCCAAGCCGAAGTTCCGCATCGAGGCCGCCAACGCGCTGATCGCCGACGAGCCGGAGCCGCGCGACAGCGTCGAGCTGCTGCGCTTCGCCACGGCGCGGCTGGGTAGCAAGGTGCTCGACGCGGTCGACGTCTCGGCGGGCTTCGGGGACAAGCTGCTGCTCGACCGGGCGACGTGGCGGCTGGGGCCCGGCGACCGCGTGGCCCTCGTCGGCGTCAACGGCTCGGGCAAGACGACGCTTATCAACCTCCTCGCGGGCGATCTCGCGCCGAGCGCCGGGCGGGTCGAGCGCGGCGCGACGATACGCGTGGCGCACCTCTCCCAGGACACGGCGGAGATTCCTGGCCATCTGCGCGTTCTCGAGGCCCTGGAGGAGGTACGGCTGCGCGCGACCGACAGCACGGGCCGCGACATGACCGCCGGGACGATGGCTGAGCGCTTCGGCTTTCGCGGCGACAAGGCCCGCACCCCGGTACGCGACCTGTCAGGAGGCGAGCGCCGCCGGCTTCAGCTGATGCGCCTGATGATGGGCGAGCCGAACGTGCTGCTGCTCGACGAGCCGACCAACGACCTCGACATCGACACGCTCACCGCGCTGGAGGACCTGCTCGACGGCTGGCCCGGGACGCTGGTGGTGGTCAGCCACGACCGCTACTTCGTCGAGCGCGTCTGCGACAACGTCTATGGCCTCATGGGTGACGGGACGATCCGTCACCTTCCCGGCGGCATCGAGCAGTACGTCGAGCTGCGCCGGAGTGAAGTCTCGGCCGCGCCACCTGCGGCCGCCGCGGGCTCGCCGTCATCGCGTCCGGCAGGCGTGCTGCGCGACGCCCGCAAGGAGGTGGCTCGGCTGGAACGGGCGCTGGCCAAGCTCGAGGGTCGCGAGGCGGGGCTGCACGAAGAGATGGCGGCGAGCGCGAGCGACCACGCGCGGCTGCGGTCGCTCGACGAGGACCTGCGGGCGCTACGAACCGAGCGCGACGCGCTCGAGAGCGCCTGGATGGAAGCCTCCACCGCCCTCGAGTAGGTGGGACTCATTCTCGTTTTGGGCTAGGATCGGCCGATGCTCGAGTCGTTGCAGCTGCCGTTCGTCCAGCGGGGGATCGTCGAGATCCTCCTGCTGGGCGTCGCGGCGGGGCTCGTGGGCACCTGGATCGTGCTGCGCGGGCTGGCGTTCTTTGCCCATGCGGTGAGCGCGGCGTCCTTCCCGGGGCTGGTGCTGGCAGACGGGCTGTCGTTCTCCGCGCACCTCGGGGCCGGCGGCAGCGCCGGGGTCGTCGCGGCGTGGGTTGGATGGTTGGCCCGCCACGGCCGTGACCGCTATGACGTGGCCACCGCGCTCGTTCTCGTTGGCGCGCTGTCGCTCGGCGTCGTGCTCGCGTCCGACGTCTTCGCGTCCGGCGCCAACGTCGAGACCCTGTTGTTCGGCAGCCTGCTGCTCGTCGACGGCTCGGACATCGCGTTCGCCGCTGTTGCCGCGGGGCTGGTCGTCTTCGCAACGGTGGCGATCGGCGCGCGCTGGCTGGCCACGGGCTTCGATCCCAACTCGGCGCGAGCGCTGGGTCTGCGCCCGGATGCCGCCGACACTGTCCTGCTGGGACTTGTCGGTCTGGTCGCGGTCGCCTCGCTGTCGGCGATCGGCGCGCTGCTCACGACGGCCCTCATGGTCGTGCCCGCGGCCACGACGCGGCTGCTCTTCCGCCGGCTCCTGCCCTGGCAGCTGGCCACGATCGCCCTGGCCTGCTGCGAGGGGGTCTTCGGCCTGCTGATCTCGGTGGAGCTCGACGTGCCGCCCGGGCCGACCGTCGCTGTGCTGGCGGGAGCGATCTTCGCGCTTGTCGCCATGAGCCGGACGCTGCGCCCCCGGCGAGCGATGGTGGCCGCGACCGCGGTTCTGGCGGCCCTGGGCGCCAGCGGCTGCGGGGCGGACGCCGGCGGGAGGGATGGCGCGCTCGAGGTGGTGGCCACCACGACCCAGCTCGGCGACATCGTGCGGGCGATCGGCGGTGACGCGGTCGACGTCCACCAGATCCTGGCGCCCAACAGCGACCCGCACGACTACGAGCCGCGGCCCGGCGACGTCAAGGCCGCCGCGAGCGCCGCGGTGGTCTTCGAGAGCGGCGACGACCTCGACGGCTGGATGGCCGACATCGTCGAGCAGTCGGGCGCCGAGGCCGCTGTGGTCGTCGCGGGAGAGCACGCCGTCTCGCGCGCGGCCGACGACGACCCGCACTGGTGGCACGACCCCCGTAACGTCGCGGCGGCGATCCCGGCGTTGCGCGACGCCCTGATCGCCGCCGACCCCGACGAGCGGGCGGACTATGAGCGCGGCGCCCGCGCCTACCTGGCCAAGGTGAGCGCGCTGGACCGCGGCATCGAACGGTGCTTTGCGGCGGTGCCCGAGGCCCAGCGCAAGCTGGTGACCGACCACGATGCGTTCGGCTTCTTCGCGCGCCGGTACGGCATCCGTGTGGTCGGCGCGGTGATCCCGGCAGCGGCGACGCAGGCCCAGCCCTCCGCGGGGGCGGTCGCCGAACTGGTCGAGCTCGTCCGGCGCGAGGGTGTGCGCGCGGTGTTCCCCGAGAGCTCGGCTAGCCCCGACCTCGCGCGAACCATCGCCGAGCGCACCGGCGCGACGGCCGAGCACACGCTCTACGGCGACACCCTCGGCCCGGAGGGCTCGGACGGCGCCACCTACCTGACCATGGAGCGCCACAACGCCGACGCGATGGCGCGTGGTTTCACCGGAGGGGCGGCGGGATGCGCGATTCCGGGGATCTGATCGCCGTCGAAGCCCTGTCGGCGGGCTACGGCGGCCCGCCCGCCCTGCGCGACGTGGAGTTCTCCGTCCGACCGGGCGAACGGGTCGCGGTGCTGGGCCCCAACGGCGGCGGTAAGACGACGCTGTTCCGGGTGCTGCTCGGCGAGCTCGAACCTAACGAGGGCGAAGTCCGCGCGCCGCGTTGCGCGATGGTGCCTCAGACGGAGCGCTCGCGGCTCGACTTCCCGGTCAGCGCGCTGGACGTCGCGGTGATGGGCAGCCTCTCGCGGCTGGCCTGGTGGCGCCGTCCCGGCCGGCCCGAACGCGAGCGCGCCCGCGAGGCCCTGGCGGCGGTCGGTCTCGGCGAACGCGCCGAAACCACCTTCGGAGAGCTTTCGGGCGGGCAGCGCCAGCGGGTGCTCATCGCTCGCGCCTTGATGCAGGACGCGCGGGTGATCCTGCTCGACGAGCCGTTCACCGGCCTCGACGCGCCCGCCGCCGACCGCCTGGAGGCGGTGATGTCGGAGTTGGCGGCGGAGGGTCGCGCGCTGCTCATCGCCACCCACGACGTCCTCCAAGCCCACCGGTGGGACCGGGTGCTGTGCGTCAACCGGCGCCAGGTCGCCTTCGGCGTGCCCGACGAGGTGCTGACGCGCGAGGTGCTCGAGCTGACCTACGGCGAGGCCATCGTCGCGCTGCCCGGCGCCGGCGGCGGGGCGATCATGCCCGCCCATCACCACCACGATCACGGCCCAGCGTGACGGCGGCGCTCTGGCACGTCCTGACCGATCCGTGGGGCGAGCCGATCCTGCGGCGAGCGTTCCTCGAGGTCGCTTTGCTGGGTCTCGCCGGTGGGGCGATCGGCTGCTGGGTTCTGCATCACCGGCTCGCCTACAGCGCCGAGTCGATGGCCCATGGGCTGCTGCCGGGCCTCGTCCTCGCCTCGCTGGTCGGGCTTCCGCTGCTGCTCGGCGGGGCGGCGAGCCTCGCCATCACCGCGGCCGCAATCACGTGGGCGGGGCGGATCTCGGGGATCGACCGCGACACGGCGGTCGCCGTTGTCGTGACGTCGCTCTTCGGGCTCGGCGTGCTGCTCGCGTTGTCTCCCGACTCCCCGCCAGGACTACAGAACCTGCTGTTCGGCGACCCGCTGGGGATCTCCGACGGCGATCTGCTGCTCGCCGCGGGACTGGTCGTCGCGACGGCGGCCGTGCTTCGCCTTCTGCATTGGCGCCTGGTCGTCGTGGGCTTCGACCGCGCGGCCGCCCACGGCCTCGGCGTGTCCCCTGGCCGGGTCGATCTCGCGCTGATGGGCCTGTTGACCCTCGCCCTGCTGGTCGCGGTCCAGGGACTTGGGAACCTGCTCGTCGTGGCGCTGCTGGTAGCGCCAGCGGCGGCCGCCCGGCGGCTGACCCGGACGATGCCGGGGATGCTCGTGACCGCCTCCCTCGTCGCGCTGGCCGCGGGCTGGGCCGGGATGTACGTCTCCTACCACGCGCGAACCGCGGCCGGCGCCTCGATCGCGGGGATGCTCGTCGTTGCCGTCGCGGTGGCCGAGCTCGCTAGCCGGGCTGGCAGGACCGGCAGGCGCCGCGCAGCGTGATGTCGTGGTCGCTGACGGCGAACTCGAGCCGTGACGCGACCTTGACGATCGCCCGCTCAAGGCCCTCGTCGGCGAACGGGACGAGGTCGCCGCAGCGGTCGCAGACGAGGTGATGGTGGTGATGGCCGCCATCGTGGTGGTGAGCGGGCTCGAAGCGAGCGATGCCCTGCCCGACCTCCACCCGGCTGATCAGCCGTAGCTGCTCGAGCTCCTCGAGCACACGGTAGATCGAGGCGCGGGCGACGCGCCTTCCATTGTCCTCGAGCGCCGTCTCGATCTCCAGCGCCGAGACGGCGCAGCCCTGGCGGCCGAGAAGCTCGAGCACAGCTGTCCGGGCGCCGCCGCGGCGATAGCCCGCCGCCGTGAGCTGCTCGGTGGCGTGCTCGCTCCACGTCGGGGCGTCAGGGCCGGGAGCCATGCCCGCAATGGTATCCCGGCGATGAGAACGAGTCGCGTTTTCCACCGGCGACTCTGGGTTCCAGACCCGGAAAGCGACGCAGTTCTGTGGTTATGGAGCGTTCCGCCGACGAGGTTGGGTAGCATGAGCGCCGATTGCCGAGTTCGCGCCCGTCCTGGGCGCGGAGCGGGGGAACCAATCAGTTGGGGCGAATCGGGTCGATGAGACCTGTAGCGCAGCTCTTCCGCGCGAGCCCGTCAGCTAACCCCGTAGGCCGACGAAGAGGACGCAATGTCACGCCGCCTACGCACGCTCTCCTGTAGCGCCCTGTTGGTCGCCACAACGTCGTTCGCCGTCGCCTCGGCCGCCGAGGAGACCGGAGGCGCCTCCGCGCCCGGTGACGTCGCGCTAGACAGCGCGGTTTGCAGCAACGGCAAGGCGTGGACGTGCGCGCGCGGGCAGAAGCTCACCCTGCGCGGCACGGGCATGGACGGGGTGGAGGCCGTGGTGTTCCTCGGCAGCTCAGGCGGCAAGGACGACCGGCGCGCCAAGCCCGTCAGCAGCACGGCTTCGGCCGTCTCGGTCTTTGTCCCCGAAGCGGCGCGGACCGGCTCGCTGCGCATTCACAGCTACAGCGGCAAGCGCATCGTCAGCGTCGAGCGTCTCAGCGTCACCTCCGCCGCCCGCAAGTCCGAGCCCGACGACGGCTCGCCGTCCGGTGACGGCCGCTTCCCGATCGCCGGTCGCCACGACATGGGGCAGTCGGAGACCAACGGCTTCGGCGGCGGTCGTGGCCACCAGGGGCAGGACATGTTCGCCGCGTGTGGCACCCCGCTCGTGGCCGTCCGCGACGCGGTCGTCCAGCACGTGGCCAACCACAGCGCCGCGGGCAACTACGTCGTCCTGCAGGATTCCGCGGGACGCTCCTACGCCTACATGCACATGCGCTCCACGGCGCTCGTCGAGCGCGGTGACCGCGTGACCGAGGGCCAGCGCGTCGGCTTCGTCGGCCAGACCGGCCGGGCCTCGGGCTGTCACCTGCACTTCGAGCTGTGGACGGCGCCGGGCTGGTACACCGGCGGGCACGCGGTCGATCCGCTGCCGCAGCTCAAGCGCTGGCACCGCGCCGAGTCCGATCACGGCTGATCCAGCCGACACCCCCGCCGCAACGATCGCGGCCGGCGCCGACGCGCTTGGCGACTTCCTGCGCGAGGAGCAGACGGGCGGGAAGCTGCTGTTGCTCGCCACCGCAGTGGCTCTCCTGTGGGCCAACGTGGCGGGCGACTCCTACCACGCGGTTTGGGAGGCCTCGGCGGCTGTCGGTCCCGAATGGCTGCATCTCGACCTGACGCTGGGCGACTGGGCGGCCGACGGTCTCCTGGCGATCTTCTTCTTCGTCGCCGGCCTCGAGGTCAAGCGTGAGCTGCTCGTCGGCGAATTGTCGCACTGGCGTGCGGCCGCGGTACCGGTTTTCGCCGCGGTGGGCGGCATGGTCGTTCCCGCGCTCGTTGCCCTGGCGGTCTCGGGCGGCGGCGCGGCCGATGGCGGCGCCTGGGCCATCCCGGTCGCGACCGACATCGCGTTCGCGCTCGGCGTGTTGTCGCTCGCCGCGGCGTCACTGCCATCCGGCGTGCGTGTGCTGCTGCTGTCGATCGCCGTGATCGACGACCTCATCGCGATCGCGCTGATCGCCATCCTCTTCACGGCAGATCTCGCGCCGATGTGGCTCGTCGGCGCTGCCGCCGCCGCGCTCGTCTACTGGATCTCGTTCCGGGGCCGGTTTGACCGCTGGTGGCTGCTTTGGGGCCTGGGGGTGATCGTGTGGGTGTGCGTCCACGCCAGCGGCGTCCACGCGACGGTGGCCGGGATCGTGCTCGCCCTGCTCACGCCGGTCCGGCCGCGTCCGGGTGAAGCGGACGCCGCGGGGGTGCGCATGGAGCACCGCGTGCATCCCATCAGCGCCGGGCTCGCGGTGCCGGTCTTCGCGCTGGCGGCGGCGGGGATCTCGCTCGGAGCGGTCGGCGACGCGATCCACGACGAGATCGCGGTGGCCGTGTTTGCGGGCCTGCTCCTCGGCAAGGTCATCGGCATCCTGGGCGGGGCCGGCCTGGCCGTCGCCCTGCGCGTCGGCGTGTTGCCCGACGAGGTCTCGTGGTGGGACGTCGTGCCGGTGGCGATGCTCGGCGCGATCGGTTACACGGTCAGCCTGCTGATCTCTCGCATCGCGTTGGAGGACCCGGCGGCACAGGAGCGCGCCGCGGCCGCGGTGCTCGTCGCGTCGATCGTGGCTGCGCTCACCGCCCTCGCCCTGCTGCGATCCACGCGCCGGCGAGCGCTGGCACAACAGGCTGTTCGTGATTCGGACTCAAGCAGCCCGGGCACGCCAGATGCAGGGCAATGAGGGTGCTCATCGCACACAGGTCAGAAGCCATGCGCCGAGAGGCGTGGGCGACGCTCGACCGGATGGGCCACGAGGTCATCGAAGCCGATAGCGCCGCCGACGCTGCCCGGCTTGCGGGCATTGAGCTCCCCGAGGTGGTGCTGGTCGAAGCCAACCTCGCCTGGAACGGCGGCGGCTCGCTCATCGAACACTTCCGCTCCGACGTCCGCTTTGGGCGCGTGCGGATCGTCGTCATCGAGCAAGAGCTGGGCTTCGACCAGGCCATGGCCGAGCTCGACGCCGGCGCCGATGAGTTCCTGCTCGATCCGATCCACGCCTCGGAGATCGCGGCGCGCGTGCACACCGCCGGGCGCATACAGCACCTCGAATCCCAGCTTGACGACCAGCAGGCCGAGCTCCGAGAGCTCATTCACACCGATCCGCTGACCCGGCTCTACAACCGCCGGTATCTCGCCCGTCAGGTTGTTGCGCAGATCAACGCGGCACGCCGACAGGAGCACGCGTTGTCACTACTGCTTGTCGACATCGACGACTTCAAGGCGATCAACGACCGCGACGGCCACGCCGCAGGAGACGAGGCTCTGCGGGCGGTGGCACGGGTGCTCGACGAGCGGCTTCGCGATACGGACATCGCCGGCCGGTGGGGAGGCGACGAGTTCCTCGTCTTGCTTCCCGGAACTCCCGCCGACAACGCGACGCTCGTCGCCCGTGAGCTTGCCGACGTGGTTCGCGGAATCGAGGACTTCCCCATGCTCACCCTCAGCATCGGCTGCGCGGCATGGGAGGATGACGATCCGGCTCGTTTCGTTTCGCGCGCGGACCTCGCCCTCTACGAGGTCAAGCGCGGTGGCCGCGACGGCGTGGCGCTCGCTCCGCCGCCCGAGGTGGAGATCCACGTGGCGTCGCCGGCGCAGGCGAGGTCGGACCGCCCCCCGCTCCGCGTCCTGGTTGTCGACGATGTCGAAGGAATCCGCAGCCTGCTGCGCATCACGCTCGAGGGGCCGGCCGTCTCGGTCGTAGGCGAAGCCTCCGATGGGGCCGCGGCTGTCGAGCTCGCCCGGCGGCTGGAGCCCGACATCGTCCTTATGGACTGGAACATGCCGGGCGTGGACGGGCTGCAGGGCACGCGAGCAGTACTGCGCGAAAGCCCCAGGACCAAGGTCATCGCGTTCACTTCGACCGACGATCCTCGGATCCAGCGGGCCATGCGCGAGGCGGGCGCCGTCGCGCATTTCAACAAGACCGAGCTCAAGCGTCTCGCGGACTTCCTCAGCCATTTGCACGCAACTCGCTGACACGCGCTAGGAGGACCCGAGGAACCTCTCCGCCAACGCGCGGAAGAAGTCGCCGCGCGTGATCACCCCAAGGACCTTTCCTTCGTCGAGCACCGGCAGCACCAGCACCCGGTGGTGGAGGAACGTCTCGGCCACCTGCGCGTCGGAGAAGTCCTTGTCGACGTCGACGTGATCGGTGTTGAGGTGCTTGCCGATGGCTTCGGTGCTGCATCCCTGGCGCTTCTCCAGGGCGGCCTCGACCGCTCGTGACACGAAGCCCGCGCCCTTGAGCTCGTTGAGGTAGCCGGGGAACAACGCCTGGAAGAACTCGCGTTCGCCGAAGATGCCGGCCAGCTTCCCGTGCTCGTCACAGACGGGCAACGCCGGAAGGTCGCTGTCGAGCAGATGGCGGACCGCGGACTCCACGGTGTCGGATGCCGCCAGGACGTGGGCATCGCGAACCAGCGGGTCGGTCAGGGAACGGGGCATGTCAGAGGTACCTCAAGCTGATGTATGCGGTGGCCAGGATCATCGAGACCAGCGTGACCGGCAGCCCGATGCGCAGGAAGGTCATGAAGCTGATCGGATGCCCGGCGCGCGAGGACATCCCGGCAGCAGCGACGTTGGCCGCGGCGGCGATGAGCGTGGCGTTGCCGCCGAAGCAGGCGCCCAGCGCGAGCGCCCACCAGTAGGCGTCGTCGCCCGTGTCGCCCGCCTGCAGTTGCTCGACCACCGGGATCATCGCGGCGGTGAACGGGATGTTGTCCACGAGACCGGACCCGATGGCCGACGCCCAGGTGATGCCCAATAGCTCAGCGGTGCGGTCCCCGGCGGTGAGGTCGGCTATGCCGTTGGCCACCTCGTCGATCGCCCCCGTCTCCTCGAGCCCGCCCACGAGGACGAACAGCGCCATGAAGAAGAACAGCGTTGGCCATTCGATGCCGGCCAGCGAGCGTTCGAGCGGCTGACGGCTGATCAACAGCATCAGCGTCGCGCCGCTCAACGCGACCGTCGCCGGCTCCAGGTGCAGCGCCTGGTGGGCGAAGAAGAACAGGATCGTCAGCACCAGGATCGGCACGGTCCGCTTGAGCTCGTCCATGTCCTCGATCGACCGCGAGGCGTCGAGCTCCATGACCCGTGCCCGCGCCTCGGGGGCGATCTGCAATCGGCTGCGGTACACGAGATAGAGCCCGGCGGTGACCACGATGAACGTGACCACGGCGATCGGCGCGAGGTTCACTATGAACGCGCCGAACGACAGGCCGGTGGCGCCGGCGATGAGGATGTTGGGCGGGTCGCCAATCAGCGTTGCCGTGCCGCCAATGTTCGAGACCAGCACCTCGATGATCACGAGCGGAACGGGGTCGATGTCCAGCGCGTCGGCCAGCAGGAAGGTGATCGGCACCATCAGCAGGATGGTGGTCAGGTTGTCCAGGAACGCCGAGAGCAGCGCCGTGGTGACCGCCAGGGAGACGACGACGGCGAACGGCCGGCCCTTCGACAGCTGGCCCGCGCGAATCGCCAGCCACGTGTAGACGCCGGTGGTTTCGGTGATCTTGACCATCAGCATCATCCCGGCGAGCAGGCCGAGGGTGTTCCAGTCGACCGAATCGATGGCCGTTTCCTGCTCGATGGTCTTGGTCAGCAGGAGCAGGACCGCTCCGGCCAGGGCGACCTTGGTGCGGTCGACGCGATCGGACGCGATGACGGCGAGCGCGACGACGAAGATTACGATCGCGATGGTCATTAGCCCAGATTCCATCAGGTCGTTCGCAGCGACGCGTCGCTGGCCGCCGCCGATGCGTAGCAGGTCGACCCACAGGTGGATGCCGTCGCTGCAACCCGATAGGTTGCCGCCTTCGCCGAGCGTCCGCCGGCGGTAATCAAAGTGGGGGGTCCAGCGTGACCACGAAGATGAGGTTCATGGCGATCGTCGGCGCGCTCGCCATCGGCGCGGCCGGATGTGGCGGCGACGACGAGACCAGCAGTAGCACCAGCAGTGGCCAGGGGTCGTCCGATGCGGCGCCGAGCAAGCTGGCGCTGGAACTGACCGGCAAGGGAAACAACGTGAGCTTCACGGGGCCGGAGTCGGTCGCCGCGGGCGTGGTGGAAATCTCGCTGAAGTCTGACGTCCCAGGGGACGGGGAGCACGCCGCGCAGCTCGTCCGGGTCGACGGCGAGCAGACCTTCGAAGAGGTTGATGCGGCCGGCGACGCCTGGGGCGACAAGGGCAAGCCGCTCGCCGAGTGGTTCCATGCCGTGGGCGGCGTGACCGCGCAGACCGGCAAGACGGTAACCGCTACCCAGGTGCTGGAGCCGGGCCGCTATTTCGCCATCGATATCGGCTCCGACGCCAAGCCGACGCCGTCCCTGGAGTTCGAGGTGACCGAGGGAGACAGCGGCGAGCTTCCCGAGACCGAGGCATCGGTGGAGATGAAGGAGTACTCCTTCGCGAGCACCGGCCTGAAGGTCGGCAGCCAGCAGGTGCTCGTGGAGAACGCAGGCGTTGAGCCCCACTTCATCGTGGGAGCGCCACTCGCCAAGGGCGCCACGGCCGAGGACGCGAAGAAGTTCTTCCAATCCGAGGGTGAGAGCGAGGGGCCGCCGCCGGCGGACTTCGAGAACAGCTTCGCCACCAGCGTCATGGAGGGCGGCGGCAAGCAGGTCGTCGAGCTCGATCTCAAGGCCGGCAAGTACGTCTTCGTGTGCTTCATCCCCGACCGCGCCGGGGGCCCGCCGCACGTGGCCAAGGGGATGGTGTCGGAGGTCACCGTCGGCTGACGGTTATGGGCGGCCCGTTGCTCGCCGATTGGACTCTCGAGGTCCGATCGTGCGAGTATCGGGCGACCAGCCCAACGATGGAGGTGTCTCATGAAGGTCGTGCACTGCCCTTGTGGCGAAGACGTGAAAGCGGATACCGACGACGGTCTGGTCACGGCTGTCGAGGCCCACGTCCAGGAGAAGCACCCCGACAAGGTCGGGACGATGTCGCGCGAGCAGATCCTGGAGATGGCCCACGAGCACTGACGTCGGGGCCGCCGGGATCAGCGCAGGCCGTGCGGGTGAGGGCGCGGTCGGGCTCCGACAAGGGCGCCGTCACCGTCTACAGCCGGCGCCCCGAGGTCGGGCGAAGCGGCACTCGGATCCCGTTCAGGGTGAGCGGCTGCGCATGAGTTCGAAGAACTCGGGGGTGGCGCGGCTCCGCTAAGTCTCGCTGTAGGGGCTTACGCTCATGTACTTGAAGCCCGAGTCGACGGCGAGCGTCACGATCACGGCGTGCGGTCCGAGTCGCTCCGCGAGTCGGTGGGCGCCGACGACGTTGGCGCCGGTCGATATGCCGGCAAAGACGCCCTCTTCGCGCGCCAGCCGCAGCGTCATCTCGAGGGCTTCCTCGTCGTTGATCGGCTCGACGTGATCGACCTTCTCCGCGTCCCAGTGGGGGACCACGAACCCCGTCCACCCCTGGATCAAAAACACCCCGGGAGGCCCGCCGCTGATCGCTGCGGAGCTCGCCGGCTCATGGGCCTGGACAAAGACGCCGCGATGCCTCAGGGCCTCCGAGACGCCCATCAGCGAAGCGCCGGTCCCGATCCCCTGGCAGAAGGCCGTGACGCGACCCTCGGTCTGTTCCCAGATCTCGCGGCCGAGTCGGTCGCGATGGCTCGGGATGACGTAGGGGTTGTTGAACTGATCGGTCGCGTAGTGCCCCGGCGGCGCCGCGAGCTCGCCCGCACGTACGACCATGTTGTGGATGTCCTGCGGCGTGACCTTCGGCGGTCCTTCCACCGACCCGATGACGTCGAGTTCAGCGCCAAGCGACCGGATCAACTGGAGGCGCTCGCTGGTGAAGCAGTCCGCTATTACGATCAGCGCGCGGTAGCCCTTCGCGCGGCACACCATCGCGAGCGCGGGGCCTGTGCTGCCGCCGGTGTACTCGACGATGGTGTCGCCCGGGGCGATCAGCCCGTCGCGCTCGGCGCCCTCAACCATTGCCAACGCCATCCGGTCCTTCATCGAGCCCGTCGGGTTGCAGTACTCGAGCTTCAGCCACAGCTCGGCGCCGTTGGCCGGCGCGCAGCGGCGGAGGCGTAGCAACGGCGTGTCCCCGATGGCCTGGATGACTGACTCGATGCGGCCATGATCCTCAAGGCGCGGAGCGAACGCAACCTGCCGCTGGCGTCGCCCCCTAGGGCTGCAACCCTGGGGCCGTCCCTGCGCCGTCGCGGTCTCCGCGACGACGGGGATGGGCGCAGAGTCCTTCTCGTCGCGACGGGGCCCATCGCATGCGCCGCTGCGCGCCGCGGATCAGGACGCGGAAGTCTCAATGTCGCGCATGGCTTCGATGGACTGTCTCGCAGCCTCGACAAACGGCGTGGGGGTAACTCCGAAGACCTTCTCGATGGCGTTGTCCTCGATCGTCAGATCTCCGTGTAGTCCCGCCATCAGCGGTTCGAGGAGCTCGCGGTCCTCGCCGGTGACGAGCGCGGCTGCGGCGGCCTCAAAGCGGGCGTTGCTGAACGGCAGCGGGAAGGAGCGGTGGGTCTCGCCCAGTATCTCGGCGATCACCTCGGTCATGTGCTGGAAGCTGAGTGTGTCTGGCCCGGCGAGCTCGTAGCTTCCGGGAGGCACCGTGCGGGCCTGAACAAGGCTCGCCACGATGTCGGCGATCGCGATCGGCTGCGTGCAGCGGTCTCGCCACGCGGGCATCGCCAGCACGGGGAGGCGGTCGACGATCCGCACCAGCGTCCCGAATGACGCGCTGCGTGCTCCCACGATCATCGAGGCTCGCAGGGCCACGAACTCCGGCCCGGCCGTCTTGAGCAACTCCTCGACCTCCAGCCGTGAGGCGAGGTGCTCACTGGACTCGTCATCGGCGCCGATTCCACCGAGGTAGATGGTTCGCCTCACGCCCGCCTCCCGAGCGATGCGTACGTAGTTCTCGGCTGCTACGCGGTCGCGCTCGATGAAGCTCGAGTCGCCCCCCGGCTCCATCGAGTGAACGAGGTAATAGACCTCCTCGGACCCCTCCAGCGCAGGGCGTATCGAGTCGATGTCCCCTAGGTCAGCTTCGAAGACGTGATCGCTGTCACCGCGATCACCGAGTCGGCTGGCGTCACGTACGAGGCAGCGGATTGCGTCGGTCCGCCGCAGCGCCGGCAGCAGCTCCCCGCCCACGAACCCCGAGGCCCCGGTCAGCAGGATCGTCGCGCGCTCTGGCTTTTCCTGGGCCACGGACGAACTGTAGTCGCCCGTAACCAGGCACGCTCCTCTCGCTAGAGCAGGTCTTCGGCGTCGAAACCCGTCGCCCTCGACGTAGAGCTCGTCGGGGACGGTGTACGTGTAGGAGATGCCTACAACACCACCTCGCTGATCGCCCAGGGATGACGCTCATAGAGATTTCCGCCGCTGATCGTCGGCGGTGAGGTGTTCCGGGCAAAGACGATGCCGCGCAGGGCGACGAGCCCGCGGCCGGCTTGCCTCTGGGGGGTTGGCGGTTTATCCCCGCGGGTAGCGGAGGGAGATCGTGCTTCCCTCCCGCAGATCGACCGCCGTGGTTCTCGGCCT
>Ga0136633_1000540_pt1 | contig 28916 bp, 28 predicted proteins | sample AntDrymeUQ832206_2_FD_105494 | JGI IMG/M metagenome (GOLD analysis project Ga0136633, IMG submission 105494) | Polar desert sand microbial communities from Dry Valleys, Antarctica - metaG UQ83 (22.06) | ecosystem: Environmental > Terrestrial > Soil > Desert | place: Antarctica: Dry Valley... | reverse complement strand
GCCGGTGCCAGTGGACGGATACACGGCTCAGATGCGTCGGTCGTTGACTTCAACCGCTGCGGCACACCGCTGGTCGAGATCGTCTCGGAGCCCGACGTCCGCAGCGCCGAGCAGGCCCGCGAGTGGCTGCAGCTGCTTCGCGTCACCCTGCGCCAGCTCGGGGTCTCAGACGTCAACATGGAGGAGGGCTCGCTGCGCTGCGACGCCAACGTCTCCATCCGCCCGTCCGGGACGACCGAGCTGGGGACGAAGACCGAGCTGAAGAACATGAACTCGTTTCGCTTCATCGAGCGCGGCATCAACGCCGAGATCGCCCGGCAGACAGCGATCGTCGACGGCGGAGGAGCGGTCGTTCAGGAGACCCTTCACTTCGATCCCCAGACCGAGCGGATCACGTCGCTGCGCTCCAAGGAGGAGGCGCACGACTACCGCTACTTCCCTGAGCCTGACCTCGTCCCGGTCGCCATCACCAACGAGATGCTCGAACGCGCCCGTGCAGCCATGCCCGAGCTGCCCGCCGCTCGGGTCGATCGCCTCGAGGCCGCGGGCCTGTCGGCCGACAGCGCCCACCTGCTCGTCTTCCGCCCGGAGCTCGGCGACCAGTTCGAGGCCGCGCTCGCTGCCGGCGACGCGCCCCCGGCCGCGCTGGCGAACTGGATCGCCAACGAGGAGGCGGCGTTGCGGGTAGAGCCCGCCGCTCTCGCGACCGTGGTGACGATGGTCGAGGCTCGTGAGGTGAGCCGCGATGGCGGTCAGCGGATCCTGGCCAAGCTGGCCGCGGACGGCGGCGACCCGCGCGCGATCGTCGAGTCAGAAGGCCTTGGCGCAATCGGTGGGGGCGATGAGCTCGCGCCGATCGTCGCGGCCGCGCTGGAGGCCAACCCCGACGTGGCCGAGAAGCTGCGCGGCGGCGACATGAAGCCGGTCGGCGTGATCGTCGGCCACGTGATGAAGGAGACCCGCGGCCGCGCCGACGGCAAGGAAGTCACGCGCCTGGTGCGCGAGCAGCTCGGTCTCTGACCATCGAGTCGACGGTTGACCAGCCGTGCGGTGGCAACCCTCCACTCGCCGGGGAGCCGGGGTTGGGTGGGGCGTAGCATCCCGGCCATGAGCCGACTCATCCGGATGGACAGCACCGGTCACACCACGCTGGCCGAGTGGACGGCGCATGACGCCGAGGCGATCGAGCGAGCGGTTACCGCCTTCCGCGAGCAGCTCGACCGCGGCTATTTCGGCATGGTCTCGCGCGGCGAAGGACACGCCGAGCAGGTGCGCGAGCTGCCGGTCGACGCCGACCTGGTGATCATGCGCCTGCCGATCAGTGGCGGCTGAAGCCTCGGCCGCACTCCCCGAGGTCGCCGAGGTCTACTGGCGTCCGCGGGTCACGCCTGCGCGGCTCAAGCGGCGCGAGCGGATCTGGACGCTCTACACGCTCGCCCACCTGATCCCGTTCATCGGCACGGCGGCGCTGCTGATGCTCGTGGAGCCGCTGGCCTTCGCCGTCGCCGCGATCTGCCTGGTCCACGCCTGGATCATCCCCGCGCTCTACGCCCAGCGCGGCGCCAACGTGCTGCTCCTCCGACTGGCCAGGCCTGGGCACGAGGAGGCTGAGCGGGTCTCCGTTGGCTTGCTGGGCGATCTTGTCTCCCACGACGCCCGTGACCTGCACGCCAGAACCGGCCTGGTGACGGAGCGTGGAACGCTGGGAACCTGGGTCGTCGGCCCCGCCGGCGCGGTGCTCGTGCGGCACCGCGGGAGGCGTTCGGACTGCTGGTGCGTCCGGGTAGCCGATCCCGACATGCCGTCAGGGGATCGCATCGCTCACCTCCTGCTCGCGCTGCGCGCAGACGAGGCGGGCTTCGCCACCGTGGCGAACCTCGCGTTCAGCGGCGCCACGTGGCGAGTGCGGCGGCGAACCAAGCGAGCTGCGCGCCCCGCGCTGGACGTGGCGGCGAAGGCGCTGCGCTGAATCCTGGACCGGCGGTCCAAGGGCAGGACGTGGGCAGGAAGACACCATGCTCGCCATGCACACAGAACGCGTCGTCACGCTGATCCCGACGTCTCGCCGCCGGCCGGCGCCGACCGCGGAGCAGCGCGTGGTCTACGCGCTGGCGCGCCTCCGGGTCGCGGACATGCGCGAGCCGCCGGCTCGGCTGGCGCACCTGGCCCGCTCGCACGACTGAAGCGCCCTTTACCGCGGCCGGTACGATTGGCGGCATGAACGAGACCGAGTCCAAGACCTCGATCTGGGGGCGGCTCATCGCGCTGCTGGTCCTGGCCGTCGCGGCCTGGGTCCTGTTCAAGATCGTCATCGGGACCGTCGTGGCCATCGCCTGGACCGCGGCGGCGATCGTCGCCGTGCTCGCCGTCCTCTGGGCGATCAACAAGCTGGCGTGAGCTACCTCGTCATCGCGTTCTTCTTCGGCCTCGCCGGCGCATGGGTGGCCCGGCTGAAGGGCAACTCGATGTGGGTCTGGTTCCTGATCTCGGGCATCGTGCCGTTCGTCGGGCTCGCGGCGGCGCTGTTCTACCGCTCCGAGGAGGACGAGCCACGCCGGACCTGCCCCACCTGCGGCCGGGTGTGCATGCTCCACGACGCGCTGTGCACGCGCTGCGGGACCGAGCTCGAATGGCCGGACGAGGTCCTGCACGGCGCCGCCCCGGTCGCCTGAAACGCCCTGATCCCGGGCTAGACTCGGTGCTATGAGAGCCGTCGACGCCGTCATGGAGTGCCTCAAGTCCGAGGGCGTCGAGGTCGTATTCGGGCTGCCCGGCGGGGCCAATCTGCCCACCTACGACGCGCTCTACGACGCGGGGATCCGCCACGTGCTCGTCCGCCACGAGGCGGGCGGAGGCCATGCGGCGCAGGGTTACGCCAAGGCGACCGGCAACGTCGGCGTCTGCTTCGCCACGTCCGGTCCGGGAGCGACCAACGTCGTTACGCCGATCGTCGACGCGATGATGGACAGCTGCCCTGTCGTGTTCATCACGGGTCAGGTCCGCACCGACCTGCTTGGCACCGACGGTTTTCAGGAAACCGACGTCATCGGCATCACCATGCCCGCGGTCAAGCACAGCTTCATGATCCAGCACCCGCTCGAGCTGCCGCGGGCGATCCACGAGGCTTTCCACATCGCCCGCACCGGCCGGCCCGGACCCGTCGTGGTCGACATACCGACCGACCTCTCGCGCGCCGACATCCCTTACGAGCCGGTAACCGACATCCAGCTCCCGGGCTATCAGCCCACCACCGAGGGCAACACCAAGCAGATCCGCCAGGCGGCCAAGGCGCTGGCGAGCGCTCGGCGGCCGGTGCTCTACGTCGGCGGCGGCGTCATCAACGCCGGCGCCTCGGCTGAGCTGATCGAGCTTGCTGAGTTCGGGAAGTTCCCGGTGACCTGCACGCTGCTGGCGCTCGGCGCCCTGCCCGCCCCGCACGAGCAGTGGCTGGGCATGCTGGGCATGCACGGCACGCGCACCGCCAACTACGCGATGGACGAGGCCGATCTGATCTGCGCGATCGGCGCCCGCTTCGACGACCGGATCACCGGCAAGCTCTCCGAGTTCGCCCCCCGCGCGAAGTTCATCCACATCGACATCGATCCCGCCGAGATTTCCAAGAACGTCCCGGCCCACATCCCGATCGTCGGCGACGCCAAGAACATCCTCGGCAAGCTCGTCAAGGAGTACCGCGCCCTCGAGGGCGTCGAGAGCTCGCGCCTGGACCCGTGGTGGCAGCGCATCCACGAGTGGCAGGCCAAGCACCCATTGCGCTACGAGGACTCCGTCGACGCGGAGATCAAGCCGCAGCGGCTCGTCGAGGCGCTCTACGAGGCCACCGACAACGGCAACTGCATCCTGTCAACCGACATCGGCCAGCACCAGATGTGGGCGGCGCAGTACTTCCACTTCGACGCGCCGCGCAAGTGGATCCAGTCGGGTGGACTCGGGACGATGGGCTTTGGCCTTCCGGCCGCGATGGGGGCCAAGGTCGGCCGGCCTGACGAGATGGTGGTCTGCCTGGCCGGCGACGGCTCGGTGCAGATGAACATGCAGGAGCTCTCGACGTGCGCCGCGGAAGGCATCGACGTCAAGGTCGTGATCATGAACAACGGCTACCTGGGCATGGTCCGTCAATGGCAGGAGCTGTTCTGGGACAAGCGCTACTCCAACGTCGACATGCGCGACGGCGGCGAGTGGCCCGACTTCGTCAAGCTCGCCGAGGCCCACGGCGCCACCGGCATGCGGCTGAGCGACAAGGGCACCCTGGTCGCCGACCTACGCGAGGCGCTGGCGACGCCCGGCCCGGTCATGGTCGACGTCCGCGTCACCCGCGAGGAGAACGTGTACCCGATGATCGCGCCCGGCCAGGCGGCGCGGGACATGGTGGGCTGAGGCATGGGCGAGCCAGGAACCAAGGAGCTGCTGAGCCTCGAGGAGCTCGAGGCCAGCGCCGGGCTGCGCACCGGTCGCAAGCACACGCTGTCGATCCTCACCGAGAACAAGCCGGGCGTCCTGACCCGGATCGCCGGGTTGTTCGCTCGGCGTGGCTTCAACATCGACACGCTCACGGTCGGTCCCACGGACGACCCGGCAATCTCACGTTTCACGCTCACCGTCGACGGGGCGATGCACCCGATCGATCAGGTCACCAAGCAGTTGCACAAGCTGATCAACGTCCTGAAGATCCGCGACCTCGAGCCCGACGACACCGTCACCCGTGAGCTGGCGCTGTTCAAGGTCAACGCGGACGGCAATACACGCGGAGAGGTCATGCAGATCTGCGAGATCTTCCGCGGCAAGGTCGTCGACGTCACCAAACGGTCGGTGATCGTCGAGGTCACGGGAACCACTGAGAAGGTCGAGGCCTTCGAGCGGATGATCCGTCCCTTCGGCCTGATCGAGATGATGCGCACGGGGGAGATCGCGATCTCCCGCGGCCGCGGCGAGACGTGATCTGACGTCTACGACCTCTTGAAAAGCCTCCTACCGCGGGGCTCGTCGGAGACGTCGCGGACGCGGTCGGCTGCGGTCAGCGTGTCGGTTCGCTCACCGGTCGTCGTCGCGGGATCGCGGTCCCGGGCGAAGCGGCCGCTTTCGCGGGCGGGCACTGGCCGGTCGGCCACGCCGTCACCGTCGCGATCCGCCAACTCATCCTCCCGCGCGAGCTCTTCGTCTCGCACGCTGCGCACGGCCAGGCGGCCCAGCGCGAAGGCGGCCACCGCGGCGATCGCGGCGCCAAGGCCCTCGAAAGCGGCGAGATGCTCAAACTCGCCGGCCTCCGAGACGGACAGGCCGGTGAGCTGGTCGCCGGCCACGAGCCACGCGCCGGCGGCGATCCCGAGCCAGGCGCCGAGCCCGGCGGTCGCGCGGTTGGCGCTGGTGAGCAGGATCAGGCCGCCGATCACAGCGGCCGCGCCGGGCAGAACCGACAGCCAGAGGGTGTCGTTCGTGAGGCTCCATGTCGACGTGCTGTCGGTCGTGAAGTCGAAATACGGGCCGATCAGGGGGGCCAGGGCGGCCCAGGCACCGAGAATGACGAGGACGACGCCGGAAACGGCGCCGCGGCTACGGGGAATGCGCATCGAAGAACTCCTCCTTGTCGCTTGATGACAGGCGTACCCGACATACACTCAGAAGCATGCGCGCGTCGGCGATCGGCCAGCGGGATGGCTTTGGCCTGACCGCCGCCGAGCGCGACCGGCTCGAGACGCACGCCCGACGAGCGGTGCGCCGCGCTCGTCGCCGCGGGGAGGGGCTGGCCAGCATCACGGTTGCCCTCGATCGGAAGGTGGATCCGGTTGCGGTCATCGCCGCCTCCCGACGACCGGACGAGCCCTGGTTCGCCCTCGAGCAGCCCGACGCCGACGCCTTCGCGCTCGCCGCGCTCGGCTGCGTGCGCCCGATCGAAGGCGCCGGGTCTGGCCGCTTCGGCCAAGCGGCCGATGCCTGGCGGTCGCTGGTCTCGGAGGCCGCGGCGGACGATGCCGACGGGCCGCGCGGGTCGGGGCCGGTCGCCGTTGGCGGCTTCGCGTTCTCGCCGCACGGCGCGGCGTCGGCCGACTGGCAGGGCTTCGCGGCGGCGTCGCTGCACGTGCCGGAGATCGCCATCGCGCGCCGCGGAGAGGAGGTTCGCCTGACCGTCTGCGTCCTCGCCCGTCCCGATGATGATCCCGCTGCGCTGGCGGGGCGTGCCGCGGAGCGCGTTCGTGACCTGGTCGATGCGCCGTTGCCGCTTCTGGACCCGAGCCCGGTCGAGCCGGCGCGTGTCGCCAGCGCGATGCCCCCCGAGCACTACGTCGCCGCGGTGCAGCGCGCGGTCGATGTGATTCGCGAGGGTGGGCTGGAGAAGATCGTGCTGGCTCGCGAGGTTCTCGTGCGCGCCGGGGCGCCGCACGACGCGGCGGCGGTCCTCGGCGTGCTCCGCGAGGCGTTCCCGGGATGCTTCGTCTTCGCGGTCGGCCGTGGCGAGAAGGCGTTCGTCGCCGCCAGCCCTGAGCTGCTCGTTCGCCGCGAAGGTCAGCGGGCGAGCACTCTGGCGCTGGCCGGCACGACGCGGCGCAGCGCCGACCCCGCGGTCGACGACCATCTCGGCGAGCAGCTGCTGCGGTCGGCCAAGGATCGCGGTGAGCAGGCGATCGTCGCGCGGCGCATCGAGCAGACGCTGCGGCCGCACGCGGTCTGGGTGGCCGCTGCGGATGAGCCGGTCGTGGTCAGGATGGCCAACGTCCAGCACCTCGCCACGCCGATCCGCGCGCAGCTGCGCCACCCGATCGGGGCGGTGCAGCTCGCGGGCGCGCTGCACCCGACGCCCGCGGTGGGCGGCGAGCCGTTCGCCGTAGCCCAGCCGCTGATCCCTGCGCTGGAGGGCTTCGACCGCGGCTGGTATGCCGGACCCGTCGGCTGGACCGACGCGCACGAGGATGGCGAGTTCTGCGTCGCCCTGCGCTGCGCGCTGCTCGATGACCGCGACGCGCGCTGCTACGCCGGGGTCGGCGTGGTCGCCGATTCGGATCCGCAGGCCGAGCTGGCCGAAACCGAGGCCAAGCTCGGAGCGCTGTTGCCGGTCCTCAGCGCCTGAGACGCACACGAACGTCCAAATATGAGGTCTATAGACCTCATATTTGGACGTTCGGGGCCGCCGGGCGCTAGCTCGGGAGCGCGTCGGACACCGCGGCCCACACGCGGCGGTGCAGCGCGACGTTCTCGGCGCGGTCGGTTCGCACGTGGAGGATCGTTGTGGCCTCCGATGCCTCGAGGCCCGCGTGTAGCTCGGCCACGGTGGTGACCGGCACGTGCCGGGCGCCGTAGAGCGCGGCGACCTGCGCCAGGTCTAGGCCGGTCGGCGTCGTGACGTGCTCGTCGAAGACGTCGGTTTGCGACGCCACGGGGAGGAAGTCGAAGATCCCGCCGCCGCCGTTGTCGATCGCGACGATGGTCAGCGGGATACGGTGGCGGACGCCCGCGAGAAGCCCCCCGATGTCGTGAGCCAGCGCCACATCGCCGATCAGCAGGACCACCGGGCCCAGGCGGGAGGCAGCGACGCCGTAGGCGGTCGAGATCAGGCCGTCGATCCCGTTGGCGCCGCGGTTGGAGAGCACCCGTGGCGGGTCGTCGCGGGCGCCGAAGAACGTCTCGACGTCGCGGACCGGCATCGACGAGGCGACGAAGACGATCGCCTGGCCCGGGAGCGCCGCTCCGAGTTCGGCCGCGACCCGGGGCTCGGACAGTTCGTCGCCGAGCGCGAGGTCGATGGCGCGGACCGCGGCGGCGTCGGCGTCGCGCCAGACGCGTAGCCAGTCGGCGTCGGGCGTGCGCCGGCCGAGGTTGGCCAGCGCGAAAAGGGTGGATGCCGGGTCGAGGCCGAGCGAGAGGTCGACGACTCCGTCGGGGTCCTGCCAGGCGCCGTCCGGATCGATCGACACCTGGGTGGCGTCGAGCGAGCGCAGCCACTGGCGCAGTGGCTTGGAGGTGGGGAGGTCGCCGACGCGCAGCACGAGGTCAGGACGGTGCGCGGCCGCGAACCCTTCGTCGCGCAGGAGGGCGTCGTAGTGCGCGACGGCCGCCTGGCCGCGCCGCGCGCCGCCGAGCGGGTCGGCCAGCACCGGATAGCCGACGGCGGCGCCGAAGGCCTCGACCGCGGCGGGCAGGTCGGGCGTGCGCTCCTCACGGCCCGACACCACGACCCCGCGTGGCGTGGACGCGACGATCTCGGCCACACCGGAGAGGGCGTCGGGCGCAAGCTGGGCGACCGGGGCCAGCCGGGTGACGAACGGCCGCCCGTCGGAGCGCCCGCTGTCGTCGGCTGCAAGCTCGCCCTCAGGCGCCAACGGCTCGCGCAGGGCAAAGTTCAGGTGAACAGGCCCGGGGCGCCCGGTGGCCGCAGTCCAGTAGGCGCGGCAGGCCAGCGTGCGCATCCAGCGCAGGCGGTCCGGGGTCTCGTCGTGCGTGCCGACCTCGAAGAACCACTTGGCGGCGCCGCCGAAGAGCTTGATCTGATCGATGGCCTGGCCGGCGCCGGTCTCGCGCAGCTCAGGCGGCCGGTCGGCCGTCAGGATCAGCAGGGGAACCCGCGCCTCGTGCGCCTCGATCACCGCGGGCGCGTAGTGAGCGGCCGCGGTGCCCGACGTGCAGGCCAGCGCCACGGGTCGCCCCGTCGCCTTGGCGTGGCCGAGCGCGAAGAACGCGGCGCAGCGCTCGTCGACGTGCGAGAAGGTCTCCAACCCGTGCGCCCGGGCCAGCGGGAGGACCAGCGGCGTCGAGCGTGAGCCCGGCGAGGTGCAGGCCGCGCGCATGCCGCACCGGACCAGCTCATCGACGAACGCGCGCAGGAGGACGTGCACCCCCGCAGCGTATGGTCAGGGCCGATGGAGCACGTCGTGGCGCTGCACGGCTTCGCCGGCACCGGTCGCGCCTGGGAGGCGGTCGACCCCGGCTACCTCGCGCCGGATCTGCCCGGCCACGGCGTCGCCGGAGCGGTCCGGCCGATCACCTTCGAGCGCTGCGTTCAGCACATCCTCGACGTGGCGCCCGACCGCTTCGTCCTGGCGGGCTACTCCATGGGTGGCCGGATCGCCCTGCACGTCGCGCTGGTTGCGCCCCAGCGCGTCGAGCGGCTCGTGCTGGTATCGACGGCCGCGGGCAGCGACGACGTCACGGCTCGCGATGAGCGCCGTCGGACGGATGAAGCGCTGGCGACGGAGATCGAGGGCGGCACGATCGAGGACTTCGTCGCGCGCTGGTCCGCCAACCCGCTGTTCGCCGGTGATCCGCCGGAGGCGGTCGCGCGCTGGCAGGAGGACATGCTGCGCAACGAGCCCGCGGGTCTCGCGGCGGCGCTGCGCGGCATCGGGACGGGGGCGATGGGGCCGTTGTGGGATCGGCTGGGCGAGCTGACGATGCCGGTGACCGTCGTCGTGGGCGAGCGCGACGAGAAGTTCCGGGCGCTGGGGGAGCGGCTGGCCGCGGGACTCGGCGGCCCCGCGCATTTGGTCGTCGTCCCCGGCGCCGGCCACGGCCTCCCGCGCGTGGCGCCGGAGGCGGTCGCCGCCGCGATCGCGGCGACCTGACGCGCTCGGACTCGAGACAAGTCGGACCCGCGTGCGCCATGAACCGCGAGCATCATCCGATCCGCGGCCGCGCAGGTCAGAGCAGGCCGGGCCCGGTAGGCGCCGCGATGCGCCCGTCCGCGACCGGCAGCGGGTCGCCGTCGAGCTCGAGCTGTCCGAGTGTCGCCAACCCGCAGGGAAGCTCGACCCGCAGCGCCGCCGCGCAGTGCAGCGCCGCGGCGATCCCCAGGGGCCCGTCGAGCGTGGAGGCGAGGTAGACCTCGCCGCCGAGCGCGCGGACCAGCGCGGCCGCCGCCAGCGTCGCCGAGATCCCGCCGCAGCGGCCGATCTTCAGGCAGACAGCGTCGGTCGCTGAGGAGGCGAGCGCGCCGTGCTCGGCGGCGGTCTCGTCCATGGCGATGCGCACGGCGACGCGCTCGCGCACTGCCCGCAACGCCTCGATGCCGTGCACGGGCTCCTCGACGAGCTCGAGGCCGGCGGGGGAGAGCGCCTCGATCGCCCGCACCGCCCCGTCGACGGTCCACGCGCCGTTGGCATCGAGCCGCAGCGCGATACCCGGCCCCGCCAGCGCCCGCACGGCCGCGACTCGTCCGGCGTCGTCGCCCACGCCGACCTTGACCTTCACGCAGCGAAAGCCCGCGCGCGCAGCTTCGGCGGCCGCGTCGGCGGCGCCCCCGCGGTCCAGGGCGCCGATCGTCGCGTTGACCTCGACGCTCCTGGCCGGCTCGTCGGTCAGTAGGGCGGCGACCGGCTTGCCCGCCCTGCGCGCCGCGCGGTCCCACAACGCGAGGTCGACGGCGGCGAGCGCCTGGGGGAGGTCTGCGGCTTCGCGGCAGGCGTCGAGGATCTGTGGGCCGGTGGCGCCGGCCGGCAGCGCCGCGACGGCCTGGGCGTGGGCCGCCAGCGCCGCGGCGACGAGGTCGTCGGGCACGCCGTCGTAGGACTCCAGGGGGGCGGCTTCGCCCCGGCCCGGGACATCGTCGTCGCCCTCCAGAACGACATCGAAGAGCGTTCGCGCCCGCAACTCGCCGTGGGCCGCGGCGTGCGGCGCCCGCAGCTCTACTTCGCGGCGCTCGACGCGCAGTCTCAACAGGCCAGCACGCCTGCCGAGAGCAGCACGCAGAAGGCCAGCTGGAGCATTCCGGTACCGGCCAGCGCGCCGTTGAGCGACGGGCCGTCGGTGCGCTCGCGAACCGTCCGGAGGAGCCGTGCGGCGAGCGGAAGCGTGGCGAGCGGAAGGAGGACCCACCAGCACAGCCCGGCGCCGATGACCGCCAGAGAGGCGTAGGCGGCCGCGAGCATCCCGGTGTAGAGCCCCCGCGCCCGCTCCCGCCCCATCCGTACCGCCAGCGTGCGCTTGCCCGCGCGTCGATCGGTGTCGATGTCGCGGACGTTGTTGACGACCAGGATCGCCGAGGCGATCAGGCCCACGGGCACGGCCAGCGCGAAGATCTGCCAGGGCAGCTCCTGGATCTGGACGTAGTACGAGCCCGATACGGCGACGATCCCGAAGAACAGGAACACGAAGATCTCGCCAAGGCCCTCGTAGCCGTAGGGGCGCGGGCCGCCCGTGTAGAGCACACCGGCGACGATCGACGCCGCGCCGATGGCCAGCAGGACGGGACCGGCCACCGCGATCAGGTAGATGCCGCACAGCACAGCCAACCCGAACGAGACGTAGGTCGCGATCAGCACCTGCTTGGGCGGCACGAGCCCCCCGGCGGTCACCCGCACCGGCCCGAGGCGGTCCTCGGTGTCGGCGCCACGGCGGGCGTCGGAGTAGTCGTTGGACAAGTTGGTGCCGACCTGGATGAACAGCGCGCCGAGCAGAGCGAACGCGAACGCGAACCCGTCGAATTCGCCGTCGCGGATCGCCAGCGACGTGCCGACGAGCACGGGCGCCACGGCCGCCGGAAGCGTCCGTAGCCGAGCGGCGAGGATCCAGATCCGGATCGCGGAGGTCATGGCCGCCGCGGGAACCGCGAGAAGTCGGGCGCGCGCTTCTCCTTGTAGGCGTCGCGGCCCTCCTTGGCCTCCTCGGAGGCGTAGAAGAGGAGGTTCGTGTCATGGGCGAGCTGCTGCAGGCCGGCCATCCCGTCCTCGTGCGCATGGAAACTGGCCTTCAGCAGCCGCAGCGCGAAGGGAGACAGGGCGAGCATCTCGCGGCACCAGGAGACCGTCTCGGCCTCGAGCTGCTCGTAGGGCACGACGGCGTTGACGAGGCCCCAGTCGAGCGCCTGCTGGGCGTCGTACTGGCGGCAGAGGAACCAGATCTCCTTGGCTCGCTTCTGTCCGATCTGCGCGGCGAGCAGGCTCGCCCCAAAACCGCCGTCGAACGAGCCGACCTTGGGGCCGGTCTGGCCGAAGCGGGCGTTGTCGGCGGCGATCGTCAGGTCACAGCAGATGTGCAGCACGTGGCCGCCGCCCACCGCGTAACCGGCGACCATGGCGACGATCGGCTTGGGCAGCCGCCGCATCTGGACGTGCAGATCGGTGACGTGGAAGCGTCCGACGCCCGACCCCGGCTCTGACTCGTAGCCACGGTCCCCGCGCACGCGCTGGTCGCCGCCGGAGCAGAACGCCTTCTCGCCCTCGCCGGTGAGGATGATCGCGCCGACGCGCTCATCCTCGCGTGCTTGCTCGAAGGCTCGCGACAACTCGATGACCGTCTGGGGCCGGAATGCGTTGCGGACCTCGGGCCGGTCGATGGTGATCTTGGCGATGCCGTCCTCGGAGAGCTCGTAGCGGATGTCGGTGTAGTCGCCGCCGCTCGTCCAGGTCGCTGCCGTCATGGCTGTCAGCCTATGGGCCGTGGAGCCATGGCTCGTCCGCGCCGCAAGCGCCCGTCCGGGCCACGAGGCTCTGCGCACCGACGAAGGCTCGCTGACCTACGCCGAGCTGCTCGGTCACGCCCGGAGCGCGGCCGGAGCCCTCGGAGATGCGCGCGAGGTGGCGCTCGCCCTGCCGCCGGGCCGAGACTTCGCGGTCGCCCTGCACGGTTGCCTGTTGGCGGGCGCAACCGCCGTGCCGGTCGACCTGCGCCTCCCCGCGGCCGAGCAGGCCCGCGCCGCCGCCGGGGCGGACCTCGTCGTCGACGGCCCGCTCGGGGGCACGAGGCTCGCCGATCCGGTTGCGCACGACGTCGCCCGGACCGCGATCGTCGTCCATACCTCGGGGTCCACAGGCGAGCCCAAGCGCGTTGAGCTGACCTACGGCAACTGGCTGTGGAGCGCGCTGGGCGCGCATACCGCGATGGGCCTCGGGCCCAGCGAGCGCTGGCTGTGCGCGCTGCCGCTCTCGCACGTCGGCGGCCTCTCGATCCTGGTGCGGAGCGCGATCTACGCCACCACGGCGATCGTGCACGAGCGCTTCGAGGCCGATCGCGTCGCTGCTGAAGACCACACCGTGATCTCGGTGGTCCCCACGACGCTGGCGCGGCTGCTCGACGCCGGCGCCCGCCCGACCCGCGCCCTGGTCGGAGGCGCGCCCGTGGCTCCCGACCTGCTCGCACGCGCCGCCGAGCAGGGGGTGGAGGCCGTCGAGACCTACGGGCTGACCGAGGCCTGCTCGCAGGTGGCCACAGGCGGCCGGCCGCTGTTCTGCACACGGTTGTCGCTGACCGGCGAAGGCGAGATCGTCGTCGAGGGCCCGACCGTGGCGCCGTCGGCGGGGCCCCGCCTGCACACAGGCGACCTCGGCGCGTGGTCCGACGACGGCCGGCTCCTTGTCATCGGGCGCAAAGCCGACACGATCGTCACGGGCGGCGAGAACGTCGCCCCCGCCGAGGTGGAGGCCGTGCTCGAGGCCCATCCGGCCGTGGCCGAAGCCGCTGTCCACGGCCGGCCCGACCCCGAATGGGGCGAGGCGGTGGTCGCCCAGGTCGTCCTACGGCCGGGCGCGACCGCGTCGGAGCAGGCCCTCCTGGTGTTCTGCCGGGAGAACCTGGCGCCGTTTCAGGTACCGAAGGCCTTGAGCTTCGTCGCCTCGCTGCCGAGAACATCCTCAGGCAAGCTCCTTCGTCGAAAGCTGATCTGAGTCCCGGTCTCGGCCCCGTGCACGCAGCCGACGCTGCTGACCAGCTCGTCGCGGTCGCGGTGGACCCGAGCGGCCTGGGCGGGCAGGTCCAGACCGTCGCGTTCCGGTTCCGCTAGACCTCATGTGGTGATCGACCCCGCCGCGTTCCGCACCACCAGCCGCGAGCGATGGGAAACCGCCGCGCCCGGCTGGGAGGCGCGGCGGGCCGACCTGCAGCGCGCGGCCGATCCCGTCTCGCGGTGGATGGTCGAGGCGATCGACCCGCAGCCCGGCCAGGCCGTCCTGGAACTCGCGGCCGGGGTAGGCGACACCGGGTTCCTCGCCGCCGAGCGCCTGCGCCCGGGCGGCCGGCTGATCTGCACCGACGGCGCCGAGCCGATGCTCGAGGCCGCCCGACGGCGCTCCGCCGAGCTCGGGCTCGACAACGTCGAGTTCGAGGCGATGGAGGCCGAGTGGATCGACTCGGCCACGGCCTCGCTGGACGCTGTGCTCTGCCGGTGGGGCTACATGCTGCTGGCCGACCCCGAGGCGGCGCTGCGGGAGACCCGGCGCGTGCTGCGCTCCGGCGGCCGCCTGGCGCTGGCCGTGTGGGACGGGCCTGAGCACAACCCGTGGGTGGCCCACACCCACGCCGAACTGCTCGACCGCGACCTGACGGCGCCGCCGGAACCCGGAGAGCCCGGCATGTTCGCGCTCGCCGCTGACGGCGTGATCGCCGAACTCCTATACACGGCGGGTTTCGAGGACGTGCGCGTCGATGCCGTCGACCTGACCTTCGCGGCGGCGTCGTTCGACGACTGGTTCGAGTACCAGTTCGACACCTCCCCGTCGCTGGCCTCGGCGCTGGCCAGAGCGACCCCCGAGCAGCGCGACGAGGTCCATGAAGGAGTCCAGGCCCGACTGTCGCCGTTCCGCGCGGCCGACGGCTCGCTCGCCCTGCCGGGCCGGACGCTGGTCGCCGCTGCCTCGGCCTGATCGTCCCCGGCTAGGCTCCTGCGCCTCATGTACTACGACGACGATGCAGATCTGGGCAAGCTCGACGGCAAGACCGTCGCGATCATCGGCTTCGGCTCCCAGGGCCACGCCCACGCCCAGAACCTCAAGGATTCCGGCGTCAACGTCGTCGTGGGTCTGCGCGAGGACTCGGCGTCGGTCGCCGACGCCGAAAAGGCCGGTCTCGAGGTCCTTGCGGTGGCCGATGCAGCGAGCCGCGGCGACATCGTCATGCTGCTCGTTCCCGACGAGAAGCATCGCGACGTCTACGAGAACGAGGTCCGCGACGGCATCGCCGAGGGCAACGCGCTGTTCTTCGGCCACGGCTTCTCGATCCTCTATGGCGAGGTCGAGGCGCCCCCCGGCGTCGACGTGGCGCTCGTCGCTCCCAAGGGCCCGGGTCACCTGGTTCGCCGCCAATACACCGAGGGCTCAGGCGTCCCCGGCCTGGTCGCCGTCGAGCAGGACGCCACGGGCAATGCCAAGGACCTCGCGCTCGCCTACGCCAAGGGCATCGGCTGCACGCGCGGCGGCGTTTTCGACACCACCTTCAAGGAGGAGACCGAAACCGACCTGTTCGGGGAGCAGGCCGTGCTCTGCGGCGGCGCCAGCGCTCTCGTCCAGGCGGGCTTCGACACGCTCGTCGAGGCGGGCTACGACCCGCAGATGGCCTACTTCGAGTGCCTTCACGAGCTCAAGCTGATCGTCGACCTCATGTACGAGAAGGGCCTGGCGGGCATGCGCTACTCGATCTCGAACACCGCCGAGTACGGCGACTACACGCGCGGCCCGCGGGTGGTCAACGACGACACGAAGGCGGAGATGAGGAAGATCCTTTCCGAGATCCAGTCGGGCGATTTCGCCCGTGAGTGGATCGCCGAGAACCGTGCCGGCCAGGAGAACTTCAAGCGACTGCGCGAGGAAGGCGCGGGCGCCCAGGTCGAGACCGTCGGCAAGGAGCTGCGGTCGCACATGGACTGGATCAAGACCGACTTCTAGCCCTCGTGACCGCGCTCGAGATCCCCGCCGCCCTGCGGCCCGCGGACGGACGCTTCGGCTGCGGCCCGTCCAAGGTGCGCCCCGAGCAGCTCGACGCCCTGGCTCGCAACGGCGGCGCTCTCATGGGCACGTCACACCGCCAGCAGCCGGTCAAGGACGTCGTCGCCCAGATTCGCTCGGGCCTGCTCGCGCTGTTCGGGGCGCCCGACGGCTACGAGGTCATCCTGGGCAACGGCGGCACGACGTGCTTCTGGGACGCCGCGGCTTTCGGCCTGATCGAACGCCGCGCCCAGCATCTGACGTTTGGCGAGTTCTCGGCGAAGTTCGCCAAGGTGACGGCCGGCGCCCCGTTCTTGGAGGACCCGGTGGTCGTGACCGCTGATCCCGGCGACGCGCCCGAGCCCGTCCCCGCCGAGGACTGCGACGTCATCGCCTGGGCGCACAACGAGACCTCGACCGGCGTGATGCTGGGAGTCCAACGAGTGGGCGACGGCCTGGTGCTCATCGACGCCACCTCGGGCGCGGGCGGCCTGCCCGTCGACGTGTCCGCCTCAGACGTCTACTACTTCGCGCCGCAGAAGTCCTTCGCCGCCGACGGGGGTCTGTGGCTCGCGCTGATCAGCCCGGCTGCCGCAGAGCGGATCGCGCGGATCGCCGCGACCGATCGCTGGATCCCCGAGTTTCTCTCGCTGCAGACCGCCATGGAGAACTCGCGCAAGGACCAGACCTACAACACCCCGGCGCTCGCCTCACTGCTGCTGCTGGCCGACCAGGTCGAGTGGCTGAACTCCCGGGGCGGACTCGACTTCGCCGTAGGCCGCAGCACGCAGTCGTCGCAGGCGCTCTACGGATGGGCCGAGGCATCACCGTTCGCCACGCCGTTCGTCGCCGATCCGGCCAAGCGCTCGCTCGTTGTGGGCACCATCGACTTCGCCGACGATGTCGACGCGGCGCAAGTCGCTGCGACGCTGCGCGCCAACGGGATCGTCGACACCGAGCCGTACCGCAAGCTGGGCCGCAACCAACTGCGCATCGGGATGTTCCCGGCGGTTGAGCCGAGCGACGTGCAGGCCTTGACGGCCTGCATCGACCATGTCGTGGAGAGCCTGTCATGAAAGTCCTTGTCGCCGAGAAGATCGGGGCCAGCGGCGTTGCCCTGCTGCGCGACAGCGGCTTCGAGGTCGACGAGGGCGCAGAGCACCTCGACCGCATCGCCGACTACGACGGCCTGCTGATCCGCAGCGCTACAACGGTCGACGCCGAGATGCTGGCCCGGGCAACCAGCCTCAAGGCGATCGGCCGCGCCGGCGTCGGCGTTGACAACGTCGACGTGCCGGCCGCCACGAAGCGCGGCATCGTCGTGGCCAACGCTCCGCAGTCCAACGTCGTGACGGCGGCCGAGCACACGCTCGCTCTGTTGCTGGCGCTCGCGCGCAACGTGCCGCAGGCTCACGCCTCGCTCAAGGAGGGGCGCTGGGACCGGTCGAAGTACTCCGGCACCGAGCTGATGGACAAGACGCTGGGCGTTCTCGGTTTCGGCCGCATCGGCCAGCTCGTGGCCGAGCGCGCCCGGGGATTCGGCATGACCGTCATCGCCTACGACCCGTTCGTCGGGGCCGAGCGCTACCGCGAGCTGGGCGCCGAGAAGGCAGCGGACTCCGATGAGGTCTACGCCAAGGCCGACTTTTTGACGCTCCACCTGCCCAAGACGCCCGAAACCGAGGGCTGGCTGGATGCCGAGGCGCTGGCCAAGTGCAAGGACGGGGTGCGCGTGCTCAACGTCGCTCGTGGGCCGCTGATCGTCGACGAGGACCTCCAGGCGGCGCTGGACTCGGGCAAGGTCGGCGGCGCCGCGCTCGACGTGTTCCGGACCGAGCCCGTGACGGACCACCCGCTGTTCGGATACGACAACGTCATCGTCACGCCCCACCTGGGCGCCTCGACCGCGGAGGCGACCGACCGCGCGGGCTACCAGGCCGCCGAGCAGGTCGTCGCGGCGCTGTCGGGCGGCGCCGTGACCACCGCGGTCAACGTGCCGGCCGTCGCTGCGGAGGACCTGGAGGTGCTCGGGCCGTTCCTGCCGCTGTGCCGCCAGCTCGGCAAGCTCGGCGCCGTGCTCGCCGGTGGGGTCGAAGGCGTCGACGTGGAGTTTCTCGGGCGTCTCGCGGACCGCGACACGCGGCCACTGACCGTCGCCGTGCTGCTTGGGGTCCTGAGCGGCCATACGGAAGAGGAGGTCAACCAGGTCAACGCGCTCCCCACGGCGCGCGAGCGCGGGATCGAGATCGCCGAGACCAGCCGCAGTGATGCGCGCGACTTCACCGACCTGGTACGGGTGACCGTTCACTGCGGCGAGCGCCACGAGCGCGTCGTGGGCACCACGCTGGGCAGCCGCCATCGTCCCCACCTGCTCGAGCTGTGGGGCCAGCGGTTCAACCTCCAGCTCGAGGACCACATCGCGCTGTTCCGCTACTCCGACGTTCCGGGGATGGTCGGCCGGGTGGGAACCGCACTGGGCGAGCACGGCATCAACATCCTCTCGGCGGCCGTGGGATATCAGGGCGAGGACGGCGCTGAGCGGGAGGCCGTGATGGTCGTCACCACCGACGTTCCCGTACCGGCCGAGGTGGTCGAATCCATCTCCGCAGGCGATGGATTCACCGAGGGCCGCGCTGTCTCGATCGCCGGCTGACGTCCGCCGTCCGGGCGCAGGATTGGCACCGAGGTGGGGCAGGGCATAAGGTTCGTCCATCGAGCCTTCGCCCGACATCCACCTCGAGCAGCTGACCAAGCGCTTCGGGGACACGGTCGCCGTTGACGACCTCACCCTGGACATCGAGCGCGGCAGCTTCTTCGCGATGATCGGGCCGTCGGGCTGCGGCAAGACCACCACGCTGCGGATGATCGGCGGGTTCGAGGATCCGACGTCGGGCACGGTGCATCTCGGCGGCAATGACGTGACCGACCATCCGCCGTTCCGGCGCGACGTCAACACGGTGTTCCAGAGCTATGCCCTGTTCCCGCACCTCAGCGTCGAGCGCAACGTCGCGTTCGGCCTCGAGCGGCGCAAGGTCTCGCGCGACGAGGTGCGCCGGCGCGTGGGGGAGGCGCTGGAGCTCGTCCAGCTCGGCGACCTCGGCCGGCGCAAACCCTCCCAGCTCTCCGGCGGACAGCAGCAGCGGGTGGCGCTCGCCCGCGCGCTGGTCAACGAGCCCCGGGCCCTGCTGCTCGACGAGCCGCTGGGAGCGCTGGACCTCCGCCTGCGCCGCCAGCTGCAGATCGAGCTCAAGCGCATCCAGCAGGAGGTCGGCATCACGTTCGTTCACGTGACGCACGACCAGGAGGAGGCGTTGACCATGGCCGACACGATCGCGGTCATGAACCAGGGGCGGATCGAGCAGCTCGGCCCGGGCGAGGAGCTCTACGAGCATCCCCGGACCGAGTTCGTCGCGAACTTCCTGGGCATCTCGAACCTCATCGACGGCAAGGTCGGCTCCCGCGACGCCGCGGCCGCCGAGTTCGTCACCGACGAGGGCGCTGCGCTGCGGGTGCCGGCCGACCGTTTCTCGAAGCTCGACGGCGCCGTCCGGGTCGGCGTGCGACCCGAGAAGATCAGCATCGGGCTGCCCGAGGACGCCGAGCCCGGGGAGAACGCTCTGCGCGGCCACGTCGCCGTCGCGAGCTACCTCGGTACCTCCATCTCCTACCTGGTCGCGACGCCCTCGGGGCGCGAGCTGACCGTGATCGCACCCAACCGCCACAGCGGTGAGGCCCGCTCGTTCGGACCGGGTCAGGAAGTGCTCCTGACCTGGGCGCCCGAGCACACCTTCGCCGTCTCACGACAGGAGTCCCACTGATGCCCTTCGAAGACCTCGACCGCGTCGTTGAGCGCATGCTCGACGGCAACGAGCACTCGCGCCGCCACTTCGTCCGCCTGCTCGCGGGCGCCGGGTTGACCCTGTCCTCCGCCGGGTTCCTGGCCGCCTGCGGAGGGGTCGAGGGAGAGTCGAGCGACAAGAAGGCCGAGACCGACGTCAAGCACGCCAAGACCGATATCGGGCAGTGGACGTTCTCCAACTGGCCGCTGTACATCGACAAGTCGGTGCTCAAGGAGTTCAACCGCAAGTTCGGCGGCAAGGTCCGTTACCTCGAGGACATCAACGACAACAACGAGTTCCTCGGCAAGGTCCGCCAGCAGCTGACGACCGACAAGCCGATCGACCGCGACATCGTCGTGCTGACCGACTACATGGCCTCGCGCTGGGTGCGCAACAACTGGGTCACCGCGATCGACTACGCCAACGTCCCCAATCGCACGAACCTCGTGGAGAACCTGGCGTCGGTGCCGTGGGACAAGGAGCGCGCCTTCTCGTTGCCCTGGCAGTCGGGCGCCATCGGCATCGGCTATGACCCGACCAAGACGGGGCGCGAGCTCACGTCGGTCGCGGACTTCTTCGATCCGAAGTTCAAGGGCCGCGTGTCGTTTCTCTCGGAGCCCTACGACTCCGCGCTCACCGTGATGCTCGGCGAGGGGCAGGACCCGACCAACGCCTCGCTCGACCAGATCATGGCCGCCATCGACAAGATCGAGGAGGCCCAGAAGGCCGGCCAGATCCGTCGCTTCACCGGCAACGACTACACCACCGACCTCGCCAAGGGCAACCTGTGGGTGGCGATGGCCTACTCGGGCGATCTCGTCCAGCTCCAGGCCGACAACCCCAACCTCAAGTTCGTCTACCCGGAGGAGGGCGCGATGCTCTTCACGGACAACATGATGATGCCGGCGAAGGTCCAGAACCCCTACGCCGCCGAGACGATGATGAATTACGTCTACGACCCGCCGGTGGCGGCCAAGATCGCGGCCTACGTCAACTACCTCTCGCCGGTCAAGGGGGTCAAGGAGATCCTGGTCAAGAGCGATCCGAAGATCGCCAACAACCCGCTGATCTTCCCGAGCGAGGAAGTCGTCGGACGGCTGGCCTCCTACCCGGCGCTGTCGCCCGAGGATGAGCGCGCGATGCAGGACCGGATGGCTCAGGTCGTCGGCGGCTGAGCACAGCAGTGCTGCGGCTCTCGCTCCGGCGCCGGCGGCAAATGCTGCCGTACCTGATCCTGGGCCCCGGCCTGCTGTGGCTGATCGTCTTCTTCCTGATCCCGCTGGCCAACCAGGCCTACGTCTCGCTGCAGAGCGGGAACCCGGAGCTGGGGTATCAGTTCAGCTGGGAGTTCTCGGTCTACTCGGACGCGATCTCGGAGTACCGCGAGCAGATCGTGCGCTCGCTGAGCTACGCGGGGATTGCGACGGTGCTCGACCTGATCATCGCGTTCCCACTGGCCTACTTCATCGCGTTCAAGGCGGGCCGCTTCAAGAACCTGCTGCTGCTGCTGATCATCCTGCCGTTCTTCACCAGCTACCTGGTGCGCACGGTGTCCTGGCAGCTGATCTTGTCCGACGGCGGGTGGGTCGCCGAGCGGATGCGCGAGGTAGGCGTGCTGGGCGACGACGGCCGGCTCCTGGCCACGCCGGTCGCGGTCATTGCCGGCATCACCTACAACTTCCTGCCGTTCATGGCGTTGCCGCTCTACGTCTCGCTGGAGAAGATCGACCGGCGGCTGATCGAGGCGGCGACCGACCTCTACGCCAGCCGCTGGGTCGCTTTCCGGCGGGTCACGCTGCCGCTGGCGCTGCCCGGGATCTTCGCGGGCTCGCTGCTGACGTTCATCCCCGCGGTCGGTGACTTCATCAACGCGGCGCTGCTCGGTACGCCGAACGAGTACATGATCGGCAACGTCATCCAGTCGAAGTTCCTCAACGTCCTGGACTACCCGACCGCCGCTGCGCTGTCGTTCCTGCTGATGGCGCTGATCCTCGTCGGCATCCTGCTCTACGCCCGGGTGCTTGGCACGCGTTCGCTCACGGAGGCGGCGCGCGCATGAGATCGGACCGGCTGCGCAACGGGGCGCTGGGCATCTGGTCGGCGCTCGCGCTGCTCTACCTGTTCATCCCGATCTTCATCGTGATCCTGTTCTCGTTCAACGACAACCAGGGTCGGTTCAACTTCACTTGGCAGGGCTTCACGCTGCGCCACTGGCAGGACCCGTTCGCCGATCCGGACCTGGCGATCGCGCTGAAGAACTCGCTGATCATCGCCGCCGCCTCAACGCTGATCGCGACCGTGCTCGGGACGTTCATGGCGCTGGCCTTGGTCCGCTACGGCTTTCGCGGCCGCAGCACGGCCGATCTGTTCGTCTTCCTGCCGCTGGCCACCCCCGAGGTGGTGCTCGGCGCCGCGCTGCTCGGGCTGTTCCTGACCATGAACGTCGCCACCGGGATGGTGACGATCATCATCGCCCACGTCATGTTCAACATCGCCTACGTGGTGGTGACGGTCAAGGCGCGATTGGAGGGCATGGACTCACACATCGAGGAGGCGGCCATGGACCTCGGGGCCGGCGTGTGGACCACGTTCTTCCGCGTGACGCTGCCCACCATCGCGCCGGGCGTGGCGGCGGCGGCGCTGCTGGCCTTCGCGCTCTCGGTCGACGACTACGTGATCACCGCGTTCAACGCCGGGCAGACGTCGACGTTCCCGCTGTTCATCTTCGGGGCCACCCGCCAGGGCGTTCCGCCCACGGTCAACGTCATGGCCACCGCATTGCTCGTGCTCGTGCTCGTGCTCATGGCGCTGAACGTGGCCTGGCAGCGCCGCAGGGCGCAGCGTGATCGTGACGCCCTGCCGCTCGCTGCCGGCGCCCCGGCCAACGGCTGAGCGTGCGCGCCACGCCTCTCGGCTGGTGGCTGGAGAATGCCGGCCCCGTAGAACCGCGGGCGGCGCTCGCGGGCGAGGTCGCGGCCGACGTCGTCGTGATCGGCGGCGGCTACACCGGCCTGTGGGCCGCCTGGCACCTGCTCGAGCGCGCGTCCGGCATCCGCATCGCTTTGCTCGAGGCGGCCGTGTGCGGCGACGGCCCGAGCGGGCGCAACGGCGGCTTCGTCGACCACCTAGCGCACGGCGCGGCGCGGCTGCGGGCGCAGTCCGGTGACGATGCCGCCCGCGCCACGGTCACCGCGTCGATCGACGCGGTCCGAGCGATCGGCGTCTGGTGTGAGGAGCAGGACGTGGACGCGTGGTTTCACCCCGGCGGGCAGATCGTCGCGTCGGCGGCGCCGGCCCAGGACGGCGCCGAAGACGACGCGATCGCCGCCTGCGCCGCGCTGGGCCTGGCGGAGGAGCTCCGCCCGCTCACCCCGGACGAGGTCCAGGCCCGCTGCGCGTCTCCGGTGCTGCGCGGCGGCGCCCTGGCCCGCTCGACGGCGACCGTCCATCCGGCTCGGTTGGCCCGTGGACTGCGCGCCCGGCTGATCGAGCGCGGGGTTGAGGTTTTCGAGCACAGCGCCGTGCGGGCTCTGCGGTCGACACCGGGCGGCGTGCGGGCTGAGACCGCCGGTGGGCGCGTGAACGCGCGCAGCGGGCTGCTGGGCCTCAACGCACACTCGGCCGGCGTGGGCCCGCTGCGCCGGCGGCTGACCGTGACCTCGAGCCACATGGTGATCACCGAGCCCGTCCCCGACGTGCTCGAGCAGCTCGGCTGGACCGGCGGCGAGGCGATCACCGACGGCCGGCACCTCGTCCACTACTTCCGCACCACGCGTGACGGCCGGATCGCCTTCGGCTGGGGCGGTGGGCGCATCGTCTGCGGCGCGCGGCTGCAACCGCGCGACGACGTCGATGCCGGCCTGGCGCGGAAGGTCGCCGCCGACCTCGTGCGGTTCTTCCCGGCGCTGCGCGGCCGGCGGCTGGATCACGCGTGGGGCGGCCCGATCGACGCGTCGCCGCGGCACCTTCCGGTCGTCGACACGCTTCCCGGCGGCCGCGTCCACGCGGCGTTCGGCTACACCGGCAACGGCGTCGGGCCGTCGCATCTATGCGGTGCGATCCTCGCCCGTCTGGCCCTCGACGAGCGCGATGAGATGACCGCGCTGCCGCTCGTGTCGCCAGACGGTCGCCTGCTGCCACCCGAGCCCCTGCGGGTGATCGGCGGCGAGGCGATCCGCATCGCGCTCAACCGCAAGGAGCGCGCGGAGGAGGCCGGCCACCCGCCGGGCCGCGTCGCCTGCGCGGTCGCTGGGCTGCCACGCCTCATGGGCGTGGAGATCGGCCGCTGACGGTCCCAGCGAGTGGAGGGTTGACCACCCTATGCGTGGTCGACCCTCCACACGACGCTCGCGTAGGGTCAGACGGATGCGTGCCATCGTCATCACCCGTCACGGAGCGCCCGACGTCCTGGAGGTCCAGGAGCGGCCCGATCCCGTCGTGGGGCCCGGGCAAGTGCGTGTGGTGGTGGGCGCCGCCGGCCTGAACTTCGCCGAGGTGATGGCCCGCCAGGGGCTCTACCCCGACGCGCCCAAGCCGCCGTGCGTGGTGGGCTACGAGGTGGCCGGGGTGATCGCCGAGGTGGGCGAGGGGGTCGCCGGCCTGACCGTCGGCGACCGGGTCTTCGCCGGAACCGAGTTCGGCGGGCAGGCCGAACAGGTCGTCGTCAGCGCCGACGAGGCGGTGGCCCTGCCCGACGAGCTGTCGTTCGAGCAGGGCGCTGCCATACCGGTCAACTACGCGACCGCGTGGGCGGCGCTGGTCGGGTACGGCAGCGTGCGAGCCGGGGAGCGCGTGCTGATCCATGCGGCCGGGGGAGGGGTCGGCATCGCGGCAACCCAGATCGCCAAGCGCGAGGGCGCCGAGGTATGGGGCACGTCGTCGCCGGCCAAGCACGAGGCCATCCGCGGCTTTGGGGTCGACCATCCGCTCGACTACACCCGGGACGGCTGGGAGAACGGGTTGCCGGCGTTCGACGTGATCCTCGACGCGCTGGGCGGCGCGTCGTTCAACCGCAGCTACGGGATGCTGCGCCCCGGCGGGCGGCTGGTGGCCTATGGGGCGTCCGCGGTGGTCACCGGTGACAAGAAGAACCTGCTGAAGGCGGCGCCGAAAGCGCTGCGGATGCTGCGCGGCTTCGACCTCATCAAGCAGATGTCGGAGTCCAAGGCGGTCATCGGCCTGAACATGCTGACGCTGTGGAAGGACCGCGGGACGCTCGAGCCGTGGATCACGCCACTGCAGGAGATGCTCGCCGACGGCACGCTGGCGCCCGTCGTCCATGAGGCGGTGCCGTTCGATCGCGCAGCGGATGCCCACCGCATCATCCAGGAGCGGCGGAACGTCGGGAAAGTGGTTCTGGTTCCGTAGCGCTGGTACGCTCGGATTTCGTGTCGCACCTGCTCTCCCTTCGACTTCTTCTCCTCCCCCGCAAGGGGGAATAGCGCGTGGCGGCCGCGTAGCCGCAAACCCATCGAGAAGAAGCCCGCAGGTTCAATCCGAAAGAGCACGACATGAGCACGCCCGACCCCGCCGACCGAGTACTGATCTTCGACACGACCCTGCGCGACGGGGAGCAGTCGCCGGGGATCTCGCTCAACACGACGGAGAAGCTGGAGATCGCCCACCAGCTCGCGCGGCTGGGCGTCGACGTCATCGAGGCGGGCTTCCCGATCGCCTCGCCCGGCGACTTCGAGGCGGTCCAGGCCATCGCCAGGGAGGTTCAGGGGCCGGTCATCGCGGGACTGGCCCGCGCCAACCCCGGCGACGTCGATCGCGCGTGGGAGGCGGTCAGGGACTCAGAGCGCCCGCGCATCCACACGTTCGTCTCGACGTCCGACATCCACATCATCCACCAGCTCCAGGGCACCCGTGATGACGTCCGGGGTCTGGCCCGCGCCTCGGTCGCGCAGGCCCGCGGGCTGTGCGAGGACGTCGAGTTCTCGCCGATGGACGCGACCCGCGCCGATGTCGAGTTCACCGCGGAGATCTGCCAGATCGCGCTCGACGAGGGCGCGACGACTATCAACATCCCCGATACCGTCGGCTACGCGATGCCCCAGGAGTACGCGGGCTTCCTGACGCGGCTCTACGAGCTCGTCCCCGGGCTGCGCGATGCGGTGCTCTCGGTGCACTGCCACGACGACCTCGGGCTGGCGGTGGCCAACTCGTTCGCCGGCGTCCAGGCGGGAGCGCGGCAGGTCGAGTGCGCGATCAACGGCATCGGTGAGCGCGCGGGCAACGCGTCGCTCGAGGAGATCGTGATGCTGCTGCACACACGTGCGGCCGACGTCGGCCTGCACACGGGCGTCGTCACCCGCGAGATCTCGCGCACCAGCCGCCTGATCAGCCGCCTGACCGGCTACATGGTCCAGCCCAACAAGGCGATCGTCGGGCGCAACGCCTTCGCTCACGAGTCCGGCATTCACCAGGACGGCGTGCTGAAAGAGCGCGAGACCTTCGAGATCATGGACGCCACGACCGTGGGGCTCGAGGCAAACTCGCTCGTGCTCGGCAAGCACTCCGGCCGCCACGCGCTGCGCCAGGCGCTGTCGGACCTGGGCTTCGAGGTTGACGGACCGACGCTCAACACGGCGTTCAAGCGCTTCAAGGAGATCGCGGACAAGAAGAAGCAGGTCAGCGCGATGGATCTCGAGGCGCTGGTGACCGACGAGCTGCGCGAGGCGGTCGCGTCCTACACGCTCGAGTGGTTCGACGTCGAGGCCTCCTCGCGCCGGCCGCCGCACGCGACCGTGGGCATTCGCACGCCTGAAGGCGAGGAGGTCAGCGGCTCGTTCACCGGGGACGGACCGGTCGACGCGATCTTTCGCGCGATCAACTCGGCCGCCCGCGTCGACCCGCGGCTCCGCGAGTTCCAGGTGGGCGCGGTCACCGGCGGCATGGACGCGCTGGGCGAGACGAGCGTGGTGCTCGAGCTCGACGGCCAGACAGCATCGGGACAGGGCGTCGCCACCGACATCCTCGAGGCCGCGGCGATCGCCTACGTGCGAGCGCTCTCCAACGTCGTGCGCAAGGTTGCCTCGGCGCTTGAGGGAGACGCGCCGCCCGAGCTTCAGCCCACCGCGACCCCGTAGTCACCGCGAACGTCCATATGTGAGGTCCCTGGCCCTCGCATATGGACGTTCGGCGGTGCAGCGTCAGTCGCCGTCGCTGGCGAGACCCTGCCGGTAGCCCTGCTGCAGCGCGCCGCCGCTCGCCCGCGGGTCCAGCAGGTTCGCGCCGAACGCGGCCGCCGCGTCCTCGTCGGGCCCGATCACGGTCACGCGGGCGCCACGGCGGCGCAGGAACGCGGCCTCCAGCGCAACCGCCGGGCGCGCGGCAGCGCGCATCAGGCCGGCCGGGGTGGCGTCGGCGCGCCCGCCAGCGACGCTCAGGCACAGCACGTGCGTGTCACGCCCGACCGGCGCGACATCGAGGTTGGCCAAGCTCCACGCGCCGCCGTCGACGTACACGCGATCGTCGATCGTCACGGGCCGGAAGACTCCCGGCACCGCGCAGGAGGCCTCCACGGCCTGTCCGACCGTGGCCTCTGGCGCGCCCGGGGCGCCCAGAACGACGCGCCGGCCGCTGGCCACGTCGACGGCGCATATCCGCAGCCGGCCATCGAACCGCCCGCCCCAGGTGTCGACCTCGCGGCGCAACGACGAAAGCGACCGGCGCCCCTCGGGCACGCGCGACAGGATCGCCCGACGAGCCATGGCGCCGCCGGGGGCGCCGGCGGCGAGCGCGGGGCCCGCCAGCGGGGCCGAGAGCGTGCCCAACCCGCGGGCCACCGCTCCGACCAGGGCGCGGGCGGCGGGACCCGCGGCCGAAGCAGACGGCTCGGGTCGCGCCGACGACGGTCCCTTCGCGACGTCCGCCGCACGAGGCTCGCGGCCGGCGGCGAGCGAGGCGCACACGATGGATCCTGCGCTCGTGCCGACGAAAACCTCGACATCGCGGAAGTCGACCCCGTGCGCTTCGGAGACGCCGCGCAGCCACCCGGTCATCCAAGCCTCTCCGACCACGCCGCCGGCGGCGAGGACGAGCACGTCGGGGCGCAGGCGCAGATCGCTCACGACCGAGCCAGCCTAGACCGTGGGCTCATGCGCCTGGCGTTCGGGCGGGTCGGCCCGCCAGCGTCGCAACCCGCGCACGCCGAGTCCGGCGATGAGACCCCAGAACGGAGCGCTGATGCCGGCGATGGTGATCCCCGACGCTGCCACCACGAGCGTGATGACCGCCGCGTCGCGGTCCGGGGTGTCGGCCAGCGCTACCGCGAGCGACGCTGTCAGCGCCCCGAGCAGCGCTAGGCCGGCCACCGCCTCGATCAGGCCTGGGGGCGCCGCGCTCGCCAGCGCCGCCGCGAGGCCTGATGCGAGCCCGAGCACGATCACGGCGCCACCCGCCGTGGCGGCGGCGATCCAGCGGCGCGACCGGTCAGGCCCGGCGTCGGGTCCCGCGGCGAGCGCCTGCGTGATCGCCGCGAGGTTGATCGCGTGGCCGCCGAGCGGCGCGATCAGGGCGGTCCCGGCGCCGGTTGTCAGCAGGATCGGACGAAGATCAGGCCGGTAGCCAAAGCTCTGCAGGACGGCCATGCCGGTCACGTTCTGCGAGGCCATCGTCACCAGGAAAAGCGGCAGCGCAAGGCCGATGATGGCCGAGCCCTCGAAGACCGGAGCCGTGAGCTCGACCGTCGGGGCCAGCCGCCCCTCGAGCGTCGCGCCCTCGACGACCATCACGCCGGCGAGGGCCACCAGCGCCCCCGGCACCGCCCATCGTGGCGCGAACCGCCAGAGAAGCAGCCACGCCGCGATGACCGGTAGAGCCTGCGCCGGTGAGTTGGCCGCCGCCCGGGCCGGGGCCAGGCAGACCGTCAGGAGCACACCGGCCAGCATCGCGCTGGCGATCGGGGTCGGGATCGAGGCGATCAGCCGGGCCAGCGGGCGCGACAGGCCGGCGAGCGCGAGGAGCACGCCGCAGACCACAAACGCCCCGACCGCGGCGGGCCAGCCACCGTCCTGAGCGCCGGTGCTGATCAGCAGCGCCGCTCCGGGAGTCGACCAGGCGATGAGGATCGGCATCCGCGTCCGCACGCTCAACCCGATGCTCGCCACGCCCATCGCGACCGACGCCGCCAGCAGCCCGGAGGCCGCCTGGGCGTCCGTCGCGCCGACCGCGCGCAGACCGGCCAGAACCACCGCGAACGCCCCCAGGAAGCCGACGATCGCCGTGATGACCCCCGCTACGACCGGCTGCGAGCGATTCGACGCGGGGGGCGGACCGGGCGCGCTCACGGCGCGCCAGCCTACGGCGACGACCACCGTCTGGTGAAGCAACGCTAAGAAAGGGCCCAGGCCCGTTTCTCAAAGTTCGGTCACGCAACGCACACAGTGATGGGCTCATCGGTCATACATATGTACGTGATAACGTACATATGTATGTC
>Ga0136633_1000539_pt1 | contig 28973 bp, 36 predicted proteins | sample AntDrymeUQ832206_2_FD_105494 | JGI IMG/M metagenome (GOLD analysis project Ga0136633, IMG submission 105494) | Polar desert sand microbial communities from Dry Valleys, Antarctica - metaG UQ83 (22.06) | ecosystem: Environmental > Terrestrial > Soil > Desert | place: Antarctica: Dry Valley... | reverse complement strand
TGCGGAGCAACACGACCGAGCAACGCGACCCCCGGGGAAGTGGAGAACTACGCCACTGTCATTCTCTCAAACCCGAGAGCAGATCGCGAGTACCTCAACCGGCTTTATGCCGGCTCACCTAGACACGGTGGATGCGGGAGCAGGGGGCGGCGTCCGGCTCTGGAAGCTCCTCGCCCCTCGCCCTGCTCACCGCCGTGGGCCTCCTCTTGGTCGGAGCGGAGCCGGCGGCCGGGCAGGCCGAACCCCTGCGCCAGCGGGTGAACATCTACCTGATCGACGTGTCGGAGTTCGACGTGGGCTCGGGCCACTTCAAGGCCGACTTCTATGTGGCGTTCCATTGCAACCGGGAGTGCGATCCGCACTTCGACTTCCGCAACGGCGCCGTCGAGTCCTCCGAGGTCCGTCGTGACACCGGCACGGAGAAGGACTACCGGGTGCGGGTGGAGCTGCAGGAGCAGCGGGTGAACCTGCGGCGGTTCCCATTCACGAAGGGGACGCTGCCGATCGTGCTGGAGGACGACCTCCTCGACGAGGCCCACATGGTCTTCGAGGTAGAGCCCGGCTCCGCGCTGGACACCCAGGTCCACCTACGGGGTTCGAGATCGACCACGACGTGAAGGCCACGGTCCGCAGCCACACCAGGCCGAGCAACGCGACGCCGTACTCCAGTGTCCACTTCGAGGTCAGCTACCGGTCGCACCGGATCTCGGTGGCGATCAAGGACCTCCTGCCGCCGGCCCTGCTGAGCTTCGCCGGCTTCCTGTCGTTCTTCATCGACCCCGAGGACACCGCCGACCGGGTCCTCATCAGCATCTCCGCCCTCCTGGCACTCGCCTTCTTCGGTTCGGCGTTGACCGGCAAGGCGCCGCACACCGACTACGTGACGCTGGCCGACGCCTACGTGATCAGCTCCCTGTTTCTTCTCACCCTGGGCCTCGCCGGACTGATCTTCATCTATGACCGCCGGCGGGGATGGGATCAGGCCAAGGTGGCGAAGGTCAACGTCCGGTTGCGGAGGGGGATCTTCGGGCTGTGGGCGGTCAGCCAGGTCGTGTTCGGTGTGGTGGTGGCGAGCTAGCCGCTCTCGCAGCCGACGCCGTCGCCGCCGCGATCCAATTCGTAGATGTCCCGGCCGACGACCCGGATGTTCTTGGCGGAGACGTACGCAGGTCCGTTCCCGGAGCCACCTGCGCAGTCGACGTCCGAGGCGATCGGGACGCACGCGCCTGCGTAGTTCGGGTCGCATCCGCCCCCTGCGGCGCGCGTCGTCGTGCTCGTGACAGGCGCCGGCCGGGTCACCGGCACCGTGGTGGCGACGGTCACCCTCACCGGCGCCACCGTGGTGGTCGCACGGCCCACCGTCGTGCTCGTGCTCGTCGGCGGCACGCTGGTGGACGTGGACGTGGACGTGGAGGTCGACGAGGTGGTGATCACCTCCTCGACGCCGATGGTCTCGGCCCTTACCGTCGTGTCGCCGGCCCGGGGCGCGCAGGCCGCGAGGAGCACGAGGAACAGAATCCCGCCGATCCGTCGCATGGACCCCCTCCTCGGCGGGAGCGGGGCCGACCTTGAGCGATCCCGTAGCCTCGGCTGGTGGACGACCGGCCCATCGGCATGTTCGACAGCGGTTTCGGGGGCCTCACGGTGGCCCGGGCCCTGATCGACCTGCTGCCCGGCGAGGACCTCGTCTACTTCGGCGACACCGCCCGTTACCCCTACGGCCCCCGCCCGCTGGACCAGGTGCGGGACTTCGCCCTGCAGGTGACCCGGCTCCTGGTGGAGCGCCACGACGTGAAGATGGTGGTCGTCGCCTGCAACACAGCGGCGGCCGCCGCCCTGGAGCTGCTGCGGTTCGAGTGCGAGGTGCCCGTGGTCAGCGTGGTCGACCCCGGGGCCCGGGCGCTGGTGCGGGCCACGCAGAGCGGCAAGGTCGGGGTGATCGGGACGGTCGGCACGATCGGCTCGGGCGCCTACCAGAGAGCGGTGCGGGCCACCCGCGCACCTGTGGAGCTGAGCTGCGCGGCCTGCCCGGGGTTCGTGGAGTTCGTGGAACGGGGGGAGACCGACAGCGAGCAGGTCCACGTGCTGGCCGAGCGGCTGCTCGCCCCGCTCGTGGACGCGCAGATCGACGCCCTGCTGCTCGGCTGCACGCACTATCCGTTCCTGGCCCGGACGATCGGCGACGTCATGGGGCGTGCAGTGGTTCTCGTCTCGTCGGCCGACGAGACGGCGTTCGAGGTGCGCTCCATCCTCGCCGACACGGGCCTCGGGCGACGGTCGGCGGCCAAGGGCGCCCACCGATTCGTGTCGTCGGGAGACGTGGCCTGGTTTCGGGCGCTGGGCAGCCGGCTCCTTGGCCCCGAACTCGATGGGGTGGAGGCCTGGGAGTGGGACTGACGGTGACGGTGCTCGGCTGTTCGGGGTCGTACCCCGGTCCGGGCGGCGCCTGCAGCGGCTACCTGGTCGACGACGGCACCACGCACGTCTGGGTCGACGCCGGCTCCGGCACGTTCGCCAACCTGCAGCGCCACATCGGATTCGACGACCTCGACGCGATCGTCCTCAGCCATGAGCATCCCGATCACTGGAGCGACCTGGAGGGTTGGCGGATCGTGTGGCAGTACCGGCTCCAGCGCGAGGGCTTTCCCGTCTATGCGCCGGCGAGCGTCCGTCAGCACACCTACGAGCCCAATTCGCCGGCCTTCGAGTGGCACCCCGTCACCGATCGCGACAGTGTGGCGGTCGGCACCATGCGCTTCACCTTCTCCAGAACCGACCACGGGCCCGAGACACTCGGCATGCGGATCGAGGCCGGCGGCCGGTCGGTCGGCTACTCAGCCGACACCGGGCCCGCCTGGTCGCTGGCGGCGCTGGGGCCCGGACTCGACCTCGCACTCTGCGAGGCCACCACAACCGACAAGGAAGATCCTTTGCCCCATCACCTCACGGCCCGGCAGGCCGGCGCCTCGGCGCGGGCCGCCGGCGCCGGCCGGCTCGTACTGACCCACTTGTGGTCGACGGTCGATCCCGAGCAGTCCCGCCGCGAAGGCGCCGAAGCCTTCGGCGCCCCGGTCGACGTGGCTACCGTCGGCGCGAGGTACGAGCTGTGAGCGAGCACGCCGAGCCGGGCCGCCGGCCCCGCCGGAGCGAAGCGGAGGCCTACGCCGGAGGACCATCAGGGCTCGGCGCGCACAGCGACCGAGATGACCGATGAGGCGGGACGGCCGGCAAGCCGACGACCTCCGCCCCCTCACCTTCGTGCGGGACTACACCGAGATGGCGGCGGGGTCCGTGCTGGTGTCGATGGGGAAGACCCGGGTGCTCTGCACCGCGTCGGTGGACGAGAGGGTCCCGCCGTGGATGCGGGGCAAGGGCACGGGCTGGGTGACAGCGGAGTACTCGATGCTCCCGGGGTCGACTCCCGAGCGCAGCAACCGTGAGGTCAACAAGGGCAAGCCGTCGGGGCGGACGCAGGAGATCCAGCGTCTGATCGGTCGGGCCCTCCGCTCGGTGACCGACATGAAGCTGATGGGCGAGCGTCAGATCCTCGTCGACTGCGACGTCCTCCAGGCCGACGGCGGCACCCGCACGGCCTCGATCAGCGGTGCCTACGTGGCCCTGCACGACGCCTGCAGCCGGCTGGTGGCGGCCGGGCGCCTACCCGCCCACCCGCTGACGACGGCGTGCGCCGCAGTGTCGGTGGGCGTGGTCGACGCCATGGCGCTGCTCGACCTCGACTACTCCGAGGACGTGCGGGCCGAGGTCGACATGAACGTGGTGATGACCGGCGGCGGCAAGTTCGTGGAGGTCCAGGGCACTGCCGAGGGACTGCCGTTCTCGCGCGCCGAGCTCGACGACCTGCTGGGCCTGGCCGAGCACGGCATCGCCACGATCCTCGACGCCCAGGCCGACCTGCTGCTGACGCCGCCCCCGCCCCGAGTTTGAAAGTCATCCTGGCCACCGCCAACCCGGACAAGGCCCGGGAGCTCACCGGCCTTCTCGCAGGGTTCGAGGTCGAGCTGCGTCCTGCGGATCTGCCCGACGTCGAGGAGACGGCCGACACCCTCGAGGGGAACGCCCGGCTGAAGGCCGAGGCGGTGGGGGCTGCTACCGGGCAGCTGGCCGTTGCCGATGACACCGGGCTCGAGGTCGACGCCCTCGACGGCCGGCCCGGTGTGTATGCGGCCCGGTACGCCGGCCCCGGCGCCACCTACTCCGACAACGTGGCCAAATTGCTGTTGGAGCTGGCCGACGTGCCGCCTGGCGAGCGCACCGCGCGCTTCCGGACCGTGGCTGTCGCCCTCTATCCGGACGGGCGCGAGATCGTGGCCGAGGGCTCGGTGGACGGGACCATCTCCGAATGGCCGGCCGGCGGCCGTGGATTCGGGTACGACTCGATCTTCGTCCCTGACGGCGGGCACCGCACGTTCGCCCAGATGACACAGGAGGAGAAGGCGGCGGTGTCCCACCGCGGACTGGCCCTGCGGTCGCTGGCGGCGCAACTGTCCGCGTGACGCGCAACGAGGCACCGACCCGTCGGTGCCTCGTTGGTCTCACGATCTACTTCGCCGATCCGGTTCAAGGGTCGGGACCACCTCTCGTGGCAGCGCGGTCCAAAGGACGCGTCTGCGCCGGCGGCTGTAGACAGCCGGACGACGGTGAAGCAGTCGCATAGGGCCCTGCCGAACTAGTCGGGCGGACCGCTCTCCCCGCTCTCGGGGCTTGTTGGCGACATGTAGGGGACCTCCTTGCTCGAGGAACACCTTCCCTTGCAATGTCGCGCCGTTGCCCGAATGTGTCAATGCAACTCTTGACTCGAAGGGGGCGCCGGCACCGGGCGGGTGCGAAGATCGCGTCGTGGACGAGGTCGAGGAGATCGTCGACGGGGACACGACCTGGCGGTTCGACACGGCCTTCCTGCGGTCGAACTGGACGTGCATCTGGGGTCGCGGATGCCTGGGCATCCTCCCCGAGCCGGTCGAGCACCTCGGCCAGGGCTGTTGCTCGATCGGCGCCGACCTCGATGGGGAGGACGAGGCGATGACGATCAGTGCGCTCGCAGCCACGATCGATCCGGGCCGCTTCGAGCACCACGCCGACGCCGCCGACGGCGGGGTGTTCGCCGACGACACCCGCATGAGCACGCGCGTCGTCGACGGTGCCTGCATCTTCCTGAACCGACCGGGCTTCCCCGGCGGGGCGGGCTGTGCGCTCCACGTCGAAGCCCTGCACGCAGGCGAGCCCCCCATGGATTGGAAGCCCTCGGTGTGCTGGCAGCTGCCCCTCAAGGTCGACTGGGAGCCGGCGGAGGACGGCGCCGAGATCGCCACCGTGCGCGGGTGGGAGCGGCGGGACTGGGGGGCGGAGGGCGAGACGATGGCGTGGTGCTGCACCGAGGGCACCCGGGCCTACGTCGGCGACCGGCCGGTGGTGGAGTCGCTGGCGGAGGAGCTGGGGGCCATCGTCGGGCCGACCGTCTATGTGGAGCTACGCCGGCGCCTGGACGGGTAGCTGGCACCTTCGAGCGGATCAGCGGGCGAGGCCGCTCGGTGGCGAAGCGGTGGATCGTTCCAGCCAGATACAGGCGCCCGGCTTCCCGACCTGCATCGGGTCGGTGCCAACGGCAAGGTCGGGAAGTTCAGCGCCACCCAGGCCCACGTGGTCTTCGACGTGGCCGGCTGGTTCAGCTAGGTCTTCCGCCGTGTTGGGCGCCTGTTGGGTTGATTCCCCGCAAGGAGCGCTCACAGTGGTCGCCAGGAGCGAAAGGTGGCCATGTCCGGGACGCGAGGTGTCAGCCGTGCCCGGTTCCTCGGCGCCGTAGCCGCCGTCGTCCTAGTCCTCGTCGTGGTGCCCCTGACCGGGGTGGCGCAGGAGGGCGAGGTCGTCATCCAGTCGTCCGCCGGAGGCATACCCGTCCCGGTGCAGACAGACGCAGTGACGCCGACCACCACGACCACCGCCGTTCCTGCGCCCACAACCAGTCGCGGCCCGGTCGTTTCGCCGACGACCGTGCGCCCCCGCATGACGACGACCACGTCGATCAGCGTGTCGATCAGCGCCTCGACCACCACGGTGCCCGCAGCGGTCGCCGCCGTGGTGCCCGGCACTTCGACCACGGTCACGGTGGCCGCCCCTACGACCGCCGCCCCCACGACGGCCGCCCCCACGACCACCACGACGACCGTCGCCGCCTGTCGGAACAGCACCGACCCGGTCTGCGGGGCGTTCCGGTTCCACACCCAGCCCGCCGCCGACCACCCGATGACGGTCTCGGTGGCGACGGAACCGGCGTCGCCGGTCGCCGGCCAGGAGATGGTCTTCCGGATCACCCTCACTGACCCCGACGGTGCCTCGTACGGGTCGTCGCTCTACTTCCTGGGCGACTCCGGCCTGGGGGAGACCCGGCTGGAGGAGTGCCGGAAGTTCGGCCCCTGGGACCCGCCGACGCCCGACCCCGGACATGCCGTGGTGGTCATCACCGTTCGTCACACCTACGCCCAGGCCGGAAGCTACCCGACCAACTTCGCCTTCGACGCAGGGCCATTCGACTGCACCGACGCCGGGACCGGCCGGGGTGACCGGCCGTACGCCAGCTCGGCCTCGGCGACACACACAGTGGTCGTCGGCCGGTAGACAGCTAGCCGACGACGGTGCCCTCCGGCAGCAGGCGGGTGCCGTAGTACACCTGCCAGGCGTGATAGCCAAGGTACGCGCGTTCGTCCGTCTCCATCTGCTGGGCGTAGGCGGTCACGGCGCGGACGTAGCGGGCGCTGTTGTTGTAGGCCCGCAGCGCCCGGGCCATGTCGGAGGGCGCGCCGGTGGCCTTGAGGTAGCGGGCGGCGGCGAAGATGGCGTCGCGGTTGGAGGTGATGTCGCCGCCCCGCCCGTAGATGTCCCAGGTGCTGGGGATGAACTGCATGGGGCCCTGGGCGCCCGCCGTGCTGTCGCCCTTGATCCGGCCCATGCGGGTCTCGACCAGGTGGATGGAGGCCAGGTACTGCCACGGCACGCCTCCTGCGGCGCCGCCGGCTTCCTTGTAGAGGGGGACCAGCTGCTCGGCGGGGTCGGGCGCCACGATGCGCCACTTGGGCAGGGGGGTGCCGGCCGGTGGTGGGGGGGTGAGAGCGGCAAGCTCCCGGCCGGCGGACAGATTGGCCTCGACCGTGGCCCGGAGGCGCGGGGGGACCAGGGCCAGCACCTCGGCGTCCCAGGCGGGTTGACCGACGAGGGTGCGGTAGGCCTGCTGCTGGGACTGGCCGAGGGCCGGGAGGTCGGCGGCGCGGGTGGCCGGGTTCCGGATGGCCGTTTCGGCGGTGACGAGGGTCGACGCCAGCGTGGCCTGTGGCGTCAGCGTGGTCGTGGTGGTCGGCGGGAGGGTGGTGGTCGTGGCCGGCGCCTGGTTTGCGGTGACGGTCGACGTAGTGGTCTCGGACCGGCCGACGGCGACGGGGTCGTCGTCCGAGCACCCGGCCAGCACGACGCCCATGAGCACCCAGGCCAGGGCGATGGCGAGGAGGCGGCGCATCGGAGGACGACGCTACTGCCCGGTAGCGTGGACCCGTGACCCGCAAGTACCTGATCCGGACGTTCGGCTGCCAGATGAACGTCCACGACTCCGAGCGCCTGGCCGGGTTGCTGGAGGCGGACGGGATGGTCGTCGCCGACGACGTGGACGACGCCGACGTCGTGGTGCTCAACACCTGCTGCATCCGGGAGAACGCCGACAACAAGCTGTACGGCACCCTTGGGCACCTGGCATCGGTGAAGGCCCGCAACCCCGGCATGCAGATCGCGGTGGGCGGGTGCCTGGCCCAGAAGGACCGGGAGCTGATCCAGTCGAAGGCGCCGCAGGTCGACGCCGTCTTCGGCACCCACAACGTGGCCCGAGCAGCCGAACTGCTCCACCAGGCCAGGGATTCGGGCACGGCGGTCATGGAGATCCTCGAAGAAGATGCGGTGTTCCCCTCGGCATTGCCGGTGCGGCGGGAGCTGCCGTACACGGCCTGGGTCACGATCCAGATCGGCTGCGACAACTCGTGCGCTTTCTGCATCGTCCCCGCTGTACGGGGCAGGGAGATCAGCCGCCCGTTCGACGAAGTCGTCGACGAGGTGCGCGCCCTGGCCGACGCCGGCACCGTCGAGCTCACCCTGCTGGGCCAGAACGTGAACTCCTACGGCCGCGACCTCACCCGTCGCCGGCCGCTCTTTGCCGACCTGCTGCTGGCGGTCGGCGGGGTCGAGGGTATACGCCGGGTTCGCTTCACCAGCCCCCACCCCAAGGACCTGCGACCGGAGACGATCGAGGCGATGGCCGAGTCGCCGGCGGCCTGCGAGCACCTGCACCTGCCGCTGCAGTCCGGCAGCGACCGCACCCTGGCCGCCATGCACCGCGGCTACACCGCAGCCCGCTACCTCGAACGGCTGGCGGCGGCCCGCGCCGCCGTACCCGACCTCGCCGTCACCACCGACATCATCGTGGGCTTCCCGGGTGAGACGGACGACGACTTCGAGCGCACGCTGGAGGTGGCCGCCGAGGCCGCCTATGACAGCGCGTACACGTTCGTGTTCTCGCCCCGTCCCGGCACCCAGGCCGCAGAGATGTCCGACCACTTCGTGCCTGCCGAGGTGATCGCCGAGCGGTTCGAGCTGCTCAAGGTGGTGGTCGAGCGCTCGGCGCTGGCCCGCCACCAGGCCCGGATCGGCCGGCTGGAGGAGGTGCTGGTCGAGGGGCCATCGAAGAAGGACCCCGCCGTGGCCAGCGGCCGCACCCGTCAGAACAAGCTGGTCCACTTCCCAGTCGACGGGCCGATCCCGGCGGCAGGCAGCTTCGCCGACGTCCGCATCACCGGCTCCGCCGCCCACTTCTTGCGGGGCGAGCTCGTGGAGGTCACCGCCCGCCCCCGCCACAAGACCCGAATCCCCGTGGCGGTGCTCTGACCGCACGCCATCTGGTCCTGGTCGGGTCGACCGCGTCGGGAAAGTCGGCGCTGGCCCTCGACGTGGCCCGCCGGCTGGGCGACGTGGAGCTGGTGTCGGCTGACTCGATGCAGGTGTACCGGGGGATGGACATCGGGACGGCGAAGCCCAGCCCGGCCGAGCAGGCCGAGATCCCCCACCATGTGATCGATGTGACCGACCCGTCGGACGACTTCAACGTGGCCCGCTTCCAGGAGGCGGCGGCCGGGGCCATCGCCGGGATCGAGGCTCGGGGCCACCGGGCGCTCGTCGTGGGCGGCACCGGGCTGTACGTGCAGGCCGTGGTCGACGGTCTGGCCATGCCGGGGGACTGGCCGGACCTCAAAGCCGAACTCGAGGCGGAGCCCGTGGAAGAGCTCCACCGCCGGCTCGGTGCCCTCGATCCTCTCGCCGCCTCCCGCATCGAGCCGGGCAACGCCCGACGCCTCGTTCGTGCGCTGGAGGTGACCCTGGGCAGCGGCCGGCCGTTCTCGTCGTTCGGTCCCGGCCTGGGGGCCTACCCGGCGACGGCGCGCTTCCGCCTGGCCGGTGTCTGGTTGCCCCGGCCGGTGCTGGCCGAACGGATCGCCGCCCGCTACCGGGCGCAGTTGGACGCCGGCTTCCTCCACGAGGTCGATCGCCTGAGCGAGGTGATGTCGCGCACCGCTCGCCAGGCCCTTGGCTACCGGGAGCTGCTCGAACACCTGACCGGCGGCTGCACACTGGAGGAGGCCATCGACGCCGCCGTGCGGCGGACCCGGGAGTTCGCCCGCCGCCAGCGGGCCTGGTTCCGGCGTGACCCACGGATCACCTGGCTCGGCGCCGCACACAATCCGGTCGATCTACTGCCCTCCCTGCTGGGAGACTGGTCGCTCTCATGATCAGGTTGGAGAAGTACCACGGACTGGGCAACGACTTCCTCGTGCTCCTCGACCTCGGCGACCGCTGCCCGGTGGCCGCGGACGCGGTGCGCGCCCTGTGCGACCGCCACCGGGGCGTGGGGGCCGACGGCGTGATCCGGGTCACCCCCGGGCCGACGATGGAGCTGTTCAACGCCGACGGCAGCCGGGCCGAGATGAGCGGCAACGGGATCCGGTGCCTGGCCATGGCCATGGTCGACGCCGGCCTGTCCGGGCCCGAGATGGTGGTGCAGACCGACGCCGGGCCGAAGCGGGTGACCGTGGACGACGACGGGTGGGCCAGCGTCGACATGGGCATGGCCAAGATCGACGCCAAGGACGTGGGCCTGGCCTTCGTCGACATGGGGAACCCGCACACGGTCGTGGAGGTCGAAGACCTGGCCAAGGTGCGGATCGCCAAGCAGGCGGCCGAGTGGCAGGGGCGCAACGTGGAGTTCGTGGTCATCGGCCCGGGCGCCGACCAGCTCAGCATGCGGGTGTGGGAGCGGGGCGTCGGCGAGACACTGGCCTGCGGCACCGGCGCCTGCGCCGCCGCGGCGGCGGCGTTCGTGTGGGGCAAGGTCGGCCAGTACGTGACCGTGAAGCAACCTGGCGGCAACGCCACCGTCCGTCTGGAGGGCGACACCATCATCCTGAGCGGCCCCGCCGACCACATCGCCACGGTGGAGGTCCCGTGGCTCTAGCGGCCGAGAGCGGGCAAGCATGGCTCTGATCGAGAGGCACCGCCGGGAGACCGTGATCCTCGTCGGCGTGGCCATCCCGCCGGTAAGCGTGGACGAGGCCGAGGCGTCGCTGGAGGAGCTGGCCGCACTGGCCGACACTGCGGGCGCCGACGAGGCCGACCGGGTCCTGCAGCGTCGCTCGGAGCCGGACGCGGCCACGTTCGTGGGCAAGGGCAAGGCCGAGGAGTTGCGCGACCTGTCGAACGAGGTCGACGCCGACACGGTCATCTTCGACGACGAGCTTTCGCCGGCCCAGAGCCGCAACCTGGAGAAGATCCTTGGGCGCACGGCCATCGACCGCACCGCCCTGATCCTCGACATCTTCGCCCAGCACGCCCACACCCAGGAGGGGAAGGCCCAGGTCGAGCTGGCCCAGCTCCGGTACCGCCTTCCCCGCCTTCGAGGCAAGGGCCTGGGCCTCAGCCAGCAGGCCGGGCGCATCGGCACCCGGGGCCCGGGCGAGACGCAGCTGGAAGTGGACCGCCGGCGCCTCGTACGCCGGGTCACCAAGCTGCAGGCCGACCTTAAGGAGCTGACCAAGAACCGCAAGACCCAGCGCAAGGCCCGAGCCCGCTCGCGGCTGTCGACGGTGACCATCGTCGGCTACACCAACGCCGGCAAGTCGACCCTCCTGAACCGCCTCACCGACGCTGGCGTCCTGGTGCAGGACCGACTGTTCGCCACGGTGGACCCGACCACCCGCCGCCTCGACCTGCCCGGCGGCGAGCGGGTGCTGGTCACCGACACAGTGGGGTTCGTGCGCAAGCTGCCCCACCAGCTTGTCCAGGCCTTCCGGTCCACGCTCGACGAGGTGGCGGAGGCCGACCTCCTCGTCCACGTGGTCGACGCCTCCGCCTCGGACCCCCGGTCCCACATGGACGCCGTCCGCGCTGTCCTGCGGGAGATCGGCGCCGACGACGTGCCCGAGCTGATCGTGTTCAACAAGGCCGACCTGGCCGACGCCGACGACGCCAAGCGGCTCCTGCAGAACCATCCCGGCTCGGTCCTGCTCTCTGCGGAGACCGGCGAGGGCATCGACCGCCTGCTCGAGGTCGTGGGGGACCGGTTGCGGGAGATGACCCACGTGGTGGAACTGGTCGTCCCCTACGACCGGGGCGACGTAATGGCGGCCGTGCACCGCCACGGCGAGGTGGTGTCGGAGTGTCACGACCCGGACGCCACCCGCATCTGGGCGCGCATACGTCCCGAGGACCTCGGCCGCTTCCGCGAGTTCGTGGCATGAGCAGTGCAGGCGGTTTCGTACCGCCGCCGTACCCGTACGACCGGCTCGACGGGGCCAAAGCCGCAGCCTCGGCCCATGAGGGCGGCATCGTCGACCTGTCGATCGGGACGCCGTTCGACCCGCCGCCGCCCGAGGTGGTCGCTGCGCTGTCGGCATCGGACGCCGAGCGCGGCTACCCGCCCTCGATCGGATCGAAGCCTCTCCTCGAGGCCGCGGTCGGGTGGATGGCCCGCCGCTTCGGCGTCGACGTGCCCGTGAGCGCGGTGGCTGCGTGCGTCGGCACCAAGGAGCTGGTCGCCAACGTGGTCGGGTGGCTGCACCTGCGCACGCCGGGCCGGGACACGGTCCTGTACCCCTCGGTGGCGTACCCCTCGTATGAGATGGGCGCCATCCTGGCCGGGTGCCGGGCGGTGCCGTTCGACGACCTGTCGGCCATCGACGAGGCCGACGCGGCTAGGGCCCTGTGCCTCTGGGTCAACTCGCCCGCCAACCCCACGGGCGCCCTGACCGACCTCGGCGCAGCTGCGGAATGGGGCCGGGTCCACGCCGTGCCGGTCCTGAGCGACGAGTGCTACGCCGAGTTCACCTGGGACGGCCTGCCTCACACCATCCTCGAGCACGGCCTCGACGGGGTGCTGGCCGTGCACTCGCTGTCGAAGCGGTCGAACCTCGCCGGCCTGCGGGTGGGGTTCTATGCGGGCGACCCGGACCTCGTCCACTACCTGGCCGAAGTGCGCAAGCACGCCGGGTTCATGGTCCCCGGGCCGATCCAGGCCGCCGCCGTGGTCGCGCTCGACGACGACGCCCACGTCGACGAACAGCGGGAGCGGTACCTCGAACGGCTCTGGTACTTCGCCGACGTGCTCCGGGGGGAAGGGGCGAAGATCGACCTGCCCGGCGGCAGCTTCTACCTGTGGGCGGAGGCGCCCGGCGGCGACGCCTGGGGATTCACCCAGGACCTGGCCGAGCGGGGAGGGGTGCTGGTGTCGCCGGGCGACCTGTACGGCCCCGGCGGTGCCGGCTTCGTGAGGGTGGCGCTGGTCCAGCCCATGGACCGGCTGCGTCTGGTGGCGGAACGATTGAATCCCCCAGGCTGATCTAGGGAACGAGCTGCCCCCAGAGCGACCGGCTCCGTCTGATGGCGGAGCGGCTCAGGCGGGGACTGAATCCGCGGCCGCACGGACGAGTTCGGCCACCACGTCGAGGTCGAGGTCCTCGAGCTTCTTGAACCTGATGCAGCTCTTGCCCACCGACACCTTGCCGAGGCGGCCGGCGTTCGACTCGGCCAGGTAGGCACCGTCGACGGTGGCGCAGAGGTAGAGGCTGACGTATTGCTTCTGGTTGGCCAGGCCCACGACGTAGAAGTCGCCCTCCCGGCCGGTGGCGTACCGGTAGTGGTACTTCCCGTAGCCGAGCATCTTGCCCCACAGCGCCGGCTCCAGCTCGGGCGCCGCCCGCCGGATGACCTCGTGCACACGGCTCACTGCGCCCCGGCGTTCCTCCGGCAATGCGGCCAGGTACTCCGCCACCGCCGGCGGGTCGGCCGGCGCCCGGGTGCTCCGCGTACGGCCCTCGGCGGCCGGGAGGCGGGACGGGTCACGGTCGAGCCGCCCGATGTGCGCCGCCCGCCGGAACCGCACGGCTGACCAGTCGGCGTCGATGGCCACGGAGCGGACGGGCTCCATGCCCAGGTCGCCCAATGGCTGCCAACTGTCGTCGCGGCCGAGATCCGACCGGTACCGCTTCGACGACTTCTGGGGGTAGGCCAGCCAGAGGACCGCATCGTCGGCCGTGGCCGCCACGAGCCTCGGCGCCCGCTCCGTTAGCTCGGCCGCGCTGCGGACGAAGGCCAGAACGAAGGTCTCATCCTTGCCCAGACGGCGGCGCACCTTCGCCTCCTCCGATCAGGCGTCGAGCAGCGGCTCGACGTCGGCCGGAGCATGGAGCACGGTGACCGGGGTCGACGGCTTGTGGTTCAACTTTTTCAGTAGTGCGTCCACACGTCACTGTCGCACGTGCAACCGGATGGTGAATACGGTGTTCTTAGAGATGTGACCGACGACCTGCCCCTGCGCCTCAGTCGGGATCTCGAGCAGGCTTTCCCCGACGTGGTGGCCGCCCACCAGCATGCGGTCTTCACGACCGCGCTCCGGACGTCGGGGCGGCCGGAGGACGCCGCCGACATCGCCGCCGAAGTGTTCTGCCGGGCCTACGCCGCGCTGCGGGGCTACCCGGCCGAGCGCATCGGCCAGATGCAGCTCCGACCGTGGCTGGTCACCATCGCCCTCAACCTGCTGCGCAACGAGGCCCGGGCGGCCGGCCGGCAACCGCCGAACGTGGAGCTGACCACGGAGGCATCGGTCGGCGACGGCCGCGAAGGGCCCGAGGAGCAGGCGCAGCGGCGCGACGGGCAGGCCCGGCTCGACAGCCTGCTCACCCTGCTGCCCGAACGGCAGCGCACCGCAGTGGTCCTCCGCCACGTCGTCGGCCTTCCCTACGCCGAGCTGGCCGCCGCCATGGGTTGCCCGGAAGGCACGGCCAAGTCCCATGTCGCCCGGGGGCTGCAACGCCTCCGGGCCAGCATCCCCAAGGAGACTGCATGACCATCGATCCGCTCGTCGAACCGCTCACGGATCAGCTTGCCGGCCTCGCTGCGACGGCGCCCACCGGCTTCGCCGACTCTGTGTTTGCCCACTGGTTGGAGGTCGATGGCCCGGTCGGCCCGCTGTACGTGGCCTTCACGGACCGCGGCATCAACTACGTGTGCCCCACCGCGTGGGTCGACGACGACCGGGACCAGTTCCTCGAGTACTACCGGGCCCGCTTCGGTCGCCCGCTGCGGCCGGGTACCCGCGCCCCGGCCGGCCTCGCCGGCGCCTTGCGCTCCGGTCGGGGGACCGGTCTCGACTACGACCTGCGCTCGGTGGGCGGGTTCGACCAGGCGGTGCTGGCCAAGACGCTCGAGATCCCCCGCGGCGAGGTGCGGCCCTACGCCTGGGTCGCACGCGAGATCGGTCATCCCCGCGCCGTGCGGGCTGCAGGTTCGGCTCTCGGACGCAACCCGGTGCCGATTCTCATCCCGTGCCATCGCGTGGTGCGCAGCGACGGGGCCACGGGCAACTATGGCTTCGGGCCCCAGTTGAAGATCGACCTGCTCCACGTCGAGGAGGTCAACCTCGACGAGACACGCCAGCTCGGCCGGCGGGGTATCCACTACCTGGCCAGCGACACCACGGGCGTCTTCTGCTTCCCGAGCTGCGCCCACGCCCGACGGATCACCACGAGCCACCGGGTGGAGCTGGCCAATGTGTCGGCGGCCGTTCAGGCGGGATGCCGGGCCTGCCGGCATTGCCGCCCGGCGTGACCGGATATCAGCGCTGGCGGGCGGTGTCGCGAAGGTAGGTCGAGATCGTGTCTGCCCTCACCGTGTAGCCACAACCCTCGGCCCCGGCCTTCGCACAGCTGTGCTCGTACATGCTCGCTCCTCCGTCGCTCGCCCTGTGCGGAGTCGGGGAGGAGCCCGGATGCCCTGCGGGCGTCAGGTTGTCGGTGTCGTCTCGCCGGCCGGGGCAAGCACGTCGAGGCCGGCGTCGGCCAGTTGGCGTTCCAGCTGGTGGCGCTGCGTGGCGGTGAGCGACGCCTGCTCCCGGCCGGGGCCGGTCGGTGTCTCCACACCGAGCATGGTCGCAGCCTTGAGCAGGCGCCGGTCGTACCGGTCGCAGTCGGCCTCCAGCTCTTCTTCCTTGGTAGGCCAGGTGTGCTGGTTCGCCCGCTGTGCATGGATACGGGCTCGTAGTGGCCGCAGCTCGGCGGCGACGCTCTCAATCGTCATGCGGGATCTACCTCCGCCCAAGGACCGAGCCGCTTGCGCACTTCACGCACCGGGTCGCCTCAGGCACCGCGTCGAGCCGAGCCTTCGGGATCGGTCGCCGGCAGGAGCGACACGCTCCATAGGTGCCGGCCTTGAGTCGCCCGAGCGCAGCATCGACTTCGTCGATCCGGACCCTCGCCAGCGCCGTCAAGGACCGAACCCGATCGCGCTCGACGTTGAGCGAATCCGCCTCCGAGAATCCCTGCTCGTCACCGATATCCGGAGCCTCGCCGGCTTGGGCCAGTTCGTCTTCGGCGACCGAGAACCGGTCGACTTGTTCACGGTACGAGGCCCTCCTGGAGCTGAGCACGCGCCGCTGCTGGAGGAGGAAGTCGTCGTCGACATACTGGATGGCGGCTGAGGCGGGGGAAGTCATGTGATCGGCCTTGTGTCGTGTGCAGAAGTTGTGCCGCCTCGGTCGCTCACGGGACCCCTCCATGCGGGGGCTTCCCGATGAACGTACGCGCAGCTCCCGTCAGTTCTTCCCCACAACGGGCTGTCTCAGACGTATTGCCTCAGATTTGGCCCCTGGCGATGTGCACGGCCTGCCAGCAGTACCACGCCGCCAACGATCGCACCGGCCGCAGCGGTTCGCCAAGGAGCTCGAGCTGCTTCGGCGTCGGCGGGGCTTCGAGAGCATGGGCCAGCCGCCAGCCCTCCCGGACGGCCAGGTCGCCGGTGGGCCAGATGTCCAGCCGGCGAAGCTCGAACAGCAGGAACATCTCCGCCGTCCACCGCCCGATTCCCCGGACCGCGGTCAGGCGGGCGACGACCTCGTCGTCGGCGAGCCGGGTGAGATCAGTCAGGGCGAGCCGGCCGCTGGCCGCGTGGTCGGCCAGATCCCGTATCGACACCGTCTTGGCCCGTGACAGTCCTGCGCCCCGCATGCCCTCCTCGGAGAGGGCGAGCACCGCTTCGGGGGTCAGCACGCCCGGAACGAGGGCCCTGAACCGCCCATGTATGGCGGCGGCCGCCTTCCCCGCCAGCTGCTGGTAGGCGATGGCCCGCACCAGGGCGCCGAACGCGCCGTCGGGGTCCTTGGTCCGTAGCCGGGGCGGCCCGGCCTGCTCGATGATCACGGCCAGCCCGGGGTCACGCCGCGCGACCTCGGCCGCCGCCGCGGTCCAGGTCATCGTCGCCATCGGAGCCATCCTCGCTCGTCCAGGAGGGCGACGAACCGCTCGTAGCTCGCCTCCAACCGGTTCCGCTCGGCGGCGACCGGCGCCACCTCCGGACCGGTCGTCGGGACCATTGCGTCGGTGGCGGCCCGCAGGGACCCGTGCAGGGTTCCCGCCGCAGCCAGGACACAAGCCCCGAACGCAGTGTCCGCCGACTCCGTCCGCACGATCGGACGGTCGAGCACGGTGGCCCTGATAGCCGACCACATGTCGCTGCGGCTACCTGCCCCGGCCGAGCGGATCGGCCCGTGGGGGCGGGCGCCGAGGTCACGCAGTCGCTCGTATCCGAGGCGTTCGACGAACGCCACCCCCTCCAGCACCGCCCGGTATGCGTCGACCCGGTCGGCCGGCTCGGCGGTCCAGAGCTCCCTCGCGTCGGGGACGGCGAAGGGGAACCGCTCGCCCGTTCCGCCGAGCGGATAGCAGACGGTGCTCGCCGGGCCTCTGTCGGCGGCGGCCCGGTCGAGGTCGCCCATCTCGTTCCTGGGGAACCGGGTCGCCAGCGATCCTCCGCCGGTGTTGGAGGCACCACCCGGTAGCCACCACCCGTCGGGATGGAGGTGGCTGTAGACGCCCGACCCGGCATCGTCGACGCGATCGTCGGTGGCGCCCTTCACGACCAGGGTCGTGCCCAGCACGCTGACGAACCGGCCGGGCCGGTCGGCGCCGGCCGCCAACTGGGCCGCACAGCCGTCGGTCATGCCGAGGCGCACCGAGCTGCCGGCGGGAAGGCCGGTCTCAGCCGCCGCCCGCTCGCAGACCTCGCCCGCCGGAGACGTGGGGGCGGCGACCTCCGGGCGCAGGCCGGACGTGTCGCCGGCCGGTCCCCAGCGTCGGCGGCCGGGGTCGTACCCAGTCTTGAGGGCGTGGCTCCAGTCCGTGACCGGGGCAGCGCCGGTCAGCCGGCGCACGAGCAGGTCGGACGCGTGCCAGGCATGTGCGGCCTTCTCGGCGCCTGGTCGTCGTAGCAGCCAGTCCCACCGCTCGACCGCCGGCGTCCGGCCGTCGTCGTAGAGGAGGGCCGGGCCCACCGGTTCGCCGTCACGGTCGGCCAGCACGACCGTCCCCGACGTGGCCGCCACGGCGACCGCCACGATCCGGCCCTCCAGCCCGGCGACGGCCTCCCGCGTCGCATGCACCACCGCCGGCCACCACGATCCGGCGTCCTGCTCCGAGATGCCCGGCTGGGGTCGGTGCGGCTCGGCCAGCGGAGCCGAACCTCGGGCCAGCACCCGTCCGTGCCCGTCGGCCACCGCCACCCGGGCGTCGGCGGTGGCCAGGTCGATGCCGGCCACGAGCGGCGGCGGGGAGGAGGACGGGGCCATGGCCGCCGGTCAGCCTACGATTGCCGTCCATGTCCTCTGAGCCCCAGTCCTCCGAGCCCGATCTGACACCCCCCGAGCCCGAGGCCGAGTCGATCCAGGGACTGAAGCACCTGGTGGCCCAGATCGCCGACCCTTCGCTCCCGGCCACAGGCCGCATCGCCGCCACCAACGCCTGCCGCAGCTACCTCGAGGCCGTCACCCGCAATCTGGTGGAGGAGGCCCGCAAGGAAGGCGTGACCTGGCTGGAGATCGCCGACCTCTTCGTCACCAGCGAGCGCAACGTCAAGGCCCGATTCGGCGACCTTCACGACTACGGGGACAACGACTGAACGATCCGACGTTCGAGGACAAACGGAACCGGCTCGCCGAGCGCCTGCAGAGCCTGCGCCGCCGCCTCGACGCCCCTTCCGGCGACCAGGACCTGTTCGAGCTCGACCTCTACAGCTACGACGAGTCGCTGATCGTGGCCGCCGACCTGCTCGACGTCGAGGTGCCCAAGGGCGCTCGCGGAGAGATGTCGGCCGAGCAGCGCGCTCTGCTGGAGGAGCGACTGGCGGCGGCCGGCATCGACGTGCGGGGGGAGAGTTAGCCCCGCCTCTCGACCTGCTGCAGGTCCCAGGGGACGACCTCGCTGGTGGTGAGCAGCGCCCGCCCGTCGAGGCGGTAGGCGACGGCTTCCCCCTGCAGTCGCGCGCCCAGGGCCACCGGTACCGGCCGCTCGGCCCAGACGTCGTCGAAGGCCCTGCCGGCGGGGAGCTCGAGCTCGTAGCCCTGGGCGTAGGTCGCCACCGCCACCCGGCGGCCGTCGGGGGAGATGTCGGCCCCGGTGATCACCTCGAGGCCGCGGGCGCCGGCGCCGAGTCGGATAGTGCCCACCTGGACCATCACGGTCACTTTGGTGGGGTCGAGAGGCGCCGCCGCCTTGTACACCTTGGCCGACTGGGCGTCCTTGGACACGACGTAGAGGTCGCCGGAGGTGGGGTGGACGGCCAGGGCCTCGGCGTTGTGGGGACCGTCGGGGTACTGGAGCCGCAGGGCTTCGGCTGGAGCGGTCGTGGCGGGGGAGGCCCTGGTCGGGACCGGGGCACCGCCCCCGGCCGCCGGCTCCGGGATCCGATAGACGATGATCTCGCGGCGCTGGTCGAGGTTGTCGCCGATGTCGCCGAGATACAGGTAGGGCTCGCCGGACCGTGGCCCGGGGCCCGCCGCCATGTCCTCCCAGTCGAAGGCCTCGGCCCCGGCCACCCGCCATGCGCCGCAACTGCGGGCCTGGAGGTCGAGGCAGAACACGAGGGGATCGTCGCCCGAGTCGTTGTGGGTCCACACCAGGCCGGGGTTGCGCCGTGACGCAGCCACGCCGCTGCTCTCCCCGATGGCGTTGTCGTTGACCGTGCCCAGGACGGTGGCCGACCCGTAGCCCGGGCCCTCGACCGGTTTGGTGCCGGCCGGACCCACGTTGGCCGGCCCGACCGCGAGCGGGTCGTCACTGACCCCCTTCGAACCGCTGCTGCAGCCGGCCGCGAGGAGCAGGGTGCATGCGGCTGCCGCCCACCGGCGACGCACTACTTCTTGGTGATGCCGTGTTGCTGTAGCCACTCCTTGGCCAGGGTCTCCGGGTCGGCCTTGTCGATGTCGGCCCGCCGGTTGAGCTGGATCAGATCCGCGGTCGTGAGCTCGGAGGACACCTTGTTCAGCGCCTTACGGATGTCGTCGTCCACCACGTCCTTACGGACGGCGGGGATGAGGTTGTCGACCGTCTGCAGCTTCTTGTCGTCCTCGAGCACGACGAGGTCGCGGGCCGACACCGCACCGTCGCTGGAGAAGACGAGGCCGACGTCGATGTCGCCCGCCACCAGCGCCGCCATGGTCTTGGGCCCGCCGGAGTCGAGCACCCGGAACGCCTTGTACTTCTGGCCGTAGGTCTTCTCCAGGCCGGGCTGGCAGAAGGGACGGGCCGGGCACTCCGGGCCGGCGCCCAGGGTCATCTGCGCGGCGATCGCCGGCGTGATGTCGGACAGCTTCTTCAGCTTGAGGCGGTCGGCGGTGGCCTTGGTCACCGCAAAGGCGTTCTGGTCGGCGGCCGGCGAGGGGTTGAGGGCGACGAGCCCGATCCCGTCGAGGCGGGCCCGGAGCTTGGAGACGCTGTCGTCGAGGCTGCCGCTGGCCTCGCCGGCGTTCTTGTTCACGTACTCGAGCAGGGTGCCGACGTACTCGGGCACCAGGTCGATGCCGTTGTTCGCCCCGCCCTCCTGCAGCGCCCGCAGGTAGATCTCGCGCTGGCCCAGACCCTTGCGCACGGTGACCTGGTAGCCAGCGTTCTGCAGCGCGCCGGCGTACATGTTGGCGACGATGATGCTCTCCGAGAACGGCGCCGAACCGATCACCACGGTCTTGCCCGCCTTCTCGGTGTTGCTGTCCCCGTCGTCGCTGCAGGCCACCATGACCAGCGCGGTCAGGGCCACGGCGGCGATCGAACGGGCCCGGATCCTCTTCATGTGTGTTCCTCCTCGGACTGTCATGCGGCCGCCAGCGCTTCGCCGGCAGGCCCGTGCGCCGCCAGCAGACCTTCGGAGACGACCCTCCGCTGCACCGCGGCCAGACCGAGCTCGGTGATCAGGGCCAGAAGGCCGACGAGCAGTGCGCCGGCCACGATCTGGGCGTTGTCCTGCTGGCCGAACCCGTCGACGATAAAGCGTCCGAGGCCACCCCACGCGGTCACGGCCGCCAGGGTAGCCGTGGCCACCACCTGGACCGCGGCAGTGCGCAGGCCGGCCAGGATCAGCGGGAGGGCGATCGGCACCTCGACCCGCCACAGCAGCTCCGCTCCGGTCATGCCCATGCCCCGGGCCGCCTCCACCACGTCGCGATCGACGCCCCGCATGCCCACGTAGGCGTTGGTGACCAGCGGTGGCACGGCCAGGGCCACCAGGGCGACGAACGCCGGCCGGGCCCCGAATCCCGGCCAGCCGCTCAGCCCGATGGCCTGCTGGGTGAGGGCCAGGATGGCCAGCGACGGCACCGCCCGGCCCAGGTTGGTCAGGTTAATGGCCAGCGCCCCGCCCCGCCCCCGGTGCCCGAGCCAGATGCCGAGTGGCAGGCCGATCAGCACTGCGGCCATCACGGCGGCCCCGGACATCAGGGCGTGCTCCGTCAGGCGGTGGGGGACGCCGAAGTCGCCCCGCCAGTGCTCCGCAGTGGTGAACCAGTCGACGACCTCGCTCAGGAGACTCATCGTCGCTGGTCGCGACCCGCACCGAGCCTTGACGGCCTTCCGGCAGGGGCTTTCGCTGCGCTCCAGCGGGGCCGGCAGGCCGGCTCGGTGCTCTCGCTCATGTGTCCCATGTCCAGGGGGCCAGCAGGCGGACGGCGCCGGCCAGGGTCACATCCGCGATGACGGCGAGGGCGATGGAGCACACCGATCCCACCACCAACGGAGTGCGGAAGTCGCGGTTGATGCCCTCGATGATGAACGCCCCGAGGCCGCCTTGACCGATGAGGCCGGTCACCGTCACCAGCCCGATGGTCGTGACTGTGGCGATGCGGATGCCGGCGACGATGACCGGCAGGGCTAGTGGCAGCTCCACCCGCAGCAGGCGGCCCAGCGGCCGGTAGCCCATGCCCTGGGCCGCCTCCCGGACGTCGTCGGGCACGCCGTCGAGGCCGGCGACGATGTTCCGCACCAGGATGAGCAGCGTGTAGCCGACCAAACCGATCTCGGCGGTCGTGCGGGACAGACCGGTGAAGGGGACGAGCAGGGCGAAGAGGGCGAGGGAGGGGATGGTGAACACCGCCCCGGTGCAGCCAAGGATCGGGCCTTCCGCCCGTCGCCAGCGCCGGGCGGCCAGTCCGAGCGGGAACGACAGGAGCAGGCCGATGGCGACGGCGAGCAGCGTGAGCTCCACATGCTGGCGGGTGGCAGCGAGAATGTCGTCGCCGTGATCCCGTACCCAGTCCCAACGCACCCAGGGGTCCGGCACTGCCGGGCAGACTAGTGCCCTTGGAGTCGCGACCTTGATCCGACTGGAAGCGCTCACCAAGCGGTGGGACAACGGCCAGGTGGCGGTCGACGCCCTCGACCTCGAGGTCGGCGAGGGAGAGATCACCATGCTCGTGGGGCCGTCCGGCTGCGGGAAGACCACCACCCTCAAGATGGTCAACCGGCTCATCGAGCCGACGAGCGGACGGATCTTCCTGGGCGGCGACGACGTGACCGGCGCCGACCCCGTCGAGCTGCGCCGGCGCATCGGCTACGTCATCCAGCAGGTCGGCCTGTTCCCGCACCTGAACGTGGCTGACAACGTGGCCACCGTCCCCCGGCTGCTCAAGTGGGACAAGGCGCGCATCCGTGCGCGGGTCGACGAGCTGCTGGACCTCGTGGGGCTGGAGCCGGCGCAGTACCGGGGCCGGTACCCCCACCAGCTGTCGGGGGGCCAGCGCCAGCGGGTCGGCGTGGCCCGGGCGCTCGGCGTCGACCCGCCCGTGCTGCTTATGGACGAGCCGTTCGGGGCCATCGACCCCATCACCCGCGACCGGCTGCAGGGCGAGTTCCTGCGCCTGCAGGCCGAGGTGGGCAAGACGGTGGTGTTCGTCACCCACGACCTCGACGAGGCGGTACGGCTGGGGGACCGCATCGCCGTGCTGCGGGAGGGTGGCGTGCTCGAGCAGTACGCGTCGCCGGCCGACGTCCTTGGGCGGCCGGCGTCGCCGTTCGTTGCCGGTTTCGTCGGGGGCGACAGGGGCCTCAAGCGCCTCAGCGTGATCCCGGTCGACCTCGACCGGCTCGGCACGCCGGTCACACTGGCGCCAGGGCTGTCGCTGTCCGGCGCCCGCTTCGCGCTCGCCGGCCTGGGCGACGACGCAGCGGCGGTGGTCGACGGTGACGGCCGGTTGGAGGGGGAGCTGCGGCCGGGCGACGCCGTAGGTGACGGGACGGTGGGGGACCGGTGCCGCCCGGTGAGCGCCATGGTCGGACCGACAGCCAGCCTGAAGGACGCCACCAGCGCCCTCCTGCTGTCGGACGCCGGATGGGTGGCGGTGGTCGACGGCGACCGCCTCCTTGGCGTGCTCACGCCCGAGGCGGTGCACGCCGCCGCCCGCCGGGCTGCCACCCCGCTCAGTGGGCCGCTCGGGCCCGCCGAGTAAGTTCGCCGTCATGTCTGACCTGCAGGCCCAGATCGCCGAGCTCTGGGACCGTCGAACCGAGCTCACGCCCGACGACCTCGACGCCCTGGCCGTCGTCCGCGAGGCCGTCGCCCTTCTCGACTGCGGGGAGGCCCGGGTGGCGGAGGTCGACCCGACCACTGGCGAGGTCGTGGTCCACATCTGGCTGAAGCAGGCCATCCTCATGCTCTTCCGGCTGTCCGAGCTGGAGACGATGGAGATCGGCCCCTTCGAATTCGCCGACCGCATCCCGCTCAAGCGGGGGTGGGCCGAGGCGGGGGTGCGGGTCGTCCCCGGGGCGTCGGCCCGATGGGGGTCGTTCATCGAGCGGGGCGCGGTCCTCATGCCCAGTTACGTCAACATCGGCGCCCGGGTCGGGGCCGACACCATGGTCGACACGTGGGCCACGGTGGGCTCCTGCGCCCAGGTCGGCGCCCGGGTCCACCTGTCCGGAGGCGTGGGGATCGGCGGCGTGCTCGAGCCGCCCCAGGCTGCGCCGGTGATCATCGGCGACGACTGCCTGGTGGGCAGCCGGTGCATGGTGACCGAGGGCGCGCGCGTGGGCCAGGGCTCGGTGCTCGGCGCCGGTCTGATCCTGTCGCGGTCGATCCCGGTGATCGACGCCGAGACCGGCGAGGAGCTCGGAAGGGGCGAGATCCCGCCGTGGAGCGTGGCCGTCACCGCCACCCGGCCCCGCACCTACGCCGGTGGCGAGTTCGGTCTGCCGTGTGCGCTGGTCATCCGTCGTCTGGTGGAGGGTGAGCGCCACGACAAGGGTGCGCTGGAGACGCTGCTGCGCCAGCACGGCGCATCCGGCGCGTAGGGCCTGAGCGGCCACGGAGCGGGTGACGGGAGTGGTCGACCTCCTCAAGCTGACGGCGGAGCTGGTCGACATTCCCTCGGTGAGCCATCACGAGGGCCCGGTGACGGACCACGTACAAACGGCGCTGGCCGACGTCCCCTGGCTGACGCTGACCCGCGTCGGTGACAACCTGGTGGCCCGGACCGACCTCGGCCGCCCGTCGCGACTCGTCCTCGCCGGCCACACCGACACCGTGCCGCCCAACGGCAACGAGCGGGCCCGGATCGAGGGCGACGTCCTGTGGGGCCTGGGCTCCTGCGACATGAAGAGCGGCGTGGCCGTGCTGCTCGAGCTGGCCCGCACCGTGGCCGAGCCCGTGGTCGACACCACCTACGTGTTCTACGAGTGTGAGGAGATCGACGCCCGCTTCAACGGTATCGAGCGCCTCTTCCGGGAGCGCCCCGACCTCCTCGAGGGCGACGCCGCCCTGCTGGCCGAGCCCACGTCGGCCCGCGTGGAGGCCGGCTGCCAGGGGACCATGCGGGTCGAGGTGGCCATGACCGGCGAGCGGGCCCACACCGCCCGGGCCTGGTTGGGCCGCAACGCCATCCACCGGTTGGCACCGCTCATGGCGTCGGTCGCGGCCTACGAGGGCCGGCAGGTCACCATCGACGGCTGTCACTTCCGGGAAGGTCTGCAGGTCGTACGGGTTGATGGAGGTGTGGCCAACAACGTCGTGCCCGACCGGGCCACCGTCACGCTGAACCACCGCTTCGCCCCCGACCGGTCTCCCGCCGAGGCCGAGGCCCACGTGCGGTCGGTGGTCGGTGACGTCGACGAGTTCGCGGTGACCGACATGGCCGTCGCCGCCCCGCCGGCGCTCGGCCACCCGCTGCTCCAGGCCGTGCTGGCCGCCAGCGGCGGCGTGGCCTACGGGAAGCTGGGGTGGACCGACGTCGCCCGTTTCGCAGCCCGGGGCGTGCCGGCCACCAACTTCGGTCCGGGAGACCCCAACGTCGCCCACAGCGCGGCCGAGCAGGTGACCCGGGGGGACATCGAGGCCGTCTACGGGGTCCTGCGGACCGTCCTCGAGCAGGGATGAGATCCGTGCGACGGCTCCTGATCGTCGCCGTGTCGGTCGTGGCCCTGACCGCAGGGCTGGCCGGGACGGCGTCCGCCACCAACGACACCTACTTCGGCCGGCAGTGGGCCCTCACCCAGATCGGCGCCGGCCAAGCCTGGACGCGCTCCACCGGGGGCGGCGTCACCATCGGCATCGTCGACACCGGCGTCGATCTGGGCCACCCGGACCTGGCCGGCAAGGTGGTGGCGTCCGCCGACTGTGTCGGGCGCCCCTGCGTGGCCGGCGGGGGGCAGGACACCCACGGGCACGGGACGATCGTGAGTGGCATCGCCGCCGCGGTGACGAGCAACGGCAAGGGGGTGGCCGGCGTGGCCCCCGACGCCCGCCTGGCCGTGGCCAAGGTGTTGAACACCGCCGGCGAGGGGCGGGTGGAGGACATCAACAACGGCATCCGGTGGGTGGTCGACAACGGCGCCCGGGTGGTCAACCTGAGCGTGGGCGATCCCAACTTCCTGATCGCCAGCGTGCTGGGCACGCCCTTGCGCAGCGGCATCGAGTACGCCTGGAGCAAAGGTGCAGTGCCGGTCCTGGCCTCGGGCAACTACGCCACCGGGGTGGGCGACCTTGGCACGGAGAACTACGGGAACATCAACGCCCTGGTGGTGGGAGCCACCGACCGGGCCGGCGCCGTGCCGCCGTATTCCAGCTCCGTGGGCAACGCCAAGTGGGGCCTCGTGGCTCCAGGCGGTGCGGGCTCGGGCGGCCCCGACAGCAACGTGATCTCGACCTTCCCCGTGGCCTCGGGGGGCACCGGGTACGCCTCGGCGGCCGGGACGTCGATGGCCGCGCCCCACGTGTCCGGGGCCGTGGCCCTGCTGCTGGCCCAGGGCATGACGCCGGCGGCGGCGGTGAACCGGATCCTCGCCACCCTCGACAAGGGCGTGTCCTGCGGTCGGGGCTGCCAGGGCCGCCTGAACGTGGCCGCCGCAGTGGGCGCCAACCCCTCGGCGCCCACGACCGCAGCGGCTCCGGTCACCACCCGAGCGGAGAGCGCGCCCCGGACGACGGTCGCCCGACCCAGTACCACCCGGCCGCCGGCCGCCGCCGCCACCACGACCACCTCCTCCACGGTGCCGCCCCGCTCGGCGGTCTCGGCCGACAGGCCCGAGCTGGCCCTCCCACTCCCGGTACCCGTTGGTTCAGCGCCCGGGCCGGGGCGCAATCCCGCCGTGCTGGTGCTCGCCGCCGTGCTCGTGGTGTTGATGGGCGGCGCCGTCGGGACGGCCGGCGTCCGCCGCCGCAGAGGGTGAGGCGGCGAAGGGCGGCCGGAGACCCCGAACCGCTGCTGGGCGATGATGCCGTGGCACAGGTCGACGCACTGGTCGCAGATGGACACGCCGGGCCGGAGATGAGCTCCCTCAGGCTGCGACAAGAACCTAAGGGTCCTCGTCTCAGAGGCGGCGGACCACTGTGACGACCTTGCCGTAGATCGTGACGTCAGCGGGGTCGAACTCCATCGGCACGAGGCGGGCGTTGGCCGGCACCAGCACGACCTTGTTGCCCTTGCGGGTGAAGGTCTTGACCGTGCCCTCCTCGCCGGGAATGCCGGCGACGACCACGTCACCCTTGCGCACGTCGGTCTCCTGGCGGACGACCACGAAGTCTCCGTCGAGGATGCCGGCGTCGATCATGGAGTCCCCCCGGACGCGCACCATGAACACCGGGCCCTCCCCCGTGAAGTCGGCAGGGAGCGGCAGCAGCTCCTCCACGTTTTCCTGGGCCAGCACGTCGGTGCCGGCGGCCACGTCGCCGACGAGCGGGACGTGGCGAGCCGGGCGGCGCTCGCCGGAGGCGCCTGAGCCCGGGTCGTACCGGACCTCGATGGCCCGGGGCTTGGTGGGGTCACGCCGGAGGTAGCCCAGGCGCTGGAGGGTGGCGAGGTGGGCGTGCACGGTGGACGTGGAGGTGAGACCGACGGCCTCTCCGATCTCGCGCACGGAAGGCGGGTAGCCGCGGTCTCGCGTCTCCAACTCGATGAAGTCGAGGATCCCGCGCTGGCGTTCGGTCAGGTTGGAGGTCACGGGGAACAGCGTAGGACGGAAGGCGTCGGGATGCAAACATATGTTCGAGATTTCTTCTTGACCCCGAACGGGCGTTCGTGGTTAAGTAATGACGCTTTCGAACATCCGTTCCCGAACACCCGTTTCCCAAGGAGGGCATCCGTCCATGGCTGCGGTCGCTCATGCTTCGCCGGCCTACGTCGGCCGCCTTGCGTTGGTCCGCACCGGGCCGGTGGTGCGGTTCGCCCCCACGTCGCTTCCCATCACCGTGTACCGGCGCCGGCGGGCGGTGGCCGTGCTTCTCGTGGTGAGTGTCGCCGCAGTCGTTCTGCTCGCCGTGCAGGGCCTCCTGGGTGCGTTGGGAGGCGATCCCCTCGTCTCACATCGTCCGGGGGGCCCTGCGGCGTCTGTCTACGTGGTCCAGCCGGGCGACACGTTCTGGGGCATCGCCACCCGGCTGCATCCCGGCGAGGACCCTCGGCCCCTCGTGGCCCGGATGGTGGCCGCCCACGGCAGTCCGGTGCTTGTCGCCGGCGAGCGTCTCCCGCTGCCTGCCGGCGCCTGAGCCCGGGTTCTCAGCCGACGCGCCGGCGGCGGATCTACGTGCTGCGCGCCGACACACACGAGCTGAGCGTGATGCCGGCCCCGAGCCCGATGAGCAGCCCGGCCAGCACGTCGCTGGCGAGAGCCTCGTCATCGAGTGCGGCCCTGGTCGCCGATCGCGGTGCCCCCGACAGCCCCCCACTGCAGGACGGCGGGTACCGTCGGGCCATGCGTTGCCCGACCTGCACGAGCTTCGACGACAAGGTGGTCGACTCGCGCCTGGCCGACGACGGTGTGGCCATCCGTCGCCGCCGTGAGTGCCTTGGCTGTGGTCGCCGGTTCACCACCTTCGAGCGCATCGAGGAGGTGGTGTTCGTGGTGGTCAAGCGCTCAGGCGTCCGGGAGCCGTTCCGGCGGAGCAAGATCGTGGCCGGCGTGCGGGCCGCGGCCAAGAACCGGCCGGTCAGCCCCGAGCAGTTCGACTGCCTCGCCGGCGAGGTCGAGGAGTCGCTGCGGCTCGAGGGTTCCGAGGCCAGCAGCGCCCGGGTGGGCGCCATCGTGCTCGAGCGGCTGCGGGCCCTCGACGAGGTGGCCTACGTCCGCTTCGCCAGCGTCTACAAGGGCTTCGACGACCCAGGGGATTTCGAGCGGGAGGTCCTCGCCCTCACCCGCAACGATCCTCCGCCTCACCCCACGCCTCACCCCACGCCTCCCGGCACTGAGTCGTCCACAGGGTTGCACCCCTAGCGGTCCACAGGGGGGCCCACGTACGGTTTCGACCGTCAACATGCATACGCTTGACAGGGTAGAATCACGGTGATGTAATTCCTTCCCCTGGGGGCGGACACGGGTAGCCACCACAAGATGTTGTGGTCTGCCGCGCCCTCAGCCTTTTTGCAGCCGACTTTCAGATGGAGGCAGTGCCCTATGGCGATGGCGCCGGAGCAGACGGGGATCGGCATCCGCCGGCACTTCACCACCGAGGGGGTCCACCCCTACGACGAGGTGGTCTGGGAGCGGCGTGACGCCCGCATCACCAACTACCGCGACGGCGTGGTGGCCTTCGAGCAGCTCGGCGTGGAGTTCCCCACCGGCTGGTCGCTGAACGCG
>Ga0136633_1000538_pt1 | contig 28975 bp, 25 predicted proteins | sample AntDrymeUQ832206_2_FD_105494 | JGI IMG/M metagenome (GOLD analysis project Ga0136633, IMG submission 105494) | Polar desert sand microbial communities from Dry Valleys, Antarctica - metaG UQ83 (22.06) | ecosystem: Environmental > Terrestrial > Soil > Desert | place: Antarctica: Dry Valley... | reverse complement strand
GGTTAGCCCCGCTTTCTTTATCTGGCCGGTTGCGGTCAAATAGGCTGACAACGATGACGGGGAAACAAAGGTCCATGACGGAGATTACCGCTCCATGAGTATCGATCTAGGCGCTAGGGTGAGGCTGGGGGGCGGCGCGGCCGGCCGGTATGCGCCGGCAAGCGAGCTTCGATCGCCGATCACGGCGCCAAAACGGATCACGCTGCCCGATGCGGAGCTGATGCTGTGGCGAGAATTGTTTGCCGGCTCGGAGAGTGCGGGCTATCTTCAAGGCTTATTGGACGGCGCGGACTGGCGGCAGGATCGCATCACGCTCTTCGGCCGCACGGTTAACTCACCGCGCCTGACGGCCTGGTACGGCGAGGCGGGCGTGACCTACGCGTACTCGGGCCTAAGCTTGGTCGCGGGAGGCTGGTTGCCGGCGCTCTTGGGCATTCGGGAGCGGGTAGGGCAGGCGGCGGGGAAGAGCTTCAATAGCGTGTTGCTGAACCTCTATCGCAACGAGGCGGATTCCGTGGGCTGGCATAGCGACGACGAGCCGAGTTTAGGCGCCAATCCGGTCATTGGCTCGGTGAGCTTCGGGGCCACCCGAACCTTCCAGCTACAGCACAAGCGCTGCAAGACCGCCCGATCGGTGATTGATCTGACCCACGGCAGCTTCCTCCTCATGTCCGGGTCGACGCAACACCACTGGCGCCACCGCGTGCCCAAATCGAACCTGCCTTGTGGTCCGCGCGTCAATCTCACGTTCAGAACGATCAAGTAATAATACTTGCCGCGAGCTCTCACGAACGCCGAAACCATGTATCCGCAGCGCGAATCCCCGTTCGTGTTCCCGTGTTCGTTCCCGATCAAGGCCATGGGGCATGCGGCGGAGGATTTCGACGTGCTGGTCGTCGGGATCGTGCGCAAGCACGTGCGCGATCTCAGCGAAACGGCGGTGACGACGCGCCGGAGCCGCGGCGGGCGCTATCTGGCCGTGACGGTGACCGTGGAGGCCGAGAGCCAGGCCCAGCTCGATGCCATCTACCACGAGTTGAGCCGTCACCGGCGCGTGGTCCTGGTGCTGTAATCGCGAGCGATGCAGCCGCGCGTCCGGGACTTCGGATTAACGGAATACACTGCCGCGTGGGAGGCGATGCGCCGATTCACGGACCGGCGCACCGAGGCGACGGCGGATGAGATCTGGCTGCTCGAACATCCGCCGGTGTTTACGCTCGGATTAGGCGGGAGAGAGGAGCATCTTCTGGAACCGGGCGCAATCCCAGTGGTCCGTTGTGATCGCGGTGGTCAGGTGACCTACCATGGACCGGGACAATTGGTCGTTTATGTGCTTGCCGATTTGCGGCGCATGGGTTGGGGAGTCAAGCGCTTCGTTAACGCGCTGGAGCAAGCGGTGATCGACCTGTGCGTGACTTGGGGGATCCCCGCGCGGAGACGTTCCAGTGCGCCGGGAGTCTATCTCGACGGCGCGAAGGTGGCCGCGATAGGTTTGCGGGTGCGGCGCGGCTGTACGTTCCATGGGCTCGCGCTCAACGTGAACATGGACCTCAGTCCGTTTCGGAGAATTAACCCCTGCGGTTACGCGGGGCTGCGGGTGACCCAGCTTTACGACCAGGGCGTCGCGGAAAGCATGAGCGTGGTCAAGGAACCGCTGGTTGCCAGCCTTCTCGATAATCTCGGTTATGATATTGGCGCGTTCACTGGGACGCGAGGACCGTTAATCGATGTCACTCAACGAGACCACTTCATCACTCACCGGCCGGCGTAAGATCGCGCCGGCCGCCAGCCCGCCCCTGGCGCGCAAGCCGCCTTGGATCCGCGCCCGGTTCCCGGTTGCGCCCGCGGTTCTGCGGTTGAAGGAATTGCTCAGGGAACGGCGCCTCCACACCGTGTGCGAGGAAGCCGCCTGCCCGAATCTCGGCGAGTGTTTCGCGCACGGAACCGCCACCTTCATGATTCTCGGAGACATCTGTACCCGGCGCTGTCCGTTTTGCGATGTCGCCCACGGGCGGCCGGGCGCGGTCGATCCCCTCGAGCCGCACCGCCTGGCGGAGGCGGTGGCGGTTATGGGGCTTTCCTATGTGGTCATCACCTCGGTCGATCGGGACGATCTGGAAGATCGCGGCGCCGGCCATTTCGCCGCCTGCATCGCGGCGCTTCGCCAACGGCTTCCCGGGATCACCATTGAAATCTTGGTGCCCGATTTCCGCCGGCGCGTGGAGCCGGCATTGGAACGGCTTAATGCGGCGCTCCCTGATGTCTTCAACCATAATCTTGAGACGGTTCCGCGCTTGTACCGCCGCGTCCGCCCCGGCGCCGACTATGCGGGCTCGCTGCATCTCCTCCAACGCTTCAAGCAGGCACACGCCTTGATCCCGACCAAATCCGGTCTCATGCTAGGCTTGGGGGAAACGCTGGACGAAGTGAAGCAGACCCTGCAAGACTTGCGCGCGCATGCGTGCGACATGCTGACGCTCGGTCAATACCTGCAACCGAGCCGTTATCATTTGCCCGTCGAGCGGTTCGTCACGCCGGGGGAGTTTCGAACACTCGGCGATTACGCTAGAGCGCTCGGATTTAGCCGGGTCGCGAGCGGGCCAATGGTGCGTTCGTCTTACCACGCTGACAGGCAAGCACGGGGCGATGCGGTAGGGGCGCCCGGTAACGCTACAGGGCTTGGCGAAATTCTATGATGGGTGGCATTTGGGACCTGCCTTGGTGGGGTTACATTGCTTATACGCTCCTCCTCACACATATCACAATCGTCGCCGTCACCGTTTACCTACATCGCCATCAGGCTCACAGAGCCGTCGATCTGCATCCTATCATTTCCCATTTCTTTCGTTTTTGGTTGTGGCTAACGACAGCGATGGTCACAAGACAGTGGGTCGCGGTCCATCGCAAACATCATGCGCGGGTGGAAACGGCCGAGGACCCGCACAGCCCAGTGGTGTTCGGCATCAGGAAGGTGCTTTTGGAGGGAGCCGAGCTTTATCGGGCCGAAGCCAGGGATCCTGCGATCGCGGAAAAATACGGGCATGGCACACCCGACGATTGGTTGGAACGGAATATTTATAGCACGCGTTTCGAGTACGGTACCCCTCTCATGCTCGTGATCGACCTCATCTTATTCGGCCCGCTTGGGCTGTCCATTTGGGCGATCCAAATGGCTTGGATCCCCTTCTTCGCCGCGGGTCTGGTCAACGGGCTCGGCCATTATTGGGGATATAGGAATTACGAGCTTCCCGACGCCTCCACCAATTTTATGCCCTGGGGGATCTTGATCGGGGGCGAGGAGTTGCATAATAACCACCACGCGTTTCCGAGTTCCGCAAAGTTTTCATCGAGATGGTGGGAGCTCGATCTAGGCTGGTTGCATATTCGAGCTCTCTGCGCGCTCGGTCTTGCACGGGTTAAAAAGATAGCGCCGAAGCCGATGCGGGATTCCGCTAAGGTCGGGATCGATCACCGCGACCGTCGTTAACGGGGTCGCCGTCGCTCGCGGTACCGCTTGCGGTAACCCATCGGGAACCGAACCTCTACGCCCGCCCTATGCTCTGGGAAACGTTGCGCTTTAATGGTGCTTCACTTGGACGATGCCGCCCTGGGTTGGTGCGTCGTTCGATGTCTGCGGGTTTGTTAAAAAACTCCGTTTGCCCGTAGCGTAGCGCTCTAGCGCGAAGTCGAAAGGTGTAAAGTCAACCGCGCGCTCCCTTCCTTAACGGCATGACCCTGGAACATTCCTTGCCGCAAAGCTTGCAAGCACGCCGTTGATGCCGAGGGGGTTCGCTTGGGTTAACGCTGCACTTTACTTACTGAGGAGTCGGCAATTTGGCCTACTGCGCCGGAACCTCCTCCTCCTTCAAAGCGGGAGGTCGGGAGGGGATGGGGGTTAGAGCGCGAGCATGCCCTTGACCCCATCCCCGGCCCAGCCTCCCTAAGGGTCCTAAGGGAGGGTGTTAGGTCCGCTGATGTCGCACAAGTTACTGGCTGATGAGTAAGACCCCACAATTACCAACGGAGGCGAAGGCCAGCATGGATACCATGGATGGCGTCGTGGAGCGTTTACAGGCGTACGACGAAATGCGTCGGCAAAGCGGCGAGGTCAGCGCCGCGTACCGGCATTACGCGGCATGGTTTGCCAATGCCCCGATGGAACATCTTTGCCGCAGAAAGAAAGAAGCGGAGCTGCTTTTTACCCGGCTCGGAATCACCTTCGCCGTCTACGGCGAGGAAACCGGCGTCGAGCGGCTGATTCCCTTCGACGTCATTCCGCGCATTCTAAGTCAAGCGGAATGGGACACGCTTTCAAAGGGCTGCTGTCAGCGGGTGCGGGCGCTGAATGCATTTCTGCACGACATTTATCATGGCCAGGAGATTCTCAAGGCCGGCGTCATCCCCGCGCAGCAAATCCTCAGCAATCGTCTTTATCGCCCGGAAATGCAGGGCGTCGATCTGCCTGGCCGGATCTACGCCCACGTCGCCGGTGTCGATCTGGTGCGTACCGCGGAAAACCAGCTCTACGTGCTCGAAGATAACCTGCGCGCGCCGAGCGGCGTCTCCTACATGCTGGAAAACCGCAAGGTAATGATGCGGCTCTTCCCGGAACTGTTTGCGCAGATGCGCGTTGCGCCAGTCGACCATTACCCCGACGTCCTGCTCGATAATTTGCGCACTCTCGCACCGCCGCAGGCTACCGATCCCACCGTCGTGCTGCTCACTCCCGGGCCCTTCAACAGCGCCTACTTCGAGCACGCTTTCCTGGCGCAGCAGATGGGCGTCGAGCTGGTCGAAGGCCAGGATCTACTGGTGCGCAACGACGTCGTCTACATGCGCACGACGCTGGGTCCGCAGCGGGTCGACGTCATCTATCGGCGGGTCGACGATGAGTTTCTCGATCCGCGGGTGTTCCGGCGCGATTCGACCTTGGGCGTGCCTGGGCTGATGGCGGCGTATGGCAGCGGCAACGTCACACTCGCCAACGCCGTCGGCACGGGCGTTGCCGACGACAAGGCGACTTATATCTATGTGCCGAAAATGATCCGCTTCTATCTCAGCGAAGAACCTTTGCTTGCCAATGTGCCGACTTATCAACTGGAGAAGGCCGACGATCGTGCCTACGTGCTGGCGCATCTGGCAGAACTGGTGGTCAAGGAAGTGCAGGGCTCGGGCGGATACGGTATGCTGATCGGACCCACGTCGAGCCGCGCCGAACTCGCCGCCTACCGGGAGCGCATCGCGCAGAACCCGGGTAACTTTATCGCCCAACCAACGCTGGCGCTGTCGACTTGTCCGACGCTGGTTGAAAAACGCATTGCACCGCGCCATGTCGATTTGCGGCCGTATGTGCTGTCGGGCAAGGCCGTCGGCGTAGTGCCTGGCGGGTTGACCCGCGTGGCATTGCGCGAAGGCTCGCTGGTGGTCAATTCTTCGCAAGGCGGTGGCACCAAGGACACGTGGGTATGCGACATTGATGCCGGCAATAGCAATGGCGATAGCGCTATCGCCTCGAGTGACGATTTGAAATGATCCGTCAGCGCTTCAATAAGACACGCCCATGCTGAGTCGCATCGCCAGCAATCTTTACTGGATGGCGCGCCATTTCGAGCGCGCGGAAAACTTCGCCCGCATTCTCGATGTCACGTATCGCATGTCGCTGGTGCCGCAAGAGTCGATGAGCGTCAATCAGAAATGGGCGGCGCCCTTGTTGACCACCGGGCTGTATCGGGATTTTGCCAAGAAATACGCAGACAGCACGCCGCGCGACGTGCTTCACTTCATGGTGCTGGACCAGGAAAATCCGTCCGCCATCTGCACGACGCTGCAAAACGCCCGGCAGAACGGCCGCGCCGTGCGTAGCGCGATTTCATCGGAAATGTGGGAGGCGTTGAACTCCACCTGGCTGGAAATTCGCGAGGTCTCGGAAGCCGATCTGGAAAATGACGGCATCACGCGCTTTTTCGACCGCGTTAAAACTTGCTCGCATTTATTTCGCGGCGTGACCTTCGGCACCATGTTGCACGACGAGGCGTTTCATTTTCTGCGTCTCGGCACCTACGTCGAGCGTGCCGACAATACCGCGCGCATACTCGACGCCAAGTATCATGTCTTGCTGCCCAGCGCCGAGGACGTCGGCGGCGCGGCCGATTACTACCAATGGGGTGCGGTGCTGCGCAGCGTCAGCGCGTTTGAGGCGTATCGGAAGATTTATCGCGACATCGTCAGTCCGCGTCGAGTGGCCGAACTCCTCATTTTGTGCGACGACATGCCGCGATCGATGCATACTTGCGTGAACGAGATTTACGAACTGCTGAAGCTGGTCGGCGGCAACGCCGACCGCGAACCGAACCGGCTTGCCGGCGACCTGCATGCGCGACTACATTACGGGCGCATCGGCGATATTTTCAAGCACGGTTTGCATGAATATCTGACGGAATTCTTGCAACGCATCGCCGCATTGGGCGACGAGATCAACCGCGAATATCTGTGGCCGGAGGCGGAGGCACAGACGCCGGTGACTATGTCGCAGAGTCAGGGCCAACGATCAACGCGCAAACGCCGCAAGACAAGACAACGATGACTTATTGCGTCAGCGTCATGCTCGATGCGGGCATGATCTTCGCCTCAGATTCACGCACCAACGCCGGCGTCGACGATTTGGCGAAGTTCTGCAAGATGACGGTGTTCGAGCGCGTTGGCGATCGCGTTATCGTACTGCTGAGCTCCGGCAATCTGTCCGGCACGCAGGCCGTAATCGGTGCGTTGAAGCAGCGCAGCGAATCGGCCGACGGCACGCCGAATCTGATAAACGCGCAGACCATGTTCGACGTGGCCCGGCTGACGGGCGACGCGATGCGCGAAATCGATCACCGCGACGGCCGGCATCTGGAACAACACGACATCCGTTTCAACGCCTCGTTCATTCTCGGCGGACAGATTCAGGGTGAGCCGCCGCGGCTGTTCAGGATTTATTCCGAAGGCAACTTTATCGAAGCCGCCATGGAGACACCGTATTTTCAAACCGGCGAAACCAAGTATGGCAAGCCGATTATCGACCGAGTGATTACCCGGTCGACCACGCTGGCCGACGCCGCCAAATGCGTGCTGGTGTCGTTCGATTCGACGATGCGCAGCAACCTCTCCGTCGGCATGCCGATCGATCTGCTCTCCTACGAACGCGATAGTCTGCAAGTCACCATGCGCCAGCGTTTCAAGGAAGGCGACCCGTATTTCACCGCGTTGAGCCAGAAGTGGGTCGAGGGCATTCGCCGCGCTTTTACCGAGCTGCCGGGGCTTAACTGGTAGCGTGCGCTGTGCGCACGAAATGATGCCCCTGACGCGTACGCCACTTTTCCATACGCCCCAAAGGAAACCATGTCGATTCACGTCGCGCTCCACCACCGGAGCGTCTATCGGTTTGACCGGCCGGTAACGCTGTCTCCGCACGAAATACGTTTGCGGCCCGCCGCCCATGCACGCACGCCGGTGTTGAGCTACTCGTTGCGAATCGCGCCCGCGAAACACTTTCTCAACTGGCAGCAGGATGTCTACGGCAACTACGTGGCGCGCGCGGTGTTTCCCGATTTGACGCGCGAACTGGCGGTGACGGTAGATCTCGTGGCCGACATGACGGTGATAAACCCGTTCGATTTCTTCGTTGAAAACTACGCCGAACGTTACCCGTTCCGTTATCCGGACTCGCTCGCTAAGGAACTGGCGCCGTTTCTGGAGACCGCCGAATCCGGGTCACGCCTGACTCGCTGGCTGCAGACGTTTTCCGCTGCCGCCGTCCGCGACGGCACTCATATCAACGACTTTCTGGTCGCGGTAAACCAGCGCGTCCAGCACGACATTTCCTACCTTTTGCGCATGCAGCCCGGCGTGCAAAGCTGCGAACAAACATTGGCTGTCGGGAGCGGCTCGTGCCGCGACAGCGCCTGGCTCATGGTCAACGTGTTGCGCCATCTCGGAATTGCCGCGCGCTTCGTTTCCGGTTATCTGATCCAGCTTGTCGCCGACATCAAATCGCTCGACGGTCCCACCGGTCCGCAAGCCGATTTCACCGATTTGCACGCCTGGGCCGAGGCTTATATCCCGGGTGCGGGCTGGATAGGGCTCGACCCGACCTCGGGCTTGCTAACCGGCGAAGGCCATATCCCGCTGGCCTGCACGGCAGTGCCGGGCAGCGCCGCGCCGATCATCGGCATGACGGATGTCTGCGAGGCGACTTTCGACGTGAGCATGACGGTTGCGCGATTACGCGAAGACCCGCGCGTCACCAGACCCTATAGCATTGATCAGTGGAATGCCATCATCGCCCTGGGCCACGCGGTTGATGCGCAACTGCAATCCGGCGACGTACGTTTAACGCAGGGCGGCGAGCCGACCTTCGTGTCGATCGACGACATGGACGGTGACGAATGGAGTTTCACCGCGTTAAGCCCGGCCAAGCTGAAGCTTGCGCGCGCCTTGCGGCGGCGGCTGCAACGCCGCTTCGCACCGGGCGCGCTGCTGCATTCTTCGCAGGGCAAGTGGTATCCCGGAGAACCGCTGCCACGCTGGGCGCTGGGCGTTTACTGGCGGGTCGACGGCAAGCCGATCTGGAGCGATCCGTCGCTGATCGTTGACGACGTTGCTGACAACGGCCAAGCCGTTTGCACTGATGCTGACGGGCTGCGCTTCGCCACCAGGCTTGCCGAACGCCTCGGCTTTAACCCCCAATACCTGATCCCCGCATACGAGGATGTTCGCCGTGCCGTGGCCGAGGAAGACGCGCTGCCTGTCAACATCGATCCGCTGGCGGAAGACCTCAACGCGTTGACCGGCCGCACCCGTCTCGCGCGCCTGTTGCGCCGCGGTCTCGGCAGCGTCGCGGGCTACGTGCTGCCATTGCGCGCCGCGGTCAGAAAGACCACAAAAGCCGATGGCCGCGAAGACAGGCCGGATTGGCGGAGCAGCCGCTGGCCGCTAAAGAGCGAGCATCTGTATCTGATTCCCGGCGATTCAGCGGCGGGCTTCCGCCTGCCGCTCGACGCGTTGCCCGAAGTTGACCCGGCCGACGTCGAAACCGAACAGCCGCGCGATCCGTTCGACGCGCGGCCGCCGCTGGCCGATTTCGCCGCGATGGCGGAAGACGTCCCGGTGCGCACTGACCCGCCGCCGTTGAATCCGGCGCCAAAGGATGTCGTCCGCACCGCTCTGTGCGTCGAAGTGCGGAACGGGCAGTTGCACGTGTTCATGTTGCCGCTGCCGTATATCGAGGACTATCTCGCCCTCGTAACCGCGCTGGAAAAAACTGCCTGTGAATTGCGGTTACCTGTTGCCATCGAAGGTTATCCGCCACCAGCCGATGCACGCGTCAAAGTCCTGAATATCACGCCCGATCCCGGCGTCATCGAAGTAAACATTCATCCGGCACAAAGCTGGGACGAACTGGTGGTCAACACGACGATCCTTTACGAAGAGGCGCGGTTTTCCAGGCTCGCGGCGGAGAAATTCATGCTCGATGGCCGACATACGGGCACCGGCGGCGGCAACCACGTCACGCTGGGCGGTGCGAACGTGATGGACAGCCCGCTGTTGCGCCGCCCGGATCTGCTGCAAAGCCTCGTCACCTACTGGCAAAACCATCCGGCGCTGTCGTATTTTTTCTCCGGCATGTTCGTCGGCCCAACCAGTCAGGCGCCGCGGGTCGACGAGGCGCGCGACGACAACCTCTACGAACTGGAAATCGCCTTTCAGCAAATGGCGAAAAAGACGGCTACTGGCGTTGAAAGCGAGACGCCATGGCTGGTCGACCGGCTGTTGCGGAATCTCCTGGTTGACCTGACCGGCAACACTCACCGGGCCGAATTTTGCGTCGACAAGCTTTACGCTCCGACGGGGCCGAACGGCCGGCTCGGCTTGCTCGAGTTTCGCGCCTTCGAAATGCCGCCGCACGCACAAATGAGTCTCACTGAGATGCTGTTGCTGCGGGCGCTGCTAGTCCGCTTCTGGAACCTGCCGTACGCCGGCAAGCTGGTGCATTGGGGCACGCAATTGCATGATCGCTTCATGCTGCCCCATTTTCTCGTTCAGGACCTTAACGACATTGTCCGCGAGCTGAACGTGGCGGGCTATGCATTCCAGCCCGAGTGGTTCTTGCCGTTTCTCGAATTTCGCTTTCCCCGTTACGGCAGCGTGGTCTACGCCGGCATACAGTTGGAGCTGCGCCAGGCGATCGAACCGTGGAACGTGCTGGGCGAGGACATGCAGGCCGGAAGCACCGCGCGCTACGTCGATTCGTCGGTCGAGCGCCTGCAAGTGAAGGTGAGCGGCATGGCCGATACCCGCCATGTCGCTACCTGCAACAGCCGCGCGCTGCCGCTGCAACCGACTGGCGTGCAGGGAGAATTCGTCGCTGGCGTGCGTTATCGCGCCTGGGACCCGCCGTCGGCGCTGCACCCGACGATCGCGCCGCACGCGCCGTTGACGTTCGACATCGTCGATACTTGGAGCGGCCGCGCGATCGGCGGCTGCACTTATCACGTCTCGCACCCCGGCGGACGCAGCTACGAGACGTTTCCGGTCAATGCCAACGAAGCCGAAGCGCGCCGTGCCGCGCGTTTCTGGCCGCACGGCCATACGCCGGGAACCGTCACCGTCGCCGCCGAGGCGGCGAACCGCAATTTCCCATTCACGCTGGATTTGCGCCGCAGCGCCGCGTGATCACGCAGCCCTGCGGTGCCTTACGCCACTAACTGAACAGTCGTCGTGCCGTCGAGGCGCTTGCTTAGATCGATCGGGTCACCGACGCGCACTTCACTGCGCCGAATCTGATAAGCCCAGACCTCAAAGTTGGTCAATATCGCCTGGCCGAACGTCGTCGACAGCGCGCAGTCGACCGCATCCAGGCCGTGGGCGATCTTGATGCGACCGATGCGCGGCATGGTGCGATTGTTACGCGGATCGAAAGTGTGCCAGGAGCCGCCCAGAAAGACTTCGCAGTACGCGTGAAAATCCATGCCCGTTCCCGGATCGATTACGCCGATATCGGGCAAGTGGCCGGACACATAGCGGGTCGGCAGATTGAAGGCGCGGCACAATGCTACCGCGAGGTGGGCGAAATCGCGGCAGACGCCATAGCCTTGCGCCAGCACGTCGGCCGCGGAGATGGTCGGATTGCCACAGCCGTAGCGGTATTCGATGTTGGCGTGCACCCAGTCGCAGGTCGCCTGCACGCGGGCGACGCCGTGCGGCAGATGGCCGAATTGCTGCCAGGCGAAATTCATCAGCTTGTCGGAATCGCAGTAGCGGCTGGGGAGCGTGTAGCGCAACACCTCGACTGGCAGACGTTCGATCGGCACCGGAGCTGTTGGCAGGCCGTCGTTGTCGGGCCGGCTGGGCACGGAAAAAATTGCGTCATGGCGAATTTCGTTGACTCCCGGCGCCAGGATCGTCCGGTACACCACGTTGCCGTGGCTATCGATCAATGGCTCGGTCGGCAAGCCGGGACCGAACATCAGTTGCTCTTCCAGAATCGATTGCCGCAAGTCCAGATGCGGTTTCAGCAACAGCAGGATAGGCGCGGGCCACTCCGCCTGATAGGAGACGACGCAGCCGACCCGGACCGTTAAATCGAGCGGCGGCTCCGGCAGGGGACTGGATTGCAGCATTCCAGGTTTACGCATGTGTACATAATAGTCGACCGCGCCATCGCACGTAAAAAAAACCTAGCTGTTCTCGGTTTTTTGACCGGCTCTTAGACTGTAGGCCGTTTCGGGAGATTACTCATGTACAACGCTACAAGAACACTTTGTCTTCAGGGAGACTGCAACCGCGCCTTGGTGCAGCGTGGGAGCCTCACGCTGTGGTTCACAGTCTGCCTGTCGGCCCTGGGCCTCGTTCCGTGGCCCGCCGCCCAGGGGGATGAGCCCGTGCAGCTCCCGCCCATCGAGGTCATCGAGCGCTACGATTCCCTCATCGGGATCGGCGACTCGGCCACCGAAGGCCGGGTGGGTCCCGAGCAGATCGAGTCGCGCCCGCTCCTGCGCCCGGGCGAGGTCCTGGAGACCGTGCCGGGGGTGATCATCACCCAGCACTCGGGGGCCGGCAAGGCCAACCAGTTCTTCCTCCGAGGATTCAACCTCGACCATGGCACCGACTTCGCCACTTCGGTCGCCGGGATCCCCGTGAACTTCCCCACCCACGGCCACGGCCAGGGCTACACCGATCTGAATTTCGTGATCCCGGAGATCATCGGCGGCATCGACTATCGCAAGGGGCCTTACTATGCCGACGAGGGGGATTTCTCGGCGGCCGGCGCGGCCCACATCGACTATGCGGACGCGCTCCCGCATAACCTGGGCCAGTTCACCGGCGGTAGCTACGACTACTACCGCAGCCTCCTGGCCGGCTCGACCGCGCTCGCGGCCGGACAGGTGTTCGGCGCCTTCGAGGTCTTCGACAACGACGGTCCCTGGGACCAGCCCGACGAGTATCGACGTTATAACGGGGTGCTGCGCTACAGCCACGGGGACGCCCTCAACGGTTTCAATCTGACTGCCATGGGCTACGGCGGGGATTGGAACGCGACCGATCAGGTACCGCGCCGTGCCGTGGACAGCGGCCTCGTCGGGCGCTTCGGTGCTTTGGATGAGAGCGACGGCGGCCACACCCATCGCTACAGCGCCTCCGGGGAGTGGCGGCGGAGCGCCGCGGACAGCGCCACCCATGTCCACGGCTATTTCCTCGACTATGGGCTGAACCTCTTCTCGAACTTCACCTTCTTTCTCGATGATCCGGTCAACGGCGACCAGTTCGAGCAGGAGGACCGGCGCCAGGTGTATGGCCTTTCCGGCCACCATTCCTGGTTTCCCACCTGGGGCGGGCTCGACATCGAGAACACCGTGGGCTTGCAGATCCGTTACGACGACATCGGGAGCGTCGGGCTCTTCAACACCCGCGAACGCCGGCGGCTTAGGACCACGCGTAAGGACCAGGTGAATCAGGTGAGCGTCTCGCCTTATGTCCAGAACCGCACCCGCTGGCACCCGAAGTTCCGCACGGTGGCGGGCCTGCGAGGTGATTTTTTTGACTTCGATGTCGAATCGGACGACCCGCGCAACTCAGGTCAGGCCAGCGATGGGCTTGCGAGCCCCAAGCTGAGTCTTATCTTCGGCCCCTGGTTCGATACCGAGTACTACGTGAACCTCGGCTATGGCTTCCATAGCAACGACGGCCGCGGCACCACCATCACGGTGGACCCCAAGAGCGGCGAGCCGGCCCAGCCGGTAGACCCGCTGGTGCGGGCCGAGGGTTTCGATGTGGGGGTGCGCACCGCGCTGGTCCCGGACCTCGACAGCACCCTGTCGTTCTGGCTCCTCGACCTCGACTCGGAGCTGCTCTTCATCGGCGATGCGGGCACCACCGAAGCCGGCCGCCCGAGCCGCCGCTACGGGGTCGAGTGGACCAATTACTACCGCCCGCTGCCCTGGCTCACATTCGATGCCGACTTCTCCTTCTCCAAGGCGCGTTTCAGCGACGATGACCTCGCGGGGGATCACATCCCGGGCGCCATCGAGACGGTGATCGCGGCCGGAGTCACGATCGACGACCTCAAGGGTTTCTTCGGCGGGATCCGGGTGCGTTATTTCGGACCCCGGCCGCTCATCGAGGATGACAGCGTGCGCTCGGCATCCACCACGCTCCTCAAGGCCGACATCGGCTACAAGCTCCGCGACGACCTGCGCCTCGGCGTCGAGATTTTCAACCTCCTCGATTCCGAGGACAGCGACATCGAGTATTTCTACGCCTCGCGCCTTTCCGGGGAGCCCGCCGCGGGTGTGGACGACATCCATTTCCATCCCGTCGAGCCGCGCTCGGCGCGCGTCACCCTGAGCCTGTCGTTTTAATCAGGGCCGTTCTGAGAATGGACGGTCGGAACCGCGTCCGATGGTCTCTGGTCCGGCCAGCGCCTCACATACCCGGATGCGGCACGCTGTTCGAGGCCGCCACGCTCTCGGCACGCAGCTTTTCGATCCACCAGTCGGCCTGGGCCTTGGTGTCCTTGTAATGCTGCGCCCGTTCGAGGGCATAGAAACAGCGTTTCTCGTCACCGGTGTGATGGCTCGCGATCCCGAGCAGCAGGTGGGCGGTGCCGACCTGCTTGATCTCGCCCTTCTGCAAGGCGTTGTCCACGGCCTTGACGGCGCCGTTCCAGTCGCGCAGCTCGAACAAGAGCTGGGCGATGTGCAGATAGCGGTTGCCGTCGGGGGCGAGCCGGGCGGCATTCTCCAGGGCACGCACGGCGCGCTGTTTCTCCTGGGCATTCGCCCAGCTATGAGCGAGGAGGTCCCAAGTATCGAGGTTGGCCTTGATAGAGCCCTCTTCGATCTTGGTCGACAGGAACTGGGCAGCCTGGTAGGGCATGTCCACATAGGCGTACAGCCGCACGAGCTGGAGGCGCTCGGCCTCGCCGAGCAGCGCGCGGCGCTCGGCCAGCTCCAGGACGGCGAGCGCCTTATGGTTCTGATCGATTCGTTGATAGGCGCCGCTCAACTGCAGCCAGTAGTCGCGCCGCTCCGGCCAAGTCCTGAGCATGGTCTCGAGGAGCCTCGTCGCGGCCTGGTACTGGCCGCGCTCGAAGTGGCAGGCGAGCAGCATCTGATACCACGCCTCCTCGGGGAGGCGCTGGCGGGCCAGCACCTCTTCGAGATAGGGCGCGGCCGCCTCGTAGCGGTGCAAATGGAAATGGGCGGTGGCGGCGAGCTTCACGGCATCGAGCTTGGGGTCGCGCTCGTGGCGCAGCCACTCCTCCAGGTACCCGAGGCCCTCCTGATAGGCTTCCAGGTGCACCAGGAGTTGGGCGACGTTATAGGTGAGGTCGTGCGTGACCTCATCGGGGAGGGCTTTGTAGGACAGGGCCTTCTTGAAGGACTCGACGGCGTGCCGGTAGTCGTCCTGGTCGCCGTACGCATAGCCCATGACCTGGTGGGTGACCGCCAGGGCGTAGCGCTCCTCGGTCAGGGTCGGCAGGAGGGCATTGAGTTTCTCGATGGCCTCGCGCGGCTGGTGTTTGCCGATGAGCGCCCGGGCCTCGGTCAGGACCTTGTGGGCCGCTTCCGAGACCGTGGGTTTCTTGCCGCCCTCGGACTCGGCGGCCGAGGCCGGGCTCGGGGCCGAGAACAGGGCGATGAGCAGCGCTAGTACGGAAAACGTACGCATGATCACTCCTTGGGTAGCGAGAAACGGACTTCCTGGCGCGCCCGCCGCGGCACCGCACGCCCCCCCACGATCTTGGGCTTGAACTTCCATTTCTTGACGGCGGCGAGCACCGCGTTGTCGAAGATCTCCGGCGGATCGGCGCGCACGACGGTGGCACTAAAGACCAGACCCTGGGGGGTGATGACGAACTCGACGAGCACCACGCCATTGAGCCCTGCCCGCAACGCCCGCGGCGGATAGAGCGGGTGCGTGCGGTAGAGGGGCACGACGTTCTCCTCGATCTCGAGGTCGTCGAGGTTGAAACCGAAGTCGCCGCTCGCGAGACCGGCCTCTCCGACAAAGGGTCCACCGCTCAGATCGAGCGGCACGTCCACCGCCGCGGTCGGCACGCTGAGCTTGGGCAGCCGCGGTTGTTTCATCTGCGGCATGGCGAGCTTGGGCATCTCGAGGGGTCGATCGGGCAACGGCTGTTTCTCGGGCAGGGGCCGCGGGCGCTCGGGTTCGGGCGGACGTTCTTTCTCCAAGCGCACGAAGTCCACGAAGTTGAAATCCAGGATCTCCGGGACCTCGCGTTGTCCGCCCTCGACCAGCCGGTAGACGCCCCAGAGCAGCAGGACGTTGACGGCGACCGCGAGCAGCAACCGTCCGGCCCACTGGGCCAGGCGCGGTCCGAGCTCGCCCAGGGGCAATGCGGCGAATGCCGCGCGCAGCGGGGGAGTGGCACGGCCGACACGGCGCCCACCCTCCTCAGCCGCCACGCGCGTCGCTGGCGGCGATGGCGACGTTGGGGGCCCCGGCCAGCCGCGCCTGATCGATGGCCTCGACCATGAGCCGCGCGGGGGTTTCGGCATCGGCGATCACGATCACGGTGCTGTCGGGGTTCTCGACCAGGAGCCGCTCGACATTGGGCCGCACGGCGCGGATGTCCACCTTGCGGCGATCCACCCACACATCCCCGGTCTTGGTCACCGTGACCATGATGTTGGCCTTATCCTGGGGGCTGGCCGTCTGCGCGGACGGCCGGTTGACGTCGATGCCGGTCTCCTTGACGAAGGAGGCGGTGGCCACGAAGAACAGCACCAAGAACATCATCACGTCGATGAGCGGGATGACGTTGATGTGTACCGGTTGGTATTCGGCTTCGCTGAAACGTCGGCGCATGGATGATTCTCCTTTTGGGTTCAATCGGCGCGCAATAGGGTCTCGGCCTCGGCCGGGATGCGGCGGGCGCGGGCCTCCAGGTGGACGCTGAAATAGAGCCCGGACAGGGCCGTGATGAGCCCCGTGAGCGTCGCGACCAGGGCCTCGGAGATCCCGGCGGCGATGCCGCGCCGGTTAGCGCCGCCGAAGGCCGTGATGACCTCGAAGGTATGGATCATCCCCGACACCGTCCCGAGCAGCCCCATGAGCGGCAGCACCGTGATCAAGGTGCGGATCGCCGGCAGGGCGCGACGGCCGGCCGCGTAGAGCGCCGCCACCTGGTGCTCGCGCAGCCGCCGCGCCGGGCGCGAGCGGCGCTCGGCGCGCGCCTCCCAGACTGCGCGGGCATCTGCGAGCACCTGCGGCTGGACGCGCCAGAAGAACCACAGACGCTCCAGGATCAGCGCCCACATGAGGACCGAGAGCGCGAGGATATAGGGCATGATGATACCGCCTTGCTCCAGGAGCACCTGCGCCCGGTCCCAGACATCAGCCAGCGGCGGCATGGGCCTCGCGGCGCGCCACGATGGCCGCCACCTCCTCGTCGAGCGAGTGCATGAGCCGGTTGCTGGTGCCGTAGAGCCAACTGTGCAGAAGCAGGATCGGGATGGCTACCAGGAGCCCGAGCTCGGTGGCCACGAGCGCGAGCGAGATCCCGCCCGCGACCAGCTTGGGATCGCCGGCGCCGAAGAGCGTCATGGCCTGGAAGGTCTCGATCATGCCCGCCACCGTGCCGAGGAGCCCGAGCAGCGGGGCCGCCGTGGCGCACACCGCGAGCGCCGGCAGGAGCCGCCTGAGGCGCGGGGCCTCCTGCAGGACGCCCTGATCGAGCTTGAGCCCCAGGATCTCGGCATCGTCGCCGGGGTTGTCGCGCTCGATTATCCGCAAGCGCCCCAGCGGGTTGTCGGTCCGGGGAAGGTGCGCGGCCTTTTGCTGCCGCATGCGGCGCCGCACCCGGCCGAGTACCACGAACCGCTCTATGACGACCCCGAGAGCGGCCGCACCGAGCGCCAGGATCACATAGCCGATGGCGCCCGCCTGCTGGATGCGCTCGACGAAACCCGGGCGCTGCATGAGGAGGGCGAGGAGCGCCCCGCGGGTCGGGTCCACCGCCATCATGTGCACGCCCTCGGTGCTTTTCTCCAGCGCCTCGGCCAGCTTGACATAACGGTCCGAGGGCTGGCCGGTGGGCATCACGATCTGGTCGGTGTCCGCGAGGTAGCGCAGGTACTGCCCGCCCGAGATGAGATTGAAGGCCCCGATCCGCGTGACCTTGGCTTCCTGCTCGGTGCCGTCGGTGGCCGCGATCTTGGCGTCGAAACGCACCACTTTGCTGGATTCCACCATCTCCGAAAGGGCCACGTGCCACAGCCACTCCAGGGCTTGGATGGAAGGCAGTTCCTTGCTGTCGGCGAGCGTTTGCAGCCCTTCGCCGCGCTTGGGCTCCTGGGCGGAGTAGAGCGAGCCGGCCACCACGCCCTTCAGATCGCCTGCGATCTGGCGGGACACCCCGTGCAGCTCTCCGAGGTCTCCGGTGGCCTGGCTCAGCGCCTCCGATTGCACCGCGATGGTGGCTTGGTTTTGCTCATACTCGACGCGCAGGGCATCGCTGCGCGCCTGTTCCCTCGCGAGCGCCGCCTGGGCCGCCGCGAGGATGTCCTGCTGTTGCTCGCGCGCCTCCAGGAAGCGGCGCTCGCGGGCCACATTCTCCTGTTTCTGGACCTCGCGCTGCTTCAGGACGTCTTGCAGGAGATCGTCCAGGCTCGCGGGCGCGCCGGCCGCCTGGAGCGTCCATACGAGTGGGACGAGGCCGATCCAGAGACGGGTCATCCTGTACCTCATAAAAGCCGGGCTCCTGCCCGTTCGGTTCATGGCGCCACCTCCAGGGCCTTGGCCCCTGGCGGCGCGGGCTCGACCGCCGCTGGGGACTGGACCGGCGAGGGCGCCGGCTTGACGTCGGCGGGGTTCGGCGCCACGGCGACCGCGACCGGCAGGCGCACGAGGTCCGGCGGGGACTGTTTGCGGGCCACCCGCAGCGCCTGTTTCACCGGCTCGCCGTATTCGCGCGGCAGGGTCTTCCATTCTCGCGTGCCCCGGTCCCAGTAACCGGTCTCGCCGCCATCCAAAGTGGCGTAGACCAAGGCCACCCGCCCGGCGCGCAGGAAGTCCACGGTGCGGGGCTTGCCGTCCCGCTCGAGCTTCCCGCTGTAGGCCTCGATGGTGCGGCCGTAGTCGGTCTCCACCTGATAGGCCTCCATGATGCGGCGGAAGCGCTCGGGCAGCCCCACCTCGGGGTTGTCCATCATGGCCTTGAGACTCGTGAGCCGCACCTTCCGCTCCTCGACCAGGAAGGGCGCATCGCGCGCCACGAACTCGTCCAGCGCCGCGAGCATGCCCAAGAGCGAGGGTGCGATCTCACGCTGGGTCTCGCGCACCGTCGCGAGCTGCCGCTCGAAGTCGGCCAGTTGCTTGCGCTGGGTCTCCACCTGCCGTTCCAGTTGATCATCGAAGACCTTGAGCTCGTCGGTCTGGGTGCTTACGTGTTGGAAATCCAGGAGCATCGCGTGGGTCTGATCGGCCACCGCATCAATGCGTTCCTGGGAGTCCGCCGCCTCCTTCTGGGCGGTGACGCGGGTGTCGATGGCGGCATCCAGGGGACCCGCCGTGGAGACCGGCGCGCTGAAGGCAGCCAGCATCGGGGCTATAACAAGTACTGTTCTGCGCATGGTCGAATCGTTCCGTCTGTGGTCTCGCGGCGGGCGGACTGCCGACCGATCGGCTTGAAACGATAACAGAACCCACGTTCCGTGCCTATGCGACAAACTGCCGCAAGGCGCTATGCAGACGGCGCTCGGGCTGCGCGTGCTCCATACGCCGTGCAATGTGGCGCGGAGACGCGCGTTACGATTCCTTCCCGTCATCAGACCAGTTGCTGGGAAATACTGCGGTCGGTGTCCTCGCGAGACGCCCGTACCTTGACCCGCTGGCTGGACTAAGCTAATGTCCCTAGTCAACCCATCGCGAAGGAACCCTATGAGCACCGTCAACATCCACGAAGCCAAAACCCACCTGTCCCGCCTGTTGGAGGCCGTCGTCGCAGGCGAGGAGATCATCATCGCCAAGGCCGGGAAGCCCATCGCTAAGCTGGTCCCGATCGAGAAACCGAAACGCAAACCCGGCGCCCTGAAGGGAACCTTTATCCTTGATGACGCTTTCTTTGAACCCCTCCCCGATGATGTCTTGGATGTTATGGAAACCGGCTATGAACACGATCCGCTAAGGGCCGGATGAACCTCCTTCTCGATACCCACGCGCTCATCTGGTGGGTGGAAGATAGCCCCAGGCTGCCTGTCTTGGCGGTCGAAGCCATCGAGAACGCGGACGGTCGTGTAGCGTTCAGTGCGGCGAGCATCTGGGAGATCGCCACCAAACTTCGCATTGGCAAGCTCAAGATGAGGCGCGGTTTGGGCGACGCCGTGTCCGATCTCAGCGGGCGTGCTCGGCTCGAGCCCCTGGCGATTTCAGTCGAGCACGGGCGCTTGGCCGGTGAGCTCGAGGGACCGCACACAGACCCCTTCGATCGCATGCTGATCGCGCAAGCGCAGCTTGAAGGCTTCGCGGTCGTCACCTCTGAGCCCATATTCCGGCACTACCGTGTCCCAGTGGTTTGGTAATCACCGCATCGCCGCTCGCCTCGGTGCTTGGCGTGACCAACCTGGACTTCCTGTACCCGCGACCGTCGGGGTCGCCGTCTCTCGCGGTACCGCTGTCGGTAACCCGCCGGGAACCGAACTCTACCCGCGCTTGAAGCGCGCCGCTTCGTCGGACCCGCCCGTGGCGTTGCCGGCGCTGTAAGAATGCGCGCCCACGCCGGCGAGCTTGCCGGCATCGACGACCAAGTACTCGTTGCGGATGGGTCGGCCTTCGAACCAGCACTCCAGGATCTCACGCGTGCCGGCCGCGTAGCGCGCTTGCGCCGAGAGGCTGGTGCCCGAGATGTGCGGGGTCATGCCGTGGTGGGGCATGGTGCGCCACGGGTGGTCCTGGGGCGGCGGCTGCGGAAACCACACGTCCCCGGCGTAACCGGCGAGCCGGCCGCTCTCGAGCGCACGGGCGATCGCGTCGCGATCGCAGATCTTGCCGCGGGCGGTGTTGACGATGTAGGCGCCGCGTTTCATCTTGCCGAGCAGCGCTTCGTTGAAAAGATGCTCGGTCTCGGGGTGCAGCGGGCAGTTGATGGTGACCACATCGCAGACGCGCACCAGCGATTCGACGTTCGCATGGAAGGTGAGACCCAGTTCCCGCTCGATGTCCGGGGAGAGACGATGCCGGTCGGTGTAGTGGAGCTTGACATCGAAGGGTTTGAGCCGGCGCAGCACTCCAAGGCCGATGCGCCCGGCGGCCACGGTCCCGACCGCCATGCCTTCCAGATCGTAGGAACGCGCGACGCAGTCGGCGATGTTCCAGCCCCGGTCGATCACCCACTGATATGACGGGATGTAGTTGCGCACGAGCGAGAGGATCATCATCACCACGTGCTCGGCGACGCTGATGCTGTTGCAATAGGTGACCTCGGCCACCGTGATCCCGCGTTCCATCGCCGCCTGCAGATCGGTATGGTCAGAACCGATGCCGGCGGTGACGATGAGCTTGAGCTTCGGTGACTTGGCGATGCGCGCCGCGGTCATGTAGGCGGGCCAGAAGGGCTGCGAGATGACGATGTCCGCATCGGGCAACTCCCGTTCCAGAACCGAGTCGGGACCGTCCTTGTCCGAGGTGACGACGAGTTTGTGACCGTTTCCTTCCAGGAACTTGCGCAGGCCCAGCGCACCCGAGACGCTGCCCAGCAATTGACCAGGCTGGAAATCGATACCCTTGGGAGAGGGCAGGCTTTGGCCGTCGGGGTAGCGTTCGAGCTTGGGGACATCATCGCGGGCGTAGGACTTGGGGTAACCGGTGACGGGATCGTCGTAAAGCACGCAAACAACCTTGGCCATGGTAGGACCTCCTGGGGTTCTTTGGGATCGTTGCAGACTGCAGGACCTAGGCCCGTCGTCCGTCCCGGCGCGGCCGGATGCGCCAGATCCTAGGCGCAAAAGGCCGGTCAGTCCAATCGTTTGTTTGGATGGGTCAATTTGCGGGGCTTATCAGCGTGTCGAAGCGGCTCTGGAGATCGAGGCCCGCGAACACCTCCCAGGCCGCGGCGATGAGCGGGGGCGGAGGCTCGCGGCCGAGCGCGATAAGCCCAATAGGCCGCGACAGCTCCGGGGACAGGGGGATGGCGGTGACCTCCTCGCGCATGTCGAGAAGGAACAGGATGCTATGGGGCACAATGGTGTGCAGCCCGGCGCAGCGGACCTGGGAATAGAGCGCAAAGGCGGAGTCGGTCTCGACCGCAACATTCGGTGCGGTCCCCGCCTGCCGGAAGGCCGCGTCGATGATGCGGCGGTTCTGCATATTGGGGGTGAGCAGGCAAAGGGGCAGCTCGGCGGCCTCGGACCAAGTCATCGCCGCCCGTCCGCGAAGCGCCCCACGGTTCGGTGCCAGCAACAGGTAGCGCTCCCGGTACAAGGCGAGGACACGGAAGCCACCCAGCCGTTGGTCTTCGAGGTAGGTGAGCCCGAGGTCCAACTCGAAAACGTCGAGCCTGCGGATGATCTCTTCGGCGGACAGCGAGAAGACCGCCTGGTGGATACCGGGATAAGCCGCCCGGCTCTGTGAGGTGAGCAAGGGGACGACCGGCATCGTGGTGGGGATGGCGCCGATGCGCAAGGTTCCGGTGATCTCGCCGCGCGAGCGCGCGGCTTCCTGCCGGAGCCCGTCCCAGTCGGCCAGGACGCGCTGTGCCCAGCCGAGGAGCCGCTCGCCTTCGGGGGTAAGGCCCTGGAAGCGCTGATCACGGCGAACGATGGCGACGCCTAGCTCTTCCTCGAGGTGCTGAATGGCCGCCGACAAGGCCGGCTGAGAGACGTGGCATAGCTCGGCCGCGCGCGCGAAGTGACGCGTCCTGGCCAGCGCCACAAGATATTGCAGTTGGCGGACGAACATGGCTCTGTGCGATGCCCTTGAGTCCCCGTGGCTTCCTGAAGTCTACACCCTGGCAGTCGTCGCCGGCATGGTCAGCCGCGTGCCGAGTGATATTTTGGAACGAAAAGGGGCCGAAAGAAAGGGGAGCTGGGCATCGGCCTTTCCGCCGAAACCAAGAATCCGGCGAACAGTAGATGTTTTTCTGTCCGGCGTGGGTCACTTGTCGGATGGCGCAGACCCCGGGGAGGCCGCACTCTGGCCGGGACCGAGGTAGCAGCGGACGCGCGCATCATGAGGTGGGCGTTCCGTACCACTCGGACTACTGACGTACCAATAACTGGAGATGTAAGATGATATCGACACGAAATTACCGGAGAGGGGAGGGTGCGGTGCTCCTGGCTGCGGCCTGCGTCCTCATTGGACTGTTCCCCGGAGAGGCGCTGGCGGCGGGCGAGGGCCCGAACATCTGCGGGAAGACGACCGGGCAGCTCTTGAAAGCATGCCGGCTCGAGGCCCGCGACGACTACCGCGTCGGAACCGCGATTTGTTTGAACTTGAGTGACAGTCAGGCCGCGGAGACCTGCAAGATCGCCACGCAGGAGGTTCGTTCGGAGGCCCTGGCAGAGTGCAGGGATTTTCGAGAAGCCCGCGACGAGGTGTGTGAAGGTGTTGGTCAGGGTCCGTACGACCCGGTCATCGATCCTGCTAACTTCGTCTCTAAAATCACCAATCGGTATGCGCCATTCCGGCCGGGAAGCGTGGTGGGAATATGAGAAACAAACCGAAGAGGGGCTGGAGCGGATCCGCGTCGAAGTGCTCAAGAAGCGGCGGGAGATCCTGGGCGTTGGCGTGACCACCATTCGAGACCGCGTCTGGCTGGACGGCGTGTTGATCGAGGATACCATCGACTGGCTGGCAGAGGACAAGGCAGGGGATGTCTGGTACTTCGGCGAGATCTCCAAGAACTTCGAGAGGGGTCTGCTCGCCAGCCTCGATGGCTCTTGGGAGGCAGGCAAGGACGGCGCTAAGCCGGGTTTCTGGGTCAAGAGAGTACCCCAGGTGGGTGAGTTCTACCGGCAAGAGTATGCGCTCGACAATGAGGCTGAGGACATCGTCGAGGTGCTGGACCTGGATGCCCAGGAAATCGTCCCCTTCGCGAACGGGCGTCGGGTTCTCAAGACCCGCGACTTCACCCCGCTCTCACCCGAAGCCGAGGAGAACAAATTCTACGTTCCCGGCATCGGGTTCGTGTCTGAGGTGGATCTGGAGACTGGCGAGACGCTCGAGTTGGTCGATTGCTCACTGTGCTGACTGTGAGTCACTGAAGTGCCCGACCGGGTGGCTGCGAGCCGCCCGGACCGGCGCCGTTAGCATCGCGGACCCGCGCGAGTTTAGAATCAAGATCGGCAACCGCCTGAGCCGGGGCGGAAGAGGTGCAGCAATGCAGATATTACGAAGAGCGTGGAGCCCGATCTGGGCCGTGGCCGGCATCATCGCGGGCATCGCGGGCCTGATGACTATCGAGATCATAGAAGAGCCCGACATGACGCTCGGCCAGATCCTCATGGAGCTTGCCGAGCCCGTCCTCATCGTGCTGGCCGTGGCGGGAGTGGTACACTTGCTCGGACGCATGCAACGTCAGCACCTGGAACAGCTCTCGCTGATGCGGGATCTCGAGGTGGCGCGCTCCGAGGGGGCGCAGTGGCGAGCCGACATGCGCGAGCTGCTGAAGGGCCTCGGGTCGGCCATCGACGGACAGTTCGATCGCTGGCAGTTGACGGCCGCCGAACGGGAGATAGCGCTCCTGATGCTCAAGGGCTTCAGTCACAAAGAGATTGCGCTCGCGCGTGATACCAGCGAGCGAACGATTCGCCAGCAGGCGCAATCGATCTATGGAAAGGCGAACCTCAGTGGGCGGGCGGCGCTGTCGGCATTCTTTCTCGAGGACCTCCTGCTACCGCGCGAACAGAGCGGGTGACGCGCTGCTAGTCGGAGGAGCGTGATGGCGTCAGATCGTCAGCACATGCTGCCGTCGTTGCAGCGACGCGCCGATGCCGGAGCGGACGGATCGAGATGCTACGATTGTGGAGGACGCCCCGCGGCCGCGAGTCGAACGCGGGCGCTGGACGATTTTTACCAACGTCCGGGCGACTTCCGCCGCTTGGACCGCCCGCGAATATCTGCTTCTGGCCGGGAGCGCCAAGCCAGTGCCTTTTCTACTGCGAAAGAATCAGTATGGGGTCAATCGCTACTGACCTCGAATAGATCCGAGGTAGAAGTGTCGCGTTGCTGTTTGTTTGTGACTTCTGCAACTTCCAAAACACCAGCCGCTCTCAGCTCTGCTTCGGTGATTAGACCGTCTCCGCAGATCTTTTCCAAGAGCTTAGCTTGGGCTGGCTCCAACTCTACGAGTAGCCCCAGGACATTGAGGACATTAAGCAATTCTGTGGTGTATTCCGCCAGCCAGCGATCCGGCTGGATGTTGCCCAGCGGTGAGGGCGGGCGGCGGTCGCCGATGATGGGCGGTCGCGGTCAGCCTTACGGTAGCTGAACCACTGAACCAGTATCTGTTTGCCCGAGACCTCGTAGTTCCAGATGGCGGGTTCGACGTTGTCGACGTAGCCCGTTCCGATCAGCAGGCGCTTTTTGCTCGCGTCGTAGCCGATTGAATCCGGCATGCACTCTGAGTCCTGCGGAATCGTACCCGCTGCGGGAATCGTCGGTCGCAACTCGGGCAATAGGCGCGGCGGTCCGGGCGGACGGTCCTGCGAGGCGTCGGCCATGCGCTCGCCGAAGGTGTGCAGCCAGACAACGCGGTAGCCGAGTTCCGCGGCCTGCTTGAACAGGGTCGCGTCGGCCGTGAGCGGAATGCGCAGGCCGGGCGTGGACAGATCGGGCTGGAAGCGCGCGGTGTAGGCCGGATGTGCCGCGATGGCGGCGATGTAGGCGATCAGGTCTTCGGTACTGACGTCGAAGCTGTACTTGCCGGAGATGAAGGGGAGCAGCTTCGGCGGCATATTGGGTTGCGTTGCTTCGCGATTGTTCCAAAGCGGAAAAACACGGCCGTCAAACGACCCTTTGTAGTGATCGAGATCGAGAATTGACGAGGTCATCGTCAAGGCTGGACCGGACGAAGGGGAGGTTCTTTCTAGCACGGTAACAAATACCTGCTTTACAGAGTGCCCATGCCAAAGAGCGGGATTGGGCCTGTTGATTAGCCGAATGTCGGGAATAATCCATTCCCGATCGAAGGATCGAAATCCGTAGCGCACGGGAGGAAGGCACGTACCCTTGTCAGCTGCGACGGAGATCAGTCGCAATTCCTGACCGGCCAGTGCCTTCGTAGCCGAGCGGTTGCTATGTTTGTCGCCAACCTTCACGCCGTGCAGATGAGGATGAAACAGCGTTTCCTTTTCCTCGCCCGCCGGCGCGTCGACGAGTTTCTTCCATCGTCTGTGCAGACTTTCCGCATCCGGCGCAATGATCCAAGTGCGCCCGGGCATCACTCCCGAGCCGTTGTAGACGAACAGATTCTCCAGCACCGGATAGCTCGCCCAAGCCCCGGTTGATGCGGGCAGGAAGGGTGCACGCCAGTCCACGGGACAATCCATCCAACCGTCGTCGCTAAGAGTTACCTTGCCAAGAGCCTCGAACTTGGCGGTACGATGCCCATCCGCCAAGGTTCGGAAGCGCACGCGCGCGGGTGCATCGGGTTTGCTTTTCGGCGATCGCGATGCAAGCACGATGCAAACGGGTTGTTGCACTCCCTGGAAGATGCGCGTGTTGACTTCGGGCTGGTGCCCCTCCGGCGTGCAGTCGATGACCCAGATGTCGTCGCACGTGCGGCGCAAGTAGTCGCGCATCTTCTGAAATCCGGGACCGCCAAGAAAACCCGCCACGGTGATGAAGCACACAATGCCGTTCTTCGACCCAGGACCGTGGTCGTAGACCTTCCATGCGGCCCAGCGCCAGAAGTAGACGTAGAGGTTGCGAAGGTGCTTGCTGTGCGCGCCCGCGCGCCATTCGGGAGGTGGCATCCAGTCGGTAAGGGGTGCGGTCCTTTCGCCTTCCACGTCTTCGCCCTCCACCCAGCCGCCCATACCTTTGGCCTTTTCCTTGTACGGCGGATTTCCTAGTACCACGGTGACGGGCGTTTCTCGCTTTATCTTGTTCGCGTCCTTGCGTGATTTGGCGATGGGTGCGAGTAGCTGGGGAATCCAACCGCCGTCATCGTCGGGGTTGCCCAGAGTATCGGTTACGAACATAGGTACAGGTTTCGAGGGTGGCGTTCCCGTGAGCGCCACGATCTCGGCCAAGATGCGCAGCTGAGCCACGGCGAATGGACCGAGCTGCATATCGAACGCGATCAGGCGCGAAATGGCTGCCTGGATTGCGGCCTGTACCGCGCCTTCGCCTTCATCTGCCTTCACGCTTTCTGCTATGCACCGGAGCAAGCCGAGCAGGAAGGTGCCGGTTCCGGTTGCGGGGTCCACCAACGTAACCGCCGGTGAAGCCATGCCGGCGTGCAATCCGAAACGTGGGCTGCGGAGAGCCTCATCCACTAGTCGCACCATCGCCTTTACCACTTCGGGTGGCGTGTAGTAGGAGCCGGTGAGCTTGCGCAGCTTGTTGTCGTAGACCTCTAGGAAGTCCTCGTAGAAATACAGCCAAGCGTCGGCTTCGCCCTTACTGAGTTTGGGCCAGTCCACTACCTCCAGCACCCGCGTGAGAGTGCCTAACGACGTTTTCAGAGTAGCCTGGTTATCTGCGTTATCCGTAAGCAGGCGCAGCGCCGCGCCGATTAGCGAGCTGGTTGGCACCAGCGCCGTAGCTACCTTCTGAAATCCATCTTTCAGGCTGATGCCCTTAGCGCGCGCCGTCAGCAGACCGAAGGTCAGGGCCTGGGCATAGCCGTCGGCAAACTTTTCGTCGGTAGCCTCGGGAAACAGGAGCTTGCGCCAGTCAGCCGCGAGGCCAGTCAGGGCTTCGCTCTTGAGCGCCAGCTGCTCCGTCACCTCATCGCGCAGTAGGCGGCATAGGCGGGCGGTGAGTTGGGCCAGTTCCTTCGCGCTGCGCGGCGGAATCGGTTCCCATTCCAAGAAGTCTTCAAAGAGCCCTAGGAATCCTAACGGAGTCGCAAGCTCGCTGCCGGACGCCTCAATGTCGCCGATCAGCCGCAGGACTGAGCCCTGCAACTCGCCATTTCGCCAGAGGCTAAAGGCGTTGCCGTCCGTGTAGACAAGGTTGGGAAGCGAGCGCAGCTTTTCCCACTGCGCCTTGTCGTGCGGGTCCTTGAACCTGCGCGGGTCAGCTCCCTTACCAGGTGCCTTGAGTTCAACGAACCCGACCAGCAGGCCTTTTACCGTCACGGCGTAGTCTGGACGAGTCTTTAACTCCTTTAGCGCCGACTCACCCACAGCGACGACGCTTGCCTTGGGCATACTGCAAAGCTCTGCGAGGTCAGTTAACAGCCGCTCAAACGGTGCCCTGAGCTGATCTTCCGGCTCTCCGCTGGCCCCAAGATTTGTGAGCTTCTCTTTGGCCTGTGCACCAAAGCGTGCAACTGTCGACTCGATATTAAGGTTCATTTTTATTTGGATGACCAGCGTAAGACTCTTCCTTATCGCATTGTCGCTCCAGTTCAGCCCTTTGGTTGCCTTATCGAACGTATTCTAAGGCGAACAATAATCGCGAGCTACGCGCCCGCTGACTGATCGCGCAGCAGCGCCGCTTCGACCAGCACATCGACGCCCGCGTCGGGCCGGATCGCCCGAGCCGGCAGGTCCGCACCCACGCGCCAGCGCGTCACCGCATCGCGCTTGGCTTCGCCTTCGACCAAGAACAGCACCGCACGCGCGCGGCTCAAGCGCGTTGCGCTCAACGATACGCGCTGCGGCGGCGGCTTGGGCGCATCGAACACGGCCAGTGCATCCGCGGAATCTGCGTTGACACCCCAGTCGTGGTTTGGAAACAGACTGGCGGTGTGGCCGTCCTCGCCAAGGCCGAGCAGCACCAGGTCGAAATCACCGACGCCGCGCAGCGTTTCCGCGTAGGCGAGCGCCGCCGCAGCCGCGCCGAGCTCGGCGGGAATCGCGTGCACCTGGTCTTGCGGAATCGGCACGCGATTGAGCCAGGCATCGGCCGCCATCCGGCTGTTGCGCTCGGCGTCGTCCGCCGGCAGGCAGCGCTCGTCACCGAAGTACACCTGCCAGCGCGACCAGTCGGTGTCCGCGGCGCGCAGCATCCGGTAGATGCCGCGCGGTGTGTTACCGCCGGCGAGCACGATCAGGAACCGGCGGCGCCGTTCGATCGCGTGAGCGGCGGCGTCTAGGATGCGCCGGCACGCGACCTGCCGCAGCGCCGCGGCGCTAGCGACGCCGATCCAGCGCACGCTGCGGGGGGCGGCATCGTCCTCTGCGTCCGTAGCGCTCATTCCTTCTTGATCGCGTGCCCGCCGAACTGGTTGCGCATGGCCGCCCGTAGCTTGTCGGAGTACGAGTCCGCGTCGTGCGAGCGCAGGCGCTCGATCAGCGACAGCGTG
>Ga0136633_1000537_pt1 | contig 29042 bp, 39 predicted proteins | sample AntDrymeUQ832206_2_FD_105494 | JGI IMG/M metagenome (GOLD analysis project Ga0136633, IMG submission 105494) | Polar desert sand microbial communities from Dry Valleys, Antarctica - metaG UQ83 (22.06) | ecosystem: Environmental > Terrestrial > Soil > Desert | place: Antarctica: Dry Valley... | reverse complement strand
CACCGACTACCCCCTGACCATCCGCCACGCCGACGGGCGGCTAACCGACGTCCTCTACAACGCGTCGGTCTACAAGGACGCCGCCGGCAACGTGCTCGGCGTGTTCGCCGCCGCCCGCGACGTCACCGAGAAGAAGCGTGCCGAAGCCGAGATCGCCGATCAGCGGGCCAAGCAGCTGGAAAGGCTCGCCGAGCTCGAGCGGTTCCAGAAGCTGACCGTCGGCCGCGAGCTCAAGATGATCGACCTGAAGAAGGAGATCGAAGAGCTGAAGATGCTTGTCCCGCCCGGCGACCCCGAGTGAGCGCGGTGCACACCGAGACACCGAGGCCAGAGGCAATCGGGCCGGGGGACCGACCGATCGGCACAACGAGCGACGAAGAGAACATTCGTTTCAGCGACACCCAGCGCGCAATCCTCAACATCCTCGAGGATTTCGGGGACGAGAGGGCCCATCTCGAAGCCACCCAGAAGGCGGTCCTCAACATCCTCGAAGACTTCGACCTTGAGCGGGCAAACGTCGACCGGGTCAACCAGGAGCTCCGGGCCGAGGTCTCCGAACGAAGCCGGGTCGAGCAGGTACTCACGGAGAAGACCAACGATCTGGCCCGCTCCAATGCCGAGCTGGAGATGTTCGCCTACGTCGCGTCGCACGACCTGCAGGAACCCTTGCGGATGATCACGAGCTACACCCAGCTCTTGGCCGGGCGATATGGCAAGCAGCTCGACGAGGAGGCCGACGATTTCCTCGGCTTCGTCGTCGACGGAACGACTCGGATGCAGGCTCTGCTTCAGGACCTGCTCAAGTACTCCCGCGTCGGCTCGGGGGAGCTGAATCTTCGCCCCGCCGACTGCGAGGATCTCCTCCGGGAGGCCATGGTGAACCTGGAGACACTGCAGGAAGAGTCGGGCGCGACTGTGACGCACGGCCCGCTGCCGATGGTCCTCGGCGACCCGGTGAAGCTCGTCCAGGTCTTTCAGAACCTGGTGGCCAACGCCATCAAGTTTCGCGGCCCGAGCTCGCCGGTCGTCGATGTCACGGCGGAGGCGACCGACGAAGGCTGGCGGTTGTCGGTGCACGACAACGGGATCGGGATCGAGCCTGCGCACGCAGAGCGGGTGTTCGAAGCCTTTCAGCGGCTCCACTCGCGTGAGTACGCCGGGACCGGGATCGGACTCGCGATCTGCAAGAAGATCGTGAACCGCCACGGAGGCCGCATCTGGGTCGAGTCCGAGCCCGGACAGGGCTCGACGTTCTGCTTCACCCTGAACCGTGTGCTCGCGCAATGAAGGAACGCTTCGATCGTCCCGTCGAGATCCTGTTGGTCGACGACAACCCCGGCGACATCCGCCTCCTGCAGGAGGCGTTCAGGGAGGGCAAGGTCCCGAGCAACCGGAGCGTCGCGACCGACGGCGAGGAGGCGATGGCGTTCCTCAGGAGATCGGGACCCTTCGCCAGTGCCACCCGTCCCGATCTCATCCTCCTCGACCTGAACCTGCCGAGGAAGAGCGGCACGACGGTGCTGGCCGAGATCCGGTCGGATCCGGAGCTGAGCCAGATTCCTGTCATCGTGCTTTCGAGCTCAGCAGCCGAGCAAGACATCGCTCGGGCGTACGAGCTTCACGCGAACTGCTACATCACCAAGCCGCTTGACCTTGAGCAGTTCTTCAGGGTGGTCGGCCTCATCGAGGACTTTTGGCTGACGCTCGTCGAGCTCCCACCTCCGGGCGTGACGTCGTGAAGACCGAAGCCACTCGGGTTCTGGTGATCGAGGACAATCCCGGAGATGCACGTTTGGTGAAGGAGGCGTTGTCGGAGGTCAAGCGAGCTCGGTTTGAGCTGGAGTTCGTCGAGCGCCTTGATGCAGGTATCGATCGACTCGGCGAGGGTGGCATCGATGTCGTCCTGCTCGATCTGGGTCTGCCCGACGCCACCGGTTTTGACGGGATCGCGAGGATCCAAACCGAAGCTCCGACGGTGCCGATCGTCGTCCTCACCGGCTCCGATGACGCCGCAGTTGCCCGCGGGGCGGTCAATGCCGGGGCGCAGGACTTCGTCGTGAAGGGCGATCTCGCACCAGATGTGCTTGGCCGCACCCTCACGTACGCAATCGATCGACAGAGGACGCTCATCGAGCTCTCGCAGCTGAACCGCCGGTTGGAGGCAACGAACGACCTCCGGAACGAGTTCGTGGCGATCGTGGCCCACGACCTCCGCGGGCCCATGACCACGGTCGCTGGGTTCGCCGACCTGCTGGTCGATCGGTGGGGAAGCTGGGAAGACGGCGAGAAGATCGAGTTCTTGCAGGCCATCTCGCGCAACACCAAACATCTCGCCGAGTTCGTCGAAGACGTGCTTCAGGTCGCACGAGTCGAGGCTGGCGAGTTCGCGTTCGAGATCCGCGCGTTCGACATCCGTTCGCTGACGCAACGAGCGTTGGACGAGGTGGCAGGCGCGCACGTCGACCGCCGATTCGAGCTCGACGCGGTAGACGACTTCCCCCTCGCGCTTGGGGACGAGGACCGCCAGTGGCAGGTTCTCACGAATCTCCTGTCGAACGCGGTGAAGTTCTCGCCGCCGGGAGAGCCCGTCGCCATCGCGCTGTCATGCAACGGCGATTCGGTGCAGGTCGCAGTTACGGACCGCGGCCCAGGGATAGCGGAAAGCGACGTGCCGAAGCTTTTCCAGAAGTTCGGGCGCCTCTCCACGCCGGAATCCCGAAGAGTGCCTGGAACAGGACTCGGGCTGTACATCTGCAAGACCATGGTCGAGACACAGGGTGGGCGCCTTTGGTGCGAAAGCAGCCCGGGTCGGGGCAGCACATTCCTCTACACGATCCCGGTTGCGCGATGAGCCCAGGAGACCGGGCCCACATCCGGGTGCTGCTCGTGGTCGAGGACGACCTCGACATGCGGCTCTTGATCCAATCGACGCTCGGCCGCGACCCCCGACTCGAGTCCTGCGGAGAAGCTTCCACCGCCGCCGAGGCAATCGCTCTGGCGCAAAGCTCGGGTCCCGGTCTCGTCATCCTCGATCACTTCATCGAAGGCGACATCATGGGATTGGCGTCGGGTGGACGGCATCGCCGAGATCGACGGCATCCCTCAGCCCGTGCTGCGCGCGTTCTCGACGCGACGCGCACAGATCGAACAAGCACTCGCCGAAATGGGCCGCCACGACCACCGCGCCGCGCGCCGCGCCTGCCTGACCACCCGCCCGAGCAAGACACACCAGCCCATGCCGCCGCTGCGCGAGCGGTGGGCCGCCCGCGCCCTCGAGCTCGGCTTCACACCAGAACAGGCCGCGCGGCTGCTGGGTCCCCGTTCCACGTTGACGTTCGGGTGAACCCTCGAACGTGATCATCAGCGAGGGACTGGCTGAGCGCCATCCCTCGAGGACAGCAGCGATTGCGTCGTCCTCTCGCGCGATGACTGCGCTCGTCGGCATCCCGCCCATCATCGCGAAGCGCGACGAATGGGTCGAGGTGCATTACCGGAACGAAGGCATGATGGCGTACGCCATGCACCTGCACGGGCTCGACCAGCTGGTCATCGCAAAGGACGGGTTCCTGCTCGATAGCCCGTACCTTGCCGACACGATCAACGTGGCCCCTGGCGAGCGCTACACCGTGCTCGTCACGCGACCGAGCCCGGCATCTGGGCCTGGCACTGCCACATTCTCACCCACGCGGAGAGTGGGACCGGCATGTTCGGCATGGTCACCGCGATGGTCGTGACCTGAGGCGGCGGCACTTGCCGAGGGAAATCAGCGTGACAAGCCCAGATCGGAAGTGGCGGCGCCGTGACCTCCGCGGGGTCATGACCGGCTGACCACCGCGTCGTGAGCAGCGGCCCCGAGATGCCACAGCCGGGCGATCTCGACCCAGAACGTCTCGGCCCAGACGCGGTAGCCACGGTCGTTCGGGTGGAACCAGTCCGCGGCGAACTGCGTCAGCATCGCCGACCAGCCCTAGGACCGCAGTGCTTCGTGCAGCGGCACCAGCCGCAAGCGGTGGGACGCCGCGCTCCGTGCCAGCACCGCCGCGGCCTCAGCGGCGTCGCGCTCCCAGCGGCCATGCATGAAGTACGGGACGTCGGCGATGAAGGTGCCCGGGGGGAGCGCTGCCGTCAGCCGGTCGACCTGGGCGGAGAACGTCACCGCGTCGTACACGCGGACGTCGTTCCCCCCGATGGCCACCGTGACCAGTCTGGCCGTAATCCACGCAGAGCCGGCAGCTGCCTGTCCAGGACATCGTCGATGCGGGCGCCGCTGCGGCTGAGGTTGATGACGAGCACCGGTTGACCCGTGCTCTCGCGCACGTGCTGCGCCACCAGGCCGACGTAGCCCCGTTCAGGCCGGCTCGCGCCGATGCCTTGCGCCGAGGAGTCGCCGAGCGCCACGTACAGCAGCCCGCCGATCTGGCCCCGGGGAGTCGCCCAGTACTCCCCCAACGCCTCAACGGCGCCGTTCAGACGGACAAGTTTCACCGACCATGCGCTCAACGGTAAGGCGACCATCGCCAAGGCGACGATGAGCCTCCGCTGCTTCGCGGTGCGGCGCACTCGCACCATGGTCATGGTCGTAACGGTAGGCGAGTTCCGGGGAGTTCACGGTGGCCGGATGACCCTTCTCGTGGGCCGAATGTCCCCGCCAAGTCGGGACATCACTCCCTGACTACCGTCGCCACACCTGCTTTACGCGGCCGGCAGGGTCCGAGTGCGATCGCGACGACGACCACCGGGCGATATTTCCAGGCCGCAGACGCCGACCAGTTCAGACCGTCTACGACGACATCGGCCGCGCGGTGGGCTACGAAACGAAGTCCGAAGAGAACACTGCGTAGTTCATCGCAGCCGCCCTGGTTGCTGCGGTTCTGGCAGCCGCCGGCGGTCTGGTCTGGATCGGGCATCTCCCGTGCCCCGTCGCCGGACGAGAAGCCAGTACGCGGCACTACCGAACGCGGCAAGAAGCACGGCAAGGCCGACGACGGGCCACGGCATCACGTCCCCACAGCCTTCGGTCCCGGTGGATGTGCTCGTAGCCGACACCGACCCGGACTCGGAACAACCTGCGTTAGACGCGAGCACGGGTGCGAACGCGAGGAGCATCACAGCGGCACCGATGGGTACGCCCGCCACGAGGACACGTCTCTCGGCGCTCGCGCGCCACGCCCACACCGTTGTCGCCACCGCAACCGGGGCGACGAAGATGCCGATGCTGAGAATGCCGAGCACGCTCAGGCACCACAGCGCCCCGGCCGCCGCCCACCGTGCCATGGCGTCAGCTCCCGATCCCGTCCGCACGATTCCAGCCGGAATCGTACGCCGCGTGCGCGTTCCCGCCGTTGATCGCGCGCCAAGCTCAAACCACCCACGGGGTACCCCCGCTGACCTGCCGTAGCGCCTCGGCGGCCCTCCCGCCGGGGAGGGGTCAGTCGTTCGCGGCTTACGGGACAACCGTCCCTACGCGCGCCCCTCGCTGAGAACGATCCTTGATCTCGTCAGCAAGACGCAGATCGAGGAGGAAGTCATGACAACCACCATCCGCAAGGCCCACGACATCGAGGTCGCCCAGGCCACCCCCGCCGTAACGGACACCCCCGCCGTAACGGACACCGCGGTCGCCGCGAAGCCGGCCCGGGCCCTGCGGATCATCGGCCGAGTGGTACTCGTAGCCGGCATCCTGATGAGCGTCGCCGGCGCCGCCACCTGGGTCACTGTCCAGAGCCAGCTCGCCGACGAGCGGATCACCGTCGCCGAGGATGCCGACTGGTTCGCCGGCGAGAAGGTCAACGGGCCGTTCACCGCGTACTCCCAGGCGCAGATCATCGAGAAGCACGCCCTCGAGGGAAGCAAGGGCAAGACCTACGCCGAGCTCGACCGCGAAGACCCGGCTCGTGCCTCCGTCATGAACGGTTCCTTCCTCCGCGCGTCGCTGTTCACCAGCGTCGTGAGCTTCGGAGTGGCCGCCATGGCCTTCGGCCTCGGTCTCATCCTCGCCCTGCTGGGAGTCGCCCTCCTGGCCGTGGCCCGGAGCCTCGTACCGCAGGAGCGGGTGAGCTGACCGCGCGCTCGGTGCGAGCCACGCGAGGCGGGTGCCCCCAGGGCACCCGCCTCGTCCATGCGCGCCCGGACCCGGGAGCTACCGCGTCAACTCACCGAGACAGCGGTACGCGCCAGTGCAGGTCGCTGCCCCTGCCCTCGGCGCCGGCCTCCAGCTTCGTCGTGCCTCCCAGGGCCAGCGCCCGGCTCTGGATGTTGCGCAGCCCCGACCCGGCCGGGGCGCCGGCGGCGACTCCGACGCCGTCGTCGCGCACCAGCAGTGCGAGCTCCTGCCCCGCATCGAGGCACACCTCGACGCGCCGCGCGGCGGCATGCCGCGCGACGTTGGACAGTGCCTCGCGCAGCACCGCGACGAGCTGCTCGGCGACGTCCTGCGGCACCAGGCTGTCGATCGGTCCGTCGAAGCGCACCTGAGGTGCGAAGCCGAGGCCACGCCCGGCCTCCGTGACCACCGCGATCACGTCCTCGCGCAGGCTGCGGCCGTGCAGCCGCGCCACCTCGAGGCCGAAGATCGCGGTGCGGATGTGGCGGATGGTCACATCGAGGTCGTTGACGACCTGCTGGATGCGGTCGACCACCTCGGGACGGTCGGCCAGCCGTGCGGTTCCTTGCAACGTCAGCCCCGCGGCGAACAGCCGCTGGATCACCGTGTCGTGCAGATCGCGGGCGATCCGTTCGCGGTCCTCGACCAGTGCCATCGCCCGCACCTGGGCGAGCAGGCGGGAGTTCTCGACGGCGATGCCGGCGGCTGCCGCGAGGGCCACGACCAACTCCTCGTCGACCTCGCTGAACGTCTCCGCCGTGGTCTTGTCGGTGAGGTAGAGGTTGCCGAACACCTTGTCCCGCACTCGTATCGGGACACCGAGGAACGAGCGCATCGGCGGGTGGTTGGGCGGGAAGCCGTACGAGTCGGGATGTGCGCGCAGGTCAGGGAGGCGGATCGGGCGCGGGTCGACGATGAGCAGCCCCAGGATCCCGTGGCCCTCAGGTAGCGCTCCGATTGCCGCCCGGCCCTCGGCCTCGATCCCGACGGTGATGAACTGCGCGAGACCGGTGCCGTCCTCGTCGATCACACCCAAGGCGCCGTAGCGCGCGTCGACGAGGTCGACCGCCGACCTGATGATCCGCTGCAGCACGAGCTCCGGCTGCAGGTCGCTCGCGACGGTCAGCACGGCATCCAGCAGCTCACGCAGCGCGCGTGGCCCTGCGTACCCCGACGAGTCGCTCACCCGCCCATTGTGTCCGACTAGGCGACGGGGACGGTGCGCAGCATTCGGCCGGTGATGATCGTCGGGGTGATCCGCACCCACTGGGTCCGGTCCGCACCGACCCACGACACGAGGGCGAGCTGGTCGAGGCGGACGGCGGTGCCCGTGTCGCGGACGACCCTGGCGGTGCCCGTGACCAGCACGCTCCACCCGGTGCAGTCGTCAGGGTCGACGTGGTCGACCTCGAAGGCCACGACCGCATCGTCGGTGGCCGTCGCGATCCGGGAGCCGGGCACGGTGCGGAACGCGACAGCGGCGCCGTCGAGCGCGAAGTTCACCGGGGCACAGCTCGGCAGCGCGCCATCGGAGTACACGATGCGTCCCACCGGCACACTCGCCAGCAGGCGGAGGCACTCGTCGCGGCCAAGAGTCTCGAGCCCGGTATCCATGCGGACAGACTGCGCCGAAAGGCGACGGCAGGGCAGGGACAACTGTCCCGTGTTCGCGAGTAGGTTCGACCGCATGACAGACCCGATCGTCACCGTCGTGCTGGTGGATGACCACGAGGTCGTACGCCGCGGGGTCCGCGACCTCCTCGATGCCGATCCCGACATCGAGGTGGTTGGGGAGGCGGGGACGTACGCAGAAGCGCTCGCCCGCATCCCCGCCCTGCGGCCGACGCTGGCCGTCCTCGATGTCCGCCTGCCCGACGGCAATGGTGTGGAGCTGTGCCGTGAGCTGCGCACCACCATGCCGGAGCTGCGCGTCCTGATGCTCACGTCGTTCTCCGACGACGAGGCGCTGTTCGACGCGATCATGGCGGGCGCGGCGGGCTATGTCCTCAAGCAGATCCGCGGCGACGACCTCCTCGACGCGGTTAAGGCCGTCGGCGCCGGACAGTCGCTGCTCGACCCCGCGCTCACCGCGCGAGTGCTCGACCGACTGCGCAACCCACCCATCGAGGACCCCCGTCTGGCCTCGCTCACCGAGCAGGAGCGCAAGATCCTCGAACTGATCGCGGAGGGCCTGACCAACCGAGAGATCGGCGAGCGGATGTTCCTGGCAGAGAAGACCGTCCGCAACTACGTGTCGAGCGTGCTGGGCAAGCTCGGGATGGCGCGTCGCACCCAGGCGGCGGTCTACGCCGCGTCGCTCGCCGAGAGGAAGGACCTGCGGCCGCCGGGGTGACGGGTCGGTCAGGCGGGCGGGATGTCGACGACGACCTCGCCGGCGAGGTAGGCCCCCGCGGCGAGCTGCAGCTCGCCGCCGCTCCAGAACGACCCCGGGTCGTACTAGCTCGACCGGCGGCTCTGGGGCAGCAGCCCCATCGCCTGGTAGGTCTCCGCGACGACCTCGGCGCAGTACGCCGACTCCAGGCGCTGCAAGGCGCGCGCGGAACCCACCGGCAGCCGGCCCTTGAGCCAGCGACCGGCGAGGCGGGTCGTCGACGGGAAGGGCGTCCCGTCGAGGCGCGCGACCGTCCGCAGGACGGCCTCCTCCATGGCCGGGGTCGCGGGCTGGGCAAGCTGCCGTAGCCACGCGCGCTGGTCGTACTTGCGCGCCCCAGACGAGCACCGCGTCGCGCAGGTCGTATAGCTGCACGCCCCGGTGGTGGTCGCCCGACCAGACGTCGAGAAGTGACCGCCCGAGCTCCCGCGTGCCACATCAGGGGGGGCAGGTCATCGAGGGCCACCGTCATGCCGACGTGGTTGACCGGGCTGTTGGTGGTCAGCTGGATCGCCCGGTCGGCAGCGCTGTGGCCGCGGAAGACCCAAATGTCGCCGGTGCGTGTCAGCGCCACCGCGTCATCAGGCTGATGGTCGTACCGGGCATGGCCGCAGCCTAGGCAGGTGCGATGGTGGAAGGTGCTCGGGGTGGCGGGACTCGTCGGGGTTGCCGCGACGGGGATCGTCGTCACGCGCGCCGAGCGGCGGAGGCGGGCGTACACGCCCGAGGAGGTCCGCGCCCGGCTCCACCAACGCCTCGCCGAGGCCGACGGCGCGGCTCGGGACATCCGTCCCCCTGGGTGAGGTCGCCCGCACCTGCCGGCCGCACCCAGCCTGAACGACCATCGAGCTCGAGCACCCCCTTGAGCTCGAAGGAGCAGCGTTCGATGGCCAGCCCCAAGACCAACACCGTCCTCGCCAGCGTCGCACTGGGGTTCGCCCTCGCCCTCCCCGTTGCGGCCGTCATCGGCGGAGATGACACCGCCAGGCGCCCCTCCACCGCAGGCGGCACGCCGACACCGGACGCCACGATCCCGCACGCCGCACCTACCGCGTCGCCGGCGATGAACGACGCCGGCGACATGGACGCGGCGATGGCTGCCCGAACGAAGCTGTTCCCGGCCAGGACGAAGGGCGTGGGCGGCCAGCTGCTGAAGCCCGAGGTCGGTTCGGACGGCACCAAGACCTTTCGCCTCACCGCGGCGATCGTCGACTGGGAGGTCGAGCCCGGGCGCAGCGTGAAGGCATGGACCTACAACGGCACCGCCCCCGGCCCGACGATCAAGGTCGCTGTCGGTGACACGGTGCGCGTCGTCCTGACCAACGAGCTACCCGAGTCCACGTCGATCCACTTCCACGGCATCGCGACCCCAAATGCTATGGACGGCGTACCCGACATCACCCAGGCACCGATCAAGCCTGGGGCGACGTTCACCTATGCATTCACCGCGACTCGTCGGTCGGTGGGCATGTACCACTCCCACCACAACGCGGCGGTGCAGGTGCCCAACGGACTCGCTGCGTCGTTCCTCATCGGCGACATGCCCCGTCCTGCGGGGGTGAAGGTCGCGCAGTCGCTGTCGATGATGCTCAACGACGCCGGCACCATCGGCTTGTCCCTCAACGGCAAGTCATTTCCGGCCACCGCGCCGGTCGTGGCCAAACGCGGTGAGTGGATCGAGATGCACTACTTGAACGAGGGGCTGAGCGCTCACCCGATGCATCTGCACGGCCTCGACCAGCTCATCACCGCGAAGGACGGCTTCGCCCTGGACACGCCGTACCTCGCCGACACAATCAACGTGGCACCTGGCGAGCGCTACACCGTGCTCGTGCACGCGACGACGTCCGGCACCTGGGCCTGGCACTGCCACATCCTCACCCACGCCGAGAGCGAGGCGGGCATGTTCGGGATGGTCACCGCGATGGTGGTGACGTGATGACGACCCTCGTCCGTACGGCTCTCGGCAGCGCACTCACCAACGCGCGGCAAGCCGCGGCGGACATCGCGCTGTCGGTGTATGAGCGCGCCGTGCTCACCTCGACCCTCCAGCCACAGTCGTCAGGCGAGGTGGCGGAGGGCCAGCTGACCCAGATGTCGTCGGCCGAGGCGATGCAGCGGCTGGCCGAGCGCAGGGTGGGACGCTTCGCGTACATCGCGTGGGTGGGCACCCCCGACATCGTTCCGGTCAACTACATTCTGGACGGCGAGACGATCCTCATCGCCTCAGGACCCGGGCCGAAGCTGCAGGCCGCCGACTGCGGCGAGGTGGTGGCGTTCGAGGTCGACGCCTTCGACGAGGACGCGCGTACGGGGTGGAGCGTCGTGGCCATCGGCACGGCGCGGCGGCTCACGCCCGACCAGCGCCGTCTCGTCGGTCAGCGCGGCGACCTGCCCGAGGTGTGGGCACTGGGCCCGCGTCACGAGCTCATCGCCATCGAGCGGCTGCGGGTCTCTGGCCGGCGCCTCCACTGACTGCAGCGCGCGTGGGTCGGCCGCACACAATGTCCCCGGTTTGTCCTCAGACACGCCGGTCGACCAACGTGCCGGTCGCGTCGGTCGCCGTCGACCCGGCAACGAGGACCCACGGGCCTGCTCTGACGACTCGGCTGTAGCCGACGACCGGCTCCCACGGGGGGACCCTGACCCCACCGCCGTCACCAATCGTCATAACGCTCCTCCATGCCCGCTAGGGGTGAATTGCATGGTCGACCGCCGGCGGTGCGGTGGAATCACTGTCAGCACCGCTGATCGTCGGGCCGATGAGGAACGCGGACAGCGCGAACATCGCAGCGAACACGGTCAGAGCCAGGGCCGGCGCCCGCCAAGACCCGAACCGGCGACGTAGCCGCAGCAACAACGGCACCGATGCCACGAGCCCAAGTGTGCCGAACAGCGCGGTCCCACCCGACCCCGCAACCAACGCCGGCGAGTAATCCGACGTGATGCAGCACATGGGGCGCGAGGCCGACGATGCCGCCGATCAGTCCCGTCAATGCCTGCCAAACGCGCCGCGGACCGCGTCGCGTTGACGCAGTCGTGCCGTCCCCTCGCCGGGCCGCCGTGCAGGGTAGGCCGGTCCTTGGCAGGACCTCGGTCGTCGCAACCCGGCGTCCAGCGGGTCGGCCTCGACCGGCTCGTCCCGCAGTCGAACGACCTCACGTTCCAGCTCGGCGATGCGCTCAGCGCGGGAAGCGGACCCGTCGTCACGTGGGTGATCCTTGCGCGCGTGATCCTCGCCGCCGTGGACCGTGACCACCGTGCCCGCCACGCATCATGAAGACCATCATCAGCGGACACGCGAGCACGATGAGGAGCGGAAGAAGCGTACGCATCGCACTCACGACCTTTCGGTGCCACTAGGCGACCCAGCGCCGGCGAGTGCATCCCGGCGACGCCGGAACTCGTCGTCGTCGATATCACCGCGGGCGAAGCGCTCCGCAAGAATCTCCTTGGGTGAGGCCACAGCCTGGCGGGACCTAGGCGTGCGTACCGCCCAGATCACCAGGGCCACGATTGCGCCCCAGAACACGAGCATCATGGCGCTCATCGCGACCCAGTCGCCAGCGCCCCAACTGCCGTCGTTGTATCCCATCACCACGGCCACCTCCTCCACCGGACTCCCATCCGACCTCCGTCGGACGGCTCAAGCGTCGCGTGCCGAGTCGGGATGGGATAGGGACAGATGGCCCGATGCGGGGGGAACTTTGTCTGTCCCGATCTCATGCTGCGCTGCCAGTGAGGCCGACGACATTGGGACATCAGCAACGCTGGGAGTACCACCGATGTGGTCGGCAACGCGTCGCCGCACTTCGGGTGAGTGCTCTCCGATGCCACCGGTAAACACCAGGGCGTCGATGCCGGCGATCATCCCGTCAACGCCAACAGCGACACGGTGGACAAAACGTCGACTGCGAGGGCAGCGACGGCGCCCGCGTCGCGTGCAGTAATCACCTCGCGGAGGTCGGCACTGATCCCGGACAAACCGAGGAGGCCCGAGCGCTCCTTGAGCATCCGTTCCCTCAGACGGGTGCCCGCTTCTCCTCACTCCGAATGATCCCCACTGCGGCGGCGATCGATGCCTCGGGCAGGGCGTCAGTGTTGACGACCTGGGCCACCGGCCAGTGCTGCCACGATCGGCGCATCGCCGCGGCAACGTCGGGGGTCGCCTCCGAGGGATCGGTGCCGGCGAGAAGCCGAGCCTCGATCCGAGCGTCGGCAATCGTGTCTGAGGTCATGCACTCGACCACAGTCAGGTCGGCTGTGACGGCTTCTGCGAGTGCTACCACAGCGGCGCGATGGTTCGCTGACCGCCAGGTCGCGTCCAGGACAACGCTCTCGCCCCGTCCGAGGAGGTCGCGGGCGCGACCGAGGAGGTCGTCGTAGGTGTGTGCGGTGACTGATGGGTCGTATCGACGGTCACTGTTGCCGTTCGCGAGCGTCTTCCGAAGTTCGTCCGATCGCAGCAGCACCGCGTCGATGTCATCTGCCACCCCGGCGGCGACGGTGGACTTGCCCGTCCCCGGCAGGCCAGCGACGACCACGAGCCGGACCCGTCCTTCCTCGAGGTGCTGCAAGGTCAGCCCGAGCATCGACGACGCGATCGCCGCCGCCGACGGAGCGCCTTGGCGATCGCGAATGAACGTGACGTTCGAGCGAACGAAGGCGCGCTGCGCGATGTAATGGTGGGCGAGCGAGTCCGGCCATCGGTCGCCCGTGTGCTCGCGGTAGGCCGAGAGGAATCGCTGAGCGAGATCGACCCGGCCGAGATGCTCGAGATCCATCGCGAGGAATGCGACGTCGGCGAGGACGTCACCGCACCGTAGGCGCTCGTCGAAGTCCAGGCAGTCGAGGACTCTGGGCCCGTCCTCGAGGAGGAAGATGTCGTCGGCCAGCAGGTCGCCGTGGCCGTCTCGCGCTCGACCCAGACCGATGCGCTCCGAGAACAGCAGGTCCCGGCCAGCGAGGTAGCGACGCGAAAGCTCGGCGACGCGCTGGACCGAAGCACGATCGTCATCACCCAATGCCTGCTCGGACAAGCCGCGCACGAGCCGATCCCATCGGCCTTGCGCCGCCTCGGCCGTCGCGGACTGCGACGCGCCAGGAGGGGTCGGCGTCGAGTCGTGGAAGGTCGCCATGATCCGCGCCATGACCGCCATCTCCTCGTCGAGGGCCGCTCCTCCCGACGCGAGGGCACTCAGGCGGCGGTCGTCTGGCATGCGCCGCATGACCACAAGGTGCTCACACGCTTCTCCGGTCGGCGAAAGCACGTCGGCGACCCCGAGGTAGACGTCGGGAGACAGGCGCCGATTCAGCTCGACCTCGCGGTGGCACGCGATTCGCCTCGAGGCGAGCGTGGTGAAGTCGAGGAAGCCGAGATTGACAGCCTTCTTCGACTTGTACGCGCGGTCGCCGACGAGGAACACGATCCCGGAGTGGGTTTCGGCCACCGCCACCGGTGGATCGGTCAGAGCTGTCACGCCGTCCTTTCGAGATCCGGCACGATCACGAGCGGACAGGAAGCGTGGTGGGCGCACTGCTGGCTGACGGACCCGAGGAGGAGTCCGCTGAAGCCGCCAAGCCCTCTCGAGCCGACGACCAGGAGGTCCGCGCCCTTCGACGCGTCGAGAAGCACTCTCGAGGCGTCCCCCTGCACAATGCTCGCCTCGATGGGCACCTTGCCGCCGGCCGCGCCGGCATCCTCGATCGCGCCATCGAGCACCGCTCGCGCCGCTCGTTCCACCTCCTCAAGGGGAAGAGCAACGAGTGACATCCCGGGCAGGTCACCCATGTACGGGTAGCGCCAGGCATGGACGGCCTCCACCGACGCATGTCGGCGCTCCGCTTCGTCCAACGCCCAGGAGAGCGCCGCCACCGAGACTGCTGACCCATCCACTCCCACCACGATCCTTGGCGCCATCACGTTCCTCGCTCTCGCAGTCGTCAGCGCAGTGTCTCGCTGATGGGTCAGCTGGCTACTCGTCTGCGGAGGCGACCAGCACGGTGCAGGGTGCGATGCGGGCAACCGCACTGGCGGTGGAGCCCAACACAAGTCGCCTGAGGCCGCCTATCCCGCGGGTGCCGAGCACGACGAGGTCAGCCTGCAGGTCCTGCGCGTGCTGGAGGATGGTCGCCGCGGTAGGGCCGGCAGCTTCGACACCGTCGCCCTTGACGCCCACGTCTCCGAGGGTGTCGATGGCACGTTCGACACCAGCTCGGATCTCGTTCGTATCGTCATCGATACCTGTGGTCGGCATGCCGAGCACCTCGACCTGCTCGAGCTGGTCGACCCAGGGCATGGCGGCGAGCGCCTCGACGGCCCGCTGAGCATGGCTGGACCCGTCTGCGGCGACCAGCACCCGGCGCACCGTGGTTGCGGACCGCACAATGGCCAACGGCACCCGCGGATGGTGCAGCAGGTACTCGGTCGTGCTGCCGACATGCAGAGCCTTGAGAGCGCCAGCGCCCTTCGGACCGACGACGACGAGTCCGGCGTCCGCTTGGTCCAACACGATGCGGGGATCGGCTTCGGCCTCGAGGAACCGGACCTTAGCGAAACCCGCCTCCGCGAACACCACGCGAGGCGAGGGTGGCTCCCACGGGTGCGGGGTGGCCCGTTCCGTGCCGACGGGAGGGCCGAGCGGCGGCAGGTGGGCCGCGGTCACGTCGAGCCCCCAGCCAGGCCACGCTGGTTGTTGATCCACAGCCACGCCCGATCGGCGTGTTCGGAGCCGTCATCGCCGAAAGCCAGTACCAGATTTCCACTCATCTGAGGTCCTCCATCGTGTTGGCGTGAGATGCGGGGCGTATCGCCCCCGCTGCAGGGTGCGTTCGTCGTACCGCTGGCACAGTGCCAGCTGTAACGGTGCAGCACTTGGCGAGCGAGATGACAGTGACCAGACCGGCGTGGAATCTGCGCCGGGTCGACGTCTCGCATTGATGAAACGGCGTCTGGGCGTCGCTCAGGAAGTGGCCGGCGAACGCGATGTGCACCAGACCGCGCAACGGTCCGGTGCGCCATCGGTCCCGTCGCAGTCCCGGCCTGGAGCAGAACGAGTAGCTCAGGAGACCACTCGGCCGCAGAACGCGCAGCATCTCGGCGACTGCGGCCGCGGGCCGGTCGACCGTCTCGATGACCCAACCGCACATGACGACGTCGAAGGTGTCGTCGTCGAACGGCAGCAAGTCCAGCGTCGCAACTACGCGGGGAGCCCCAAGGTCCTTGGCCTCGCCGAGCATCGCGGGAGACAGGTCTAGGAGCACGGGGTGTACGCCAGACAGCTGAACGGCGAGCTGCCGCGACAGCGCCCCGGTGCCGGCGCCGGCGTCGAGAACCCGCGGACTGTCAGACGCCGAGGCAAACGCAACAACGCGCGCGAGCATCGCCCGCTCGGCGGCGCGCCCAGCGACCGCCAGCCACGCGCTGCGGTAGTACCTGTCGTATCGTTCCGCGACCCTTTCGTACACCGTTCGTACGTGCGCCGACCGGCCGTGCGTCATCCCGACCTCGCCAGCACGGAGCCAGGCAGCGCGACCGCCGAAGTGACGCTCCGCGGCGACTTGGTCAGGCGGCCAGCGGGTCATGTCTGGCCGAGCACGACCTTGAGTGCGCCCGTCTCTCCGGCACGGGAGAACACGTCGTACGCGCGCTCAAAGTCGTCGAGGTCGAAGTGGTGGGTGACGAAGCGGCCGGCATCGAGCTGGTGGCCGCGGAGCAGTTTGAGCAGCGTTGGTGTCGAGTACGTGTCAACCAGGCCGGTGGTGATGGTCACGTTGCGGATCCACAGGTCCTCGAGGTGCAGCGTGACCGGTCCTCCGTGCACACCGATGTTGGCGACGCGACCACCGGGACGAATCAGCTTCGCCGCTAGCTCGAAGGTCGCCGGTACGCCGACCGCTTCAATGGCCACGTCGGCTCCTAGGCCGCCCGTCAGCTCGAGCAAGACGGCCAGGGCGTCCTCGCGGCTGTTGTTGACCGTGACGTCGGCTCCGAAGCCTTTGGCAGCCGCGAGGCGCGCGTCGGCTTGGTCGATGGCGACGATGTGGCTGGGACTGTAGAGCCGGGCGGCCATGATGGCCGACAGGCCGATCGGGCCGGCTCCGACGACGGCGACAACGTCCCCGGGCTGCACCTGGCCGTTGCGCACGCCGACCTCGTAACCGGTGGGCAGGATGTCCGCCAGCATCAGCAGCTGCTCGTCTGGCACCCCCGCCGGGGCCGGGTGTGTCGAGGTGTCCGCGAAGGGCACTCGGACGTACTCAGCCTGGGTGCCGTCGATCTTGTGGCCGAGGATCCAGCCGCCTCCGCCCAGGCATTGGCCGTAGTGGCCCTCCCGGCAGAACCGGCATGCGCCGCAGGACGTGATGCAGGAGACGAGTACGCGGTCGCCTGGCCGCACGGTCTTGACGCCGCCGCCGACGGACTCCACGGTGCCGACCGCCTCGTGGCCGAGCACGCGCCCTTCGGTCACCGCAGGGACATCCCCCTTGAGGATGTGGAGATCGGTGCCGCAGATCGTCGTCGCGTCGACGCGCACGATCGCATCGGTGTCGTGTTCGATGCCCGGCTTCTCGATCGTCTCCCAGGCCTTCTGGCCCGGGCCGTGGTACACGAGTGCCTTCATGAGTGACTCCTCAAGTTTGTCTATTGCGAAGCCGAGTCGAGGTGAATTTCGGTGACATCCTCGGCTGGCCGGCGTGGGGTGGCTGGGGCTCCGGCGCCCCAGCCGAGCCGCAGGAGCATCTGCGGAAAACCACGGATGCCGAGCTCCTCGGCTAGCAGTGGCCGGAGCGCTGCATCCTCGATCGGTTGGTTCAGGAACGACGCCTGGACATCGCTGACGCAGGCTCTCAGCAGCACCATTTGGGCGGCCTGCCCGGCGCCGAGCCAACCAACCGCGTCATCTCGAGCGGTCCACAGCAAGGCGACGACCGGATCGTCTTCGACGGCGTCTGGACGCGGCCTCGCAGCACCGCGGACATCGAAGTTGCGGATCGGGAAGGGCCGCTGCGCCGCCGCCGCCCCGAGCCCGACATTGCCGGCGGGAATCCCGTCCGAGGCGGGCTCGGCCTCGGTGCGCACCCATTGGCGCAGCTCCTCCTGACGCGCCGGGTCCCAGTGCTCCGTGCGGTCGGCCATGGCGACCAACCGCGAGACTCCGCTCAGGGCCCCGGGGGTCTCCACGAAATACAGCTTCCCCCCGGCCCGCATGGCGGCGTCTTGAAGCTCGACGAGGAGCTCACGATCGACGAGAGCGCCGTTGAGGGGAAGGCGCTGCGTGTGTCGTCGAGGGACGGCGTCCACGAGCCGTTGCTCGTCCGCCGTGACTGCTCTCGGCTCGCCGAAGCTCACCCGGGCGAGATAGCTCAACCCTTCGCCCTGCGGGAAGAGGCGCACGACGGGCTCGAAACCAAGGGCTCGAATGCCGAGGCGCAGATTCGCCAGTGCGGCACCGCAGCCGATCAACATCTCCCGGCCAGTGGGGTCGCTCGTCACCAACGCCCTCGCGCCGTCGGCGTGCATGTCCACGCCATCGCGCTCGACCTCGAAGTACCAGGGCTGGGTGTTGTGCTTTGACGGCGCGAGGACAGCGAAATTGACGGCCCACGCCAGCTTGTCGGCGATCCGCGCGTTCGCAGCGGGCGGATGCGCGATGGCCTCTCGTGGCGAAACGGTGACTGCCATTGCTGCCTCCCGGCAACCCGATCTGGTGGTGCAACGCCGACAAGCCCAGCGCGCAAGGCCGAAACTATGGGGCCGCGCGGACCCGTCCCATGTGCAATCGCCTCTACCTTGGGGAGTCAAAGGTCCCGACTCGGACGCGAGCCGGGGGAGATGTCCACCACCGCGGCGCCAGCCCGAGCTCGACGGCCGCGGCGTGCAGCGCGTCTCGCGCCCGCGGGTCCGCCGCCACGGGCCGGCCGCTCAACGAGCGGCTCGGTTGCGGCGCTCGGGAGGTTCGATCGGGCCGCGCGACCAACCGGCACGGACCCGTTGACGTGCCGCGCCAAGTCCGGTCACTGGCACCTCGCGCCGTCCCAACCGGCGGGCCCGTGGTGCACGCTCGGGTTGTGGCTGCCGCCGAAGCCCATGGTCTGGGCGCAGTCGCGCACGTGCGTCCCGAAAGTGCTCGGGTTGACGGCGAACGCCGGGGCGGTGCCGGCCAGGACGAACACGGTGACGAGGGCAGTGCTGAGCAGTGCTTCACGGACGCGCATGATGGCTCTCCTTCTTGCGAGGTTGTCCCGGGTGTCCCCCGAACGGCGGGCGGGGTGATTGGTCGGGTGGGCGGTGCGGACGGTAGGGGTGGACCCGAGCGACGAGCGCGCCTGCGCCGATGTACATGGGCCCCAGTTTCGGCCCGGCTTGGGCAAGCGGGGTAGGGCCGATGGTCACGATTTTCGCCAGGCGGGCCGAGATTGAGCCGGCGGGCACGGATCGCTGGGAGAGGTGACAGTGATGTCCCGCCGAGATTAGGACTTTGGACCCTGCCCGCCACGCGCCGCGCGGCTCACAGTGATCAGTGTCACAGCACGACAGCGGAAGAAGGGCATCATGGCGGTCCTCGAGTTCCCGCAACCCACACGCCTCGTACCCGACCTCGTCGCGTCGGTCTCCACCGAAGCCGCCGCCGCCGTCATCGCCCTTCGAGGCGAAGCCGACATCGCAACCGTCCCAGTCATAGTGGACAGCCTCGCTCGGGTCACCGCCAATCACGACGGCCCGGTCGTCGTCGACCTGGCCCACCTCGACTTCATCGATTCGGCCACCGTCGACGCCCTCGAACGAGCCTGGCAGTTCCTGGACGCTCGGGGCCGACGACTGACGCTTCGGTCGCCCTCGCCAATCGCCGTCCGGGTCCTCGCAATCTTCAAGTTGTCCCATCTCGTCGAGCCGGCAGGGGCAGTCGAGCGATGACGTTCGCCCTGCTCCTCGGCCCGGCTTTCGTCGTTGGCGCCTCGTGCTGCTGTTCGGCACCTGCATGCCCGAACGCCTGATCGCGTCGACAGTGATCGATCTTCGTGCATCCGAACCGTCACAACCGCCGTCAAGGCAGAAAGGAGAACCCCATGTACATCGGGTTGGGAACCCGTCGTGTTGATTCTCGCCATCGTCGTCATCTTCATGACGATGCGCGGACGCGGCGTGTAAGCCCGGATCCACCGCGTGTTGATCGGTAGCGGCGTGCCGTGAACGCGCAGATGCCCTTACTGCAAGGAGAGTTGGGTCTTGCGACGGACCGACCGCGTCGCGATGGGTGCGAACGACGTGCAGACGGTCCGCGCACTCCGCGAGGCGGAGGCATGGTCGGGGCCGAGCCTCGTCATCGCCTACGCCACCTGCATCGCCCACGGCGTCGAGATGGGAACGTCGATGGACGCACCAGAAGGATGCGGTCCGCAGCGGCTACTCGGTTCGCCTCCCTTGCGCACAGCGCTCCCGAGCGCAGCGCAGAGCTGCTCGCCGCAGCGAAGGACGACGTGGACGCGAGGTGGCGGTTATATCGCCACCTCGCCGGCACTACGTGAATATGATCTGGCCTCCGGCGGCGAGGGTGTAGAACTCGCCGACGATGATGATGTCGTTGACCTGCGGGATGAAGTCGTTCTTCTCCAGCCCAAACAAGTCGACTGACGCCTTGCACGCGTACAGCCCAGCACCCGTGTCGGCGATCATCTCGACGAACTCCGGGATGGGCGGGATATCCTGCGCCTCCATCTTGTGCTCGAGGTAGCGGGTCATCAGCGACGAGACGCCGGGGAGTCCGCCAGCCCACGTCGCGAAGTGCAGGCCGGGGTTGCCGACGGTGGCGAGCTTGACGTGGTCGTGCCGCTTCGCGTGGATCGCGTCGAGGCCGAAGAACGTGAAGAACAGGTTGGCCTCGTGCCCTCGGCGCGGGCGCCGTTGGCCATGATCAGCCCCGGGTAGATGCCCTCCAATGATGCCTTCGAGATGATGATCGACACCTTGTCGATGCGGTCGGTCATGACGCCCTCCTCAGATACAACCACGCGGCTTGGGGATGCCGGCGATGCGCGCGGCGACCTTCGCGGGGCCGCCGGGGAACAGCCGGTACAGGTCCTCGATGCAGAAGAACGTGAAGACCCGTTCGGCCCACCCAGAGCCGAGCAGCCCGTCGGCGTCCTCGGGGACGAGGACGGCGCCGGTCGCGACGACGAGGACGTCGTAAGCCAGCGCCGTGCCGTCCGCGAGATGCACCGTGCTCGCCGCGACGTCGACGGAGCCGACCGCCGACTGGAGGAAGTCGATCCCAGGTCTGAGCTGGCGCTGCCGCGGCCGCGTGAGCGCGGCGGGGTCTGCGCCGAGCGGCACGAACAGCAGTGCTGGTAGACATTCCGGTCGTCCTGGTCGACGACGCTGATGCGCAGCGAGTCGCGCGCGACGCGGCGTCGCAGCCCGTTCGCGACCAGCGTGCCGGCGGTGCCGCCGCCGAGGATCACCACGTGTCTGGTCATGGATCCAGTGAACGCCGTGCGCGCCGCCTCGCACAGGAGTGAACGCCCCGCACCGGCCAGTCGAGCGGCACCGTTCGCGCGGGAGCAATGACCCTGTCTCAGGCTGGCAGGAAGCGGCAGCGTGCGAACATGACCGGACGCTGCAGGACGCCACCCCGGCAGGCTGAGGTCCGACGCAACCGGGAGGGTCACGTCGAGCAGCCGTCGCGCCTCGGTCTGCCGAGCGGCGCCCACGTCGTCCACGACGAGAGTGGATGAGCGCCGGCGCTGCGGCGGGCCACCACTCAGGACGTTCGTCCCCCCACGTCAGGGCGTCGGCCCATACACCCCGCTGCGGCGCTGCCATATGTTCGAGACCGCGGTCCGCCCGCAGGGACCTCGACGCCGTGGTCCAGGTCCCTCAACACCTCGAGGCGGGAGCTCTTGCATGAAGGAGAAGGCGCTTTTTCCCGTCTTCCTGTTGGGTCTGGCCCTTGCCGTCCCGCTGACCGTAATGGTCACCGGCGACGATGCAGCGCGTCGGCCCGGCAGTAGCGAGCCGACGGCCCTGGCTGTGGAGCTCGGCGAGATGTTCATCCGTCCGTCCAGCACGACGGTGCCGGCCGGCTCCTCGCTGAAGGTCACGGTGACCAACGGTGGGCAGACCCAGCATGACCTCGCGGTGGAGGGTGGGACCAAGTCGCGGCTGCTGAACCCCGGGCAGTCCCAGGCGATCTCGTTCGGCTCGATCGACGAGTCAACGGCGTTCTTCTGCTCGGTGCCCGGTCACCGCGAGGCAGGCATGGAGATGCGCGTCACCGTGGCAGGTTCGGCCGCCAGCAGCAGCCACTCCGCAGAGCCCTCCGGAAGCGGCGATGCGGCGAGCATCGACTTCAGCCGCGAGCCCAGTGATGGCTGGCGACCCTTCGATCCGAAGCTCCCAGCCGCACCCTCCGCTCGCACCCACGTCATCCGGCTGGTCGCGGTCGAGAAGGAGATCGAGGTCGCGCCCGGCGTACGTCAGATGCTCTGGACGTTCAACGGAACGACACCCGGCCCGGTGCTGCGGGGCAAAGTCGGCGACATCTTCGACGTGACGCTCACCAACAAAGGAACGCTCGGCCACTCGGTGGACTTCCACGCGTCCAAGGTCGCGTGGAACGACGAGATGCGCACCATCGCGCCTGGCGAGAGCCTGAAATACCGGTTCCAGGCCAAGCACAGCGGGATCTTCATGTACCACTGCGGCACCGCTCCCGCGCTGCATCACATAGGAAACGGCATGTTCGGCACGATCATCATCGATCCGCCCGGACTGCCCAAGGTCGATCACGAGTACGTCCTGGTCCAGCATGAGATCTACCTCGGCCCACAGGATGCCCCCGGTGATCTCGCGAAGATGCAGGACGTCGCGTTCGACGCCGTTGTGTTCAACGGATACGTCAACCAGTACCAGCACGCGCCTATCCGCGTCGAGCCGAACCAACGCATCCGGGTCTGGGTGCTCGACGCGGGTCCATCCGAGAACAGCGCGTTCCACATCGTGGGCACCATCTTCGACACCGTGTACAAGGAGGGCGCATTCCTGCTGCGCCCGGGGGCCGCGAGAGGTGGAGCCCAAGCGCTGGATCTCCAGCCTGCCCAGGGCGGGTTCGTCGAGTTCTCTCTCGACGAGCGCGGGCTCTACCCGATCGTGACCCACAAGTTCGCCAACGTCGGCAAGGGTGCTCTCGGGCTATTCCAGGCCGGCGAGGTCGCAGCGGTGGCGGGCGGTCACTAGGTGCCGCGGTTCCGCCGCGGCCTGTGGCCGCTGTCGCTCGCCGCGGCGTACGCCGTCACCGCAGCTGTCTGGCTGGCCGTAGCCGGCGGCGAGCCGTCGGGGCGTTGGGTCGCCATCCACCTCGTGACGCTCGGGGTGCTGACGAACCTGGTCGCCGGACTCATGCCGATCTTCGCCGCGACGTTCCTGCACACGGCCGACACGAACGGATGGGTGTATGCCGCGCACCTCGTCATGCGCAACCTGGCCGTGGTTCTTGCCCTCATCGGCCTTCCCCGAGACATGCCGGCGCTCGTTGGCATTGGCGCCGCGCTGCTCGTCGTCGACGTGCTAGTGCTCTACATCGAGCTGCGACAGCTGCGACGCCGCGCGCTACCGAACCGCTTCACGTACGTCGTGCGCACCTACGAGCGAGCATGTGCGGCCTTCCTGCACGGCTCGGTCTTGGCGGGTCTGCTTGGTTCCGGCGCGATCACGGGCGCGTGGTACGGGAGCGGTCGGGTCGCGCACCTCCAGCTGATGTTGCTCGGCTGGGGAGGCCTCACCCTCCTCGCCACTCTCGTCCCGTTCGGCCCGGCCATGATGCGTGTGCCCATTGCCGAGGGTGCCGACGCCGTCGCCAGCCGCGCACTGCGCCGGGCCAACTTGGCACTGACGGTGGCCAGTAGCGCCATGCTGCTCACCGCGCTCGACGGGTGGCCCCACATCGTGGCACGGGCCGTTGCGACACTCGGGCTGGCTGGATATTTCCTCGCTGCACTCCAGGTGATCCGGCCGGTCATCCGGGCGGGACGGCGACGCGTGCTGGGGGGCGTCGTCGCGAACATCACGGCGCTCGGCGGGTGGTTCCTCCTCGGCGTCTACCTCCTCGCGCTGTCGGCCGAAACCCGGTGGGCCGGTGTGCTCGACGCGGCGGAGCTCGCACTCGGTGTCGGCGGACTCTTCCAGGCGATGCTCGCGACTGTTGCGTATCTCCTTCCCTCGCTGCTGGGGACCGACGCCGCTGACCGAACGCGCCGGCATGACGCCGCCGCGGTGCTCGGTCGGACTCGCCCACTGGCGTTCAACGTCGGTCTCGGCCTGCTCGTCGCCTCGGCGCTGAGCCACCACTCGTTCGGCGCGGCGAGCAGCGCACAGGTGAACGCGGGCTGGGTGCTGGTCGCTGGTGCATCCGTCACGACGGTGCTCCTCGCAATCCTCGGTCGGACCCCGTCCCGCCGAGGGCGTGAGCCCTGACGATCAGGCTGCGGTCTTCCGTCTGCGATTCGCAAACTGCGGGGTTCGCGGGATCCTTGTGACGGCGTGAGTCGCTCGTCGCTCACGACCTGCATGCCGGTCATACTTCGCCCGCGGTCGCGTGGACGGCTGTCCCCGCGGCTAGGGACATTCGACACCCGACAACGCGGCGTCCGCTGCCTAGCCTGGTCGTTGAGCGATGCAGCACCGCGACGTGAGGAGCGTGAGCGACATGCGCGTACTGGTGGTCGAGGACACGGTCGGCAACTCCGTGGACGTGGTGCTCGACCTGGTCGAGGCCGGGTACGAAGTGCTGCGCTGCCAACCCCTTGGCGGAGAGGTCGTCCCCTGCTTCGGGCTCTCCGGCGACGGCACCTGCCCGCTGCACGAGCCGGCTGACGCGGTCGTCCAGGTGCACGACCGGGCGGACCCGTTGACGCTGCGCGAGCTCGGCGTCCTCTGCGGTGGGCGCGCCAAACTGCCGATCATCAACGTCGGCCACAGCCGCTCGACCATCGCCACTCGCTGGACGACGCCGGAGCAGCTGCTCGACGACCTGGCATCGATCGCGGACCCGCGGCCGCCTCGCTTCCGCTGATGACACCGGTGGCCGAGCAGGTCGACACGGTCGTGCTCGACGAGCACCGACGTCTGCGGATCGCGCCGGTCAACTACGCGTTCAGCCACGGGGACCTGTTCATCCACTCCGGTGCAGGACCAAAGCTCCAAGCGGCCGAGACCTTGTCGCCTTCGAAGTCGATGACGTCGATCAGGGCGCGCGCGGTGGGTGGAGCGCCGTCGTCGGCAGGCTGCACGTCGTACCGCCCGACCGGCGGCCCACCCGCGCGGTCCCCGAGCCCTGGTCGACCGGTCCTCGCCATCACCTGATGCGCTTGGAGCCTCGGCGGATCACCGGAAGGAGACTCGTGGGGAAGGTCCGAGAAGTGACGACCGAAGCCGGACCCGGCATCGACCGGCACCTGGATCCGACCACGCTGCTCAGGGATGCACCTGATGCGATGCTGCTCATCGACGCGGACGGCACGATCCTGTTCGCCAACCGGCAGACGGAGTCGGTGTTCGGCTACCGCGCAAGCGACCTCGTCGGCAGGAGCGTCGACGTCCTGCTCCCGGCCGCACTCCAGGACCGGCATCGCGCGCACCGCGAGAGATACGTCCAGGCGCCTTCCGTGCGTCCGATGGGTGTCGGCCTCGATCTGCTGGCCGCCCGCGTGGACGGGACCACCTTCCCCGTCGAGATCAGCCTGTCACCCTTGCTGCTCGACGACCGGAGCCTCACGCTGGCGGCGGTCCGGGACGTCACGCGTCAGCGCGGAACTGAGCAGGCGCTCCGGCAGGCGAAAGACGGGTTCCGCCTGACGATTGCCTCGAGCCCGGTCGGAATAGGTGTCCTTCGAGCTGACGGCACCTGGGCTTCGGTCAACCCAGCACTGTGTGCGCTGGCTGGTCGGCCCGAGCCCGAGCTGCTCCGCACGCGAGTGACCGACCTGCTTCCTGACGGCCCGCTCGACCTCGCGTCTGGAAGACGGGACGAGCGGCGGCTGCAACGGCCCGACGGAACCGCCGCGTGGGTGGAGATCACGCTGGCTGTCCTGAAAGACGCCAGCGGTACGGACGAGCACGTGGTCGTCTACTTGTACGACGTCACCGAACGCCACAGCCACCAGCGGGAACTGCAGTTGCTGGCCTGGTCCGACCCGCTGACCGGGCTGCCGAACAGGACACTGCTGCTGGACCGCACCACGCAAGCGCTCATGCGTCTCAACCGGAACCCGGGCCGATGCGCACTGCTAATCCTCGACCTGGACCACTTCAAGACGGTCAATGACACCTTGGGGCATATCGCCGGTGACGAGCTGCTTCGACAGGTCGCCCGGCGGCTGAATTCGGTCGCCCGGTCCAGTGACACCGTGGCACGTCTCGGTGGTGACGAGTTCGCCGTGCTCTGCGACGGGACACCCCTGGACGAGCTGGCGTTCGCCGAACGCCTCCTCACCTCGCTCGAGGCCGAGTTCGTCCTCGACCTCCACGACGGATCGACGCACACCGCCCGGATCGGCGCCAGCATCGGCGTCGCCGTCTGCGCCGAGCACGGCGACAGCAGTGCCGTCGACTTGTACCGCGACGCCGACGTTGCGCTGTATGACGCCAAGGCGCGCGGACGCGGTCGCACCCGGCTGTTCGACCCCAGCCTCCGACGTGAACTCGACCGCCGAGTCTCTCAGGAGTCCCGGCTGCGGCAGGCCCTTGCGGACCTCGCCGCGTCGGGCATCGCACCAAGCGCTCGCCAAATTGAACACTGCGCAGCGCAAGGCGATCACGGGCGCGTCGTCGTACGGCAGCAGCTCTTCTGCCAGCTTGGCGGGGTCGAGGTTTGACCCGTAAGCCAGCACGAGCCGCCGACCGGAGAGATCGACGGGCTCGCCGCTCCCCCGCGACTGGAAGCCACCATCGGGCGCTGGGTCGAGCCCGTGCACTCCGGCGCCGTCGAGCAGGAACGAGCCAACCGGCCGACGTCCCGGATAGATGTACGGCGTCGCGCCGAAGGCGTCCGCAGTCTGCGGCCCGGTCCACGTGGCCGGCGGGAAGTGCTGGACCGACAGCGTCGCCGACGCGTCATGGGCCATCACTGGGCGCTCCCGACCGGGACGACCGCCAGCTCGAGGTTCATGCCGGCAGCCCGGGCCTGCTCGACCTGGCCGGTGTCGATCGCGCTGCCGGGCAGGAGGAGCAGAACACCGCTGCGCACCGCGGCCGCCCAGGCATACACGGCGGCTGCATCGTCGTCGGATAGCGGGGCGACGGTCACCCGGCTGCCGCGCCGTGTGACCAACCGCTCCAGATTTGGGTACCCGCACAGGTCGTCGGGCACGGCAGAGCCGAGCAGGCCCGCGGCGAGCAGGGCCTCGGGTGACTGCGGCAGCACCGTGGCCAGGTGCCCGCCACGTCGGGAGCCGACCCGGTGGGCGTCCCATGCCGCCCGGTCTCCCTCGTAGAGGTAGAGAGAACAGTTGGGGCGCGGTCTGAAGCTGAAGGGCCCGGGCTGCCAAGCGCGGTGGGTCAGGTGCAGTACGGCAGTGAGCTCGGACATGAGTACCTCCATGTTTGAGGGCAGCACGGACGTACGCCCGTGCTGAGATCGAGTGAGAAACGCGGACTAGAGGTTCAAGAACTGCTGCAGCGCAAGGTGGACGACTTCTGTCCGGCTGCAGGCACGGCGTTTGGCCTCCGTCGTGAGCGCCGCGTCGAGCTCCTTCGGCAACCGCACCGTCACCGGGCGCAGAGCGTCCCGTGGCCCCGTCGCGCCCGGGAACCTTCTAACCAGCCGACCCGCGCCGGTAGACGGCCGCTCCTCCAGCCAGCGCTCCTCCAGCCAGCGCTCCTTCAAGCCGTAGCCCACGAGCCTGCCGACGTACTGAAGTGGGCTGCCGCCTCCGATCGCTCGGCTGACCGCAGACCACGCCTCGGGTGCCTCCGCCTCGAGCCGGTCGACAAGCTCCTCGACCGAGATCGGGTCGATCGTGGGTGCGCAGTCCCACAAGCTCTGGCGCACTAGCTTGCTCTCGTCTTGTCCCATTGGCCTCCTTTCGATTCCTCGCTTTCCATCATGACAGACTTTGTAGGACAAAGTCAATCATCTTTGTCCTACAGAAATGGCGCTCCGAGCCGCGACGGCCCCAGCGGCGCGCGGCGTACCCGTCGATGCCGGCCATCCACAAGTTGTCGATGGAGGACGCGATCCGTGTTGCCCAGCCGGGACGCTGCGATCCATGAAAATATTGCCAAGGCCAGATTGTGTGGCGCACAATGGGTGAGAAGTGGGTCCGTTTCTCCCAGTCGGCGCGGCGGCACCGCCTCGGCAAGGCGCACGCCCTGTACGTCATGAGCACCGTCGTTCCGGAGGTGATCCCCGCTGATCAGACGAACAACGAACGGTTGCTCTGGATCGGGCCCGACGACCGCGGTCTCGTCCTGGAGATCGTCGCTCTCGTCGAGCTCGACCACCTGCTTGTGATCCACGTCATGCCCCACCAATTCCGCCGGAGCACACCATGACCCGCGAGTACGTCGCCGGCCCGGATATCGACCTCGATTTCGAAGTCGTCACGGACAAGGCCGGCCGCCGCGTCACCGAACGCCGCGCTCAGCAGATCGCGGCCGACACCCTCGTCAAAGCCGGCGTCGGTCGTCCCTCACTGACACGTCCGGGCGCCCGCTCGCCGGAGATCAAGGCTCGCGTCCCCGAGGAACTTCGCGACCGCCTGGCTAGTGCTGCCCGAGAAAGAGGCACCACGAGCTCGACGCTGATCCGCGAAGCGCTGGAGCGCTTTCTGGCTTCCTGACCGACGGCGGGTCCACGCGACGTGGTGGTACGCCATGGGGAGCAAGGCTAGTGGGGCCCGGATCATGTTGCCGCGGAGATCCTCGGCGAAGCGAGCGGAGTAGCCCACCTCCAAGAGCGTGACGCTCACGATGTGGACTAGGCCGCGCTGGATCCGCGCCGCCCACTCCTCCGCGTCAGTGCTCGCGCTACGTCAAACAGCCTCTGGCCTGCGATTTTTTTCATGCCAAACTTGGTTGGTGAGGTCTTTACGAAAATCTGTACGTGCAGGTCAGAGCGTCGAACCGGCTCTCCCCAACTGGGCGTGCACACCGATTTCATGATCAACGCACATCGTGAATGGCCGCTTTTGACCGCTTCTGGCCGCTCAGACGTCGTACCAGATCCCCTCGTACATTGCGGTGCCCACAGCGTGGAGTGGCATGAGGACCTTCTGGGTAGCGGCTTCCTCGGGCGCCCACCCTTGCTCTTGGAGAACCCGTTGGCCGAGTGCGATCCACAGGCTCCAGTCGACCAGCTCGCGGATCTGCCAGCTTTCGTAGTCGGCCTGAACCAGCTCCGCCTGGGTCTCCACGCAACCGGAGGACCATAAGCGCTTCCGTAAAGCCAGCCCGTCCCCTTTGCCGACCATCAGACGAACGACGGCGGCGTCGAACCGCTCGCTGAAGGGAGCCTGGGCGTCAGCCCAGAGCTCATCCGCAGCCCGCAAGCT
>Ga0136633_1000536_pt1 | contig 29064 bp, 33 predicted proteins | sample AntDrymeUQ832206_2_FD_105494 | JGI IMG/M metagenome (GOLD analysis project Ga0136633, IMG submission 105494) | Polar desert sand microbial communities from Dry Valleys, Antarctica - metaG UQ83 (22.06) | ecosystem: Environmental > Terrestrial > Soil > Desert | place: Antarctica: Dry Valley... | reverse complement strand
TCGCGCTGCTCTGGGCCGATCAGCGCCCGTAGCCGGGCAGCGACCAGCCGCGCCAAATCGCAAGGCCGCGCAGAGCGAAGCCTACCACCGCCGCGATCAGGCCGGCGAGGCCTGCTGGCACGCCCATCAGCACCAGCCCGACCAACAAGGCGGCGGAGAGCGCGGCGGCGGTGACGTAAAGCTCGCTCCGCAGCAGGATCGAATCCTCGCCAGCCAGCAGATCGCGAATGATGCCGCCGACGCAGCCGGTCACCACCCCCATCGCGAAGGCGGGCAGCGGCGCGAGGCCGAAGGCGAGGCCCTTGGCCGCGCCGAAGGCGGAATAAGCGGGGAGCCCGACCGCGTCGGTCCAGAGCAACGCTTTGCCCTTCCACACTCCGCTCGGCGCCAGCGAGGCGGCGAGCGCCGCCGCAAAGCAGATCAGGAGGGTGACATTCTCATGCACCCAGAAGACCGGCGCGCCGATGAGCAGATCGCGCACCGTCCCGCCGCCAACCCCGGTGACGACGGCGAAAAAAACGAAGGTGACGAGCGTCTGCTTCTTCTCCGCCACGAGCAGCGCGCCGGAAAGGGCGAAGACGGCGATGCCTGCGAGATTCAAGAAATCGAGGAGTGGGCCAAGGGCGGGTGGAAGGGTGGCGGGCGGCATTCCAGTAGAATAACAGAAGCGCCTTGCTTCTCCCCTCCCTGATTTCAGGGAGGGGAGGCTTAGATATGAATCGGTTTCCCCGTCACCGCCATCGCCGCTTCCTTGATCGCTTCGCTGTGCGTCGGGTGGGCGTGGCAGGTGTAGGCGATGTCTTCGCTGGTCGCGCCGAACTCCATCGCCAGCGCGGCCTCGCCGATCATCGTGCCGGCGAGGCTGGCGATGATCCAGACGCCGAGCACACGATCGGACTTCGCATCGGCGATGATCTTCACGAAGCCGTCGCCCTCATGATTGGTCTTGGCGCGGCTGTTCGCCATCATCGGGAATTTGCCGACCTTGATCTCGTGGCCAGCCGCCTTCGCGTCCTCCTCGGTCAGGCCGACGCCGGAAATCTCGGGCATCGTATAGACGACGCTCGGGATCACCTCGTGATTGACGATGCCGATCTGGCCGGCGAGGATTTCGGCGACCGCGATCCCCTCATCCTCCGCCTTGTGGGCGAGCATCGGACCGGGCGTGACATCGCCGATCGCGAAGATGCCGGGGACGGAAGTCTTGAAATCGTGGTCGACCTCGATCTGGCCGCGTTTGTTCAAGGCGAGGCCGGCCTTGTCGAGCGCGAGTCCATCGGTGTTTGGGCGGCGGCCGATCGAGACCAAAACGACATCCGCCTCGATCGTCTCGGCCGCGCCGCCTTTGGCGGGTTCGACGGTGAGGGCGACGCCCTTGCCCGAAGCCTTCGCGCCGGTGACCTTGGTGCCAAGCCGCAGCTCGAACCCCTGCTTCTTGAAGATCTTCGCCGCTTCCTTGCGGACCTCGCCGTCCATGCCGGGCAGGATCTGGTCGAGATATTCGACCACCGTGACTTTCGCGCCGAGCCGCTTCCAGACGCTGCCAAGTTCCAGCCCGATCACGCCACCGCCGATCACGACCATGTGACCGGGCACCTTGTCCAGCTCCAGCGCGCTGGTGGAATCGAGGATCGCCTTGTGATCGATCTCGACGCCGGGCAGGGGCGTGACGCTGGAGCCGGTAGCGATGACGAAATGCTTGGCGCGGTAGGTCGTGCCCGCGACGTCGATCGCGTCCTTGGCGGTGAACCTGGCATGGCCTTTCAGCCATTCGACCTTGTTCTTCTTGAACAGGAAGGCGATGCCGCCGGTCAGGCCCTTGATCGCCTCCAGCCGCGTGCCGTGCATCGCGGGAAGATCGAGCTCCAGGCCCGAGGTCCTCACGCCCCATTTGGCGAGCGCGCCCGAATGGGCCTCCTCGTAAAGCTCCGAAGCGTGAAGCAACGCCTTGGACGGGATGCAGCCGACGTTGAGACAAGTGCCGCCTAACGTCTCGCGGCTCTCGACGCAGGCGGTCTTGAGGCCAAGCTGCGCCGCCCGGATCGCGGCGACATAGCCGCCCGGGCCGGCGCCGATCACGATCACGTCAAAGTCAGTGTCTGCCATTCTTCTTCCTTTGTCGTCATGCCAGCGGAGGCTGGCATCTCGGCGAGAACTCGCACTGAGACCCCAGCCTTCGGTGGGGTGACGGTTAGAGGTCAATCAAAAGCCGGGTCGGGTCCTCGATTGCTTCCTTCATCCGCACCAGGAAAGTGACCGCCTCGCGGCCGTCGATCAGGCGGTGGTCGTAGCTGAGCGCGAGATACATCATCGGGCGGGCGACGATCTGGCCGTCCCTGACCACCGGGCGTTCCTCGATGCGGTGCATGCCAAGCACCGCGCTTTGCGGCGGGTTGATGATCGGGGTGGAGAGCAAGGAGCCGAAGACGCCGCCGTTGGAGATAGTGAAGGTGCCACCCTGCATCTCCTCCATCTTCAGCGTGCCGTCCTTCGCGCGCGCGCCGAAATCGGCGATCGTCGTTTCGATCTCGGCGAAGCTCAGCGCCTGAGCGTCGCGGATCACCGGGACGACGAGGCCGTTGGGCGCGGAGACCGCAACCGAGACGTCGAGATAGTCGCGATAGACGATCTCCTCGCCCTCGATCATCGCGTTGACCGCGGGCACGTCGCGCGCGGCGAGCGCCGCCGCCTTCACGAAGAAGCCCATGAAGCCCAGGCGAATGCCGTGCTTCTTCTCGAACAATTCCTTGTAGCGGGCGCGCGCCTGCATGACTTCGGTCATGTCCACGTCGTTGAAGGTGGTGAGCATCGCGGCTGTGTTCTGCGCTTCCTTGAGGCGGCGGGCGACGGTCTGCCGCAGCCGCGTCATGCGGACCCTTTCCTCCTTCCGTTCCCCGGCGGAGGCCGGGGTCCAGGCCTTGCTTTGCGCAGGCGCAATTTGCGGAGCCGACTGTTCTTTCGCCTGCGGCGCCTGGGCCGCGGCCTGCGCCGGGGAACCGGCTTTCTGCGCGTCAGCAGCCGCCAGCACGTCGTCCTTGGTCAGGCGGCCATCCTTGCCGGTGCCCTTGATCTTCGACGGATCGAGATGATGCTCGAGGACGACGCGGCGCACCGCGGGCGACAAGGTGAGGTCACCCCCTTCCGCATGCGGCGCGGTCGGATCGGTGGCGAGCGCGGGCGTCTCGCCCGGGCCAGCCGGGTTAACCGGCGTGTCCGCCTTCGCGGGCGCGGCAGTCGCCGCACCGCCGCCTGCTTCGATCCGCGCAATCACCGCACCGACCGCGACAGTGTCGCCTTCCTTGACCAGCTGCTCGCCCATCGTGCCCGCGCTCGGCGCATTGACCTCGACAGCGACCTTGTCGGTTTCCAGGCTGGCGATCGGCTCGTCCGCGGCGACCGCGTCGCCGGGCTGCTTGAGCCATTGGCCCAGCGTCGCCTCGGTGATCGATTCGCCGAGCGTCGGCACCTTCACGTCGGTCATTCGATTTCCTTCAGCTCGCTTTGCGCTCAGCGGACATATTTTGGCCGAGTGCCTCCGCAATCAAGGCCGCCTGCTCGGCCGCGTGACGTTTGGCCAGGCCGGTGGCGGGCGACGCCGCCGCGGCCCGCCCGGCATAGACCGGGCGCTTCGGAGTCAGGCCGGCCTCGCCCAGGCGGCGCTCGATGCGCGGCTCGACATGCGCCCAATAGCCCTGATTTTGCGGTTCCTCCTGCGCCCAGATGACCTCCTTTAGGCTGGTCATTCGCTTGAGGCGGGCGAGTAGGGCCTCACCGGGGAAAGGATAAAGCTGCTCGATCCGGACGATCGAGACATCATTCAACCCGGCCTGATCGCGCGCGTCGAGCAGTTCGTAGGCGAGCTTGCCGGTGCACAGGATCAGGCGACGGACGTCCGGATCCTTCGGCGCCTTGGGATCGGAGAGGATGCGCATGAAATGGCTCTCGCCGGTGAAGTCGGCGAGGGTCGAGACCGCCGCCTTGTTCCGCAGCAGCGACTTAGGCGTCATGATGATCAAAGGCTTGCGGAAATCGCGGTGCATCTGCCGGCGCAAGATGTGGAAATAATTGGCCGGCGTGGTGCAGTTGGCGACCTGAAGATTGTCCTCCGCGCAGAGCTGCAGGAAACGCTCGGGCCGGGCCGAGCTATGCTCGGGCCCCTGTCCTTCATAGCCGTGCGGGAGCAGCATCACGAGGCCGGAGGCGCGCAGCCATTTCGCCTCGCCGGCGGCGATGAACTGGTCGATCATAACCTGTGCGCCGTTGACGAAATCGCCGAACTGCGCCTCCCAGAGCACCAGGGTGCGCGGGTCGGCGAGCGAATAGCCATATTCGAAGCCGAGCACGCCGAACTCGGACAGCGGGCTGTCGCGCACCTCGAAACGGCCGGGGCCGACCTTGGTCAACGGGATATATTTCGCTCCGGTCTCCTGGTTGACCCAGACCGAGTGGCGCTGGCTGAACGTGCCGCGGCCCGAATCCTGGCCGGACAGCCGCACCTGCGAGCCTTCGCGCAGCAAGGTGCCGAAGGCGAATGCTTCGGCCGTCGCCCAATCGAAGCCCGCGCCGCTTTCGAACATGGCGCGGCGCGCGTCGATGATCCGGCCGAGCGTCTTGTGGATTTCGGCGTTCGCCGGGACGATGGTAAGGATTTCGCCGACCTCGCGCGCCATTTTCTCGTCAACCCCGGTCGGCACGTTGCGCCGTTCGGTGATCGCCTCGTCGGGACGGCCGAGGCCGCTCCAGACACCTTCGAACCAGTCGGCCTTGTTGGGTAGATAGGATTTGGCCGATTCAAATTCGCCCTCGAGGAAGGTGTTGAACGCGGTGACTTCACCGTCGAGCCAGCCGTCGCCGATCACGCCTTCCTCGGCGAGACGCGCGCCATAGAGCGCGGAGATCGGCGCGTGGCGGCGGATCTCCTTGTACATGAGCGGCTGGGTGAAGCTCGGCTCGTCACCCTCATTGTGGCCGAAGCGGCGATAGCACCACATGTCGATGACGATGTCGCGGTTGAAGCGCTGGCGATATTCGATGGCGAGCTTGCAGCAGAAGGTCACCGCCTCCGGATCGTCGCCATTGACGTGGAGGATCGGCGCCTGAACCGCCTTCGCCACGTCCGATGGATAAGGCGAGGAGCGGGCGAATTGGGGGCTGGTGGTGAAGCCCACCTGGTTATTGATGATGAAATGGATGCAGCCGCCGGTCGCGTAGCCGGGAATGCCGGAGAAGCCGAGGCATTCGGCGACGATACCCTGGCCGGCGAAGGCGGCATCGCCATGGAGCAGGACGGGCAGCACCTGATCGCCTTCGACATCGCCCCGCGCGACCTGCTGCGCCTTGCACTTGCCGAGCACGACCGGATCTACCGCCTCGAGATGGCTCGGATTGGGGAGCAGCGAGAGATGCACCTTGATCCCGTCAAACTCGCGGTCCGACGAGGTGCCGAGATGATATTTGACGTCGCCCGAGCCGCCGACATCCTCGGGATTGGCGGCGCCGCCGGCAAATTCCGAGAAGATCGCGCGATAGGGTTTGCCCATCACATTGGCGAGGACGTTGAGCCGGCCCCGATGGGCCATGCCGACGACGATCTGGGCGATGCCATATTGACCGCCATATTTGATCACCGCCTCCAGCGCCGGCACCATGGCTTCGCCGCCGTCGAGACCGAAGCGCTTGGTGCCGACATATTTGCGGGCGAGGAAGCTCTCCCACTGCTCGGCCTGGACGACCTTGGTCAGGATCGATTTCTTGCCCTCGGGCGTGAAGCTGATCTCGGCGTCCTTGCCCTCCATCCGCTCCTGGAGGAATCGGCGCTCCTCCAGATCGTTGATGTGCATATATTCGAGGCCGATTTTGCCGCAGTAATTGCGGCGCAGGATCTCGACGACCTCGCGCACCGTGCCCTTTTCCAGGCCGAGCGCGCCGCCCAGATAAACGGGCCGATCGAGCGCGCCCTCGCGCGTGAAACCATGAAATTCCGGGGTGAGATCGGCCGGCATGTCGCGCTTGGCGAGGCCGAGCGGATCGAGATCGGCCGCAAGATGCCCGCGCACCCGATAGGTGCGGATCAGCATCATCGCGCAAATGGAATCGTTCGCCGCCTGCTCGATTTCTGCTGGAGACGCGCCGATGGAGGAGGCGCTCGCTTTGGCTCCCGCCGCGACGCGCTCGATCGCCATTAGGGTCGGATCGAGGCCGGCGTTCAGATCGTCCAGTTCGACGACCGGCCAATTGTCGCGCGCCCAGCTCGGGCCTTGCTCGCGCTCGCCGTCGTACATGTCAGTCACCACATGCGCCGTTCCCCGGCGAAGGCCGGGGTCCAGGCCCGGCGGAAGCCGGGTTCAGAACAGTGTCGGATAAATATCGTCCCACTCCAGGTTCTTTTCCTCAATCAGCCTGACCTTCCAGCCCCGCTTCCATTCCTTCATCTGCAACTCGCGCCGGCGCGCTTCCTGCAGATCGTCATGAGCCTCGAACCAGACGAGAAGTTTGCAGCCGTGTCGTTTTGTAAATCCTGCGACCAACCCTTCGCGGTGCTCATACACGCGCTGCACAAGGTCGCTAGTCACGCCGACATAGATCGTACCATTTTTTCCGCTCCCCATGATGTAGACGAAGCCGGCTTTCATTTTGCCTCCACTTGTTCCCCGGCGGAGGCCAGGGCCCAGGCCGGCGTAAGCCGGAGGTCACCTTGCAAAGCGCCTTGCAGCGCTCCTGGGCCCCGGCCTTCGCCGGGGAACTAGGTGTTCAACAGGTCAGCCAGCGTGCTTCCCAGTTCGGAGGGACTAAGTGAGACCCTGACTCCCGCCGCCTCCATCGCCGCGATCTTGTCTTCGGCGCCACCTTTGCCGCCCGAGACGATCGCGCCGGCATGGCCCATGCGGCGGCCCGGCGGCGCGGTGCGCCCGGCGATGAAGCCGACGACGGGCTTGGAGCGGCCGCGTTTCGCCTCGTCGGCGAGGAATTGGGCGGCGTCCTCCTCGGCCGAACCGCCGATCTCTCCGATCATGATGATCGACTGGGTCGCCTCGTCGGCGAGGAAAAGCTCCAGCACGTCGATGAAATTGGTGCCGTTGACCGGATCGCCGCCGATGCCGACCGCGGTGGTCTGGCCGAGGCCCGCATTGGTGGTCTGGAACACCGCCTCATAAGTGAGCGTGCCCGAACGGCTGACGACGCCGACCGAGCCCTTGGAGAAGATGCCGCCCGGCATGATGCCGATCTTGCACTCGCCGGGCGTCAGCACGCCGGGGCAATTCGGCCCGATCAGCCGCGACTTGGAGCCCGACAACGCCCGCTTCACCCGCACCATGTCGAGCACCGGCACGCCTTCAGTGATCGCGACGATCAAGGGCACTTCGGCGTCGATCGCCTCGAGGATGGAGTCCGCGGCGAAGGGCGGCGGCACATAGACCACGCTGGCCGTCGCGCCAGTCGCCTTCACCGCTTCGTCGACCGTGTCGAAGACGGGAAGGCCGATATGGGTCTGGCCGCCTTTGCCGGGCGTCACGCCGCCTACCATCTTGGTCCCGTAGGCGAGCGCCTGCTGGGTGTGGAAGGTGCCTGTTTCGCCGGTCATCCCCTGGGTGATGACCTTGGTTTCGGCGTTTACGAGAATGCTCATTCAAACCCCTTCGTCACCCCGGCGAAGGCCGGGGCCCAGACTCTAATGCACGGACTTGAACAGGTCGTTCCAGTCCGGATTCATCTCTTCAATCACCCGCAGCTTCCAGAGCCGCTTCCATTCCTTCATCTGCTTTTCGCGCCGGATCGCCAGCTCGATATCGCCAAACTGCTCGAACCAGACCAGCAGCTTGCAACCATATTTCCTAGTGAACCCGTCGGCTGTCCCTTCACGATGTTGCCAGACGCGCGCTACGAGATCGCCCGTTACACCGACATCGAGCGTCCCGTTGCGAGCGCTCGCCATGATGTAGACGAAGCCGCCCTTCTCCATCAGTCTCCCTGTTCGTCATACCGGCGGAGGCCGGTATCCAGTCTCTCCTTCCCGGCCCGTCTGGGCCCCGGCCTTCGCCGGGGTGACGATTATGCGAGCGAGCCGTCGATCGCCCTGCACGCCTCCAGCAGCTCCTTCACCGCATCGACCGAAACCTTCAGATTGGCCTTCGCCTCGTCGTCCAGCGCGATCTCGACGATTTCCTCGGCGCCGCCGGCGCCGATGATCACCGGAACGCCGACATAGAGGCCGTCGAGGCCATATTTGCCCTCGACGAAGGCGGCGCAGGGCAGCAGGCGCTTCTGGTCGCCCAGATAGGCCTCGGCCATCGCGATGCCGCTGGTCGCCGGCGCGTAATAAGCCGAGCCGGTCTTCAGGAGCGCGACGATCTCGCCGCCCCCGCCGCGGGTGCGCTTGACGATGGCGTCGATCCGCTCCTTGGTCGAGCGGCCCTGGGCGATGAGATCGGGCACCGGGATGCCGGCGACGGTCGAATAGTTCACGACCGGCACCATCGTGTCGCCATGGCCACCAAGGACGAAGGTCGTCACGTCGCGCACCGAGACCTTGAACTCCTCGGCGAGGAAATGGCTGAAACGGGCCGAATCGAGGACGCCGGCCATGCCCACCACCCGCTCGTGAGGCAGTCCCGAAAACTCGCGCAGGGCCCAGACCATCGCGTCGAGCGGGTTGGTGATGCAGATCACGAAGGCGTCCGGGGCGTTATTCTTGATGCCCTCGCCGACCGCCTTCATCACCTTCAGATTGATGCCGAGCAGATCGTCGCGGCTCATGCCCGGCTTGCGGGCGACGCCGGCGGTGACGATGATCACGTCCGCGCCGGCGATGTCGGCATAATCGTTCGAGCCGGTGATCTTCGCATCGAAGCCATCGATCGGGGCGCACTGGCTGAGGTCCAGTGCCTTGCCCTGCGGCACGCCCTCGACGACGTCGAACAGGACGACGTCGCCAAGCGCCCTCGACGCCGCGAGATGGGCGAGCGTGCCGCCAATATTGCCGGCGCCGATCAGCGCGATCTTCTTGCGAGCCATGCCTGCCCTCCCAAAGCAGGGGCCGCACGCGCGCGGCCCATCGCCGGTCGCTTAGACTTGCGAGGGCCGAGGGGCAACCGGCGCGAAGGCTAATCGGCGCGGGCGAGGACGTGGCTGGCGAAGTCGCGATATTGCCCGTCGGGCCGAAGCACAGAGTCGGTGAGGTGGAGGCGACCGTCATCGGCGAGGCGATAGAGGGTGCGGCCCCGCTCGGTGGACGCGTCGCCCCATTCGGAAGTGAGTTGCCGCCCGGCGACTGTTGCCGCGATGGGAAAGGTGATGCCGCGATTGTCGAACCAGCGCGCCTGCCAGCGCCCCTCGCTCGCGGGCGAATAGAAAGCCCGGCCCTCAAACGGCCCGGCGCGATAGCTGAATTCGAGAAAGCGCCCGCCTAACGCGGGGCGGACGGACAGCGTGGCCTCGCTTGCATTGCCCATCATCGTGCCCGCACCCCGCCAGCTTCCGGCCAGCCAGTCCAGCGCGCCGCCGCCCTGCGCGGCGGCGGGGCCGGCGATGATGCCGAACAGAAGCGCTGCTGCGAGGAGGCGCGCCAGCCTAGCCATGGGCCTGGCTCAAATCCTGATAGAACATCAGGGCATTGTCGTCGGGATCGTAGAAGGTGAGCAAGCGGACCATGCCGGGAATGTCCTGGATTGGCCCGTCCTGACGGATGCCGCGGCGGTCGAGCTCGGCCTTGGCGGCGTCGAGGTCGGTGACGCCGAAGGTCAGGGTTGCGCCGCCCTTGCTGCCCGCCTCCTCGACTTCGGACAGGCCGACATTCACCCTGGCGACTCCCGTCGTGAGCTCACACCAGGCCATGTCGTCCATACGATAGAGCAGTCCCCCGCCGAGCACGTCCAGATACCAGGTGATGGAGCGGTCCAGGCTCGTCACGCTGATCGCGCAGGTCAATCCGCCGTCATAATCGATCGCCATTTCATCCTCGCCGATTCGCCTTGGTTCTGTTTTTATATCGCATATAGTTTCAGTCAATGATAGCAGGCGCTGTGATCAGCGATCCGGAACTCCGCGCCCTCACCGCCGGCCGCTGGCTGGCGCCGCTGATGGCGCATCTCGCGGCCGAGCAGGGCTCGCGCTTTGCGGTCTTGCTGGCCCGGCTCGGCCTGTCGCGGAGCGTGCTGACGGCGAGCCTCGCGCAACTTCAGGAGTCCGGCTGGGTCCGCCGCAATCCCGGCCATGGCCATCCGCTGAGGCCCGAATATGTGCTGACAGACAAAGGTGCGCCGATCGCCGCCTTCGCGGAGCGGGTGATGGCGCAGCGGCGGCGCCTGGGCCTGGAGCCGGGGCAGCTGCCGCGCTGGTCACTGCCTTTGGTCGCGCGCCTCGACCAAGACCGGGCACGCTTCTCGGCTTTGCGCGAAACGCTAAGGCCGGTGACACCTCGCGCACTGTCGCTGACGCTCAAGCAAATGATCACGACCGAGCTGATCGACCGCACGCTCGAAGACCGCTTCCCGCCGACCGCGCTTTACGGTCTGACCCAGAGAGGAGCGCGCCTCGCGGCGGCGATGCGTTAAGGCCGCGCCGGCCCCGCGAGCCTGCGGATCAGGCCGACCCAATGATCGACATTCTCATAGAAAGCGCGGGCCGGAATGCGCTCGTCGCGGCCGTGGGCGCGCTCGTCGATCGGTGAGATCCCCCAGGTTGAATCGACGCCGTAGACCGGGACGCCGCGGTTGCGGAAATAGAGGCCGTCGGTGGCCCCGGTGCTCATTGACGGGACGATCGCCTCGCCCGGATGGCGGAGGTGGATTTCGGCGGTGAACGCGCCCATGACGTCGGCGCGCAGCGGCGAGGCGTCGGCAGGGCGGGCCGGGCGCACCGGCTCGACTGTCACATTGTCGGGCGTCGCGAGGCCGCGCAGGATGGCCAGCACCGCGGCCGGATCGTGGCCGGGGAACATCCGGCAATTGACCGTGGCGCGGGCAAGCTGCGGCAGCGCATTATTGGCATGGCCGCCCTCCAGCCGGGTGGCGACGCAGCGCGTGCGGGTCGATCCGACCTCGGTCGGCGTCGCCTCGATGACATCCGCCGCCGCGCCGTCGGCCGGATTGGCGAGCCAGCGGCGGATGGCGGCGGCGAGCGGCGGCTCTGCCGTGTTCAGGCGGTGGGTGAAGGCGGCCCGCGTCGTGTCGTTGAGCATCGGCTCGAAGCGGTAGCGCTCCAGCCGCTCGAGCGTGTGGGCGAGCTGGTAGATCGCATTGTCGGGACGCGGGCGGCTGCTGTGCCCGCCCGGATTGGTCGCGGTGAAGGTGAAGTCCTGATAGACCTTCTCGGCGGTCTGCACGCCGAAGCCCAGCGAGCCGCCATTTTCGAGATAGGCGCCGCCGCCCGCGTCGGAGTTGAGCGCGAAATCGATCGTCGCCGGATCGAGCCATTCATTGGCGGCAAGCTCGGCGCCCCGCCCCGCCGTCTCCTCGTCGCCGGTGAGCAAGAGGATGATCTCGCGATCCGGCTGGAAGCCCTCGGCGCGCAGCTGGAGCAAGGCGACGGTGAGGGCGACGACGCCCGCTTTGTTGTCGGCCGTGCCGCGCCCGTAGAGATAGCCGCCCTCCTCGCTGAGCGTCCAGGGGTCGCGCGACCAGTCGGCCCTGAGCGCCTCGACCACGTCGATATGCGCCATGAGCAGGATTGCCTTGCGGCTCGATGGCCGCGCCGCAGGCCAGCGCAGGACCAAAGCGGCGGTATTCTCATAAGGATGGATCGTGACTCCGGTCAGGCCGCCGGCGCGGAATTGCTCCTGCAAATAGGCGGCGAGCTGCGGGCTCTGGTTGCGCCCCTCCACCGTCTGGAAGGCGATCGCTCGGGTATAAATCTCACGCGCCTTTTGGTGCCATTGATTGGCCGGCTCCATCGCAATCGGCGGCGTCTGGGCGATGGCGGCGGTACTGGCGAGAAAGGCGGCGGCGAGAATAAAGAGGCGCATCGAGGTCTCCTTGAAGGTGGCGCCCAGCTTTCGGCTGGGCGCCACAGATAATCAGAACCGGATCGAAAGGTCGATGTTCGTCGCCGGGATGCCTAGCTGCACGGCAAGGTCGGCCTTGGTCTTGGCAACGATCGCGGCCACGTCGAGCGGCTGGGGACCGGCGACCGGCGGCGGCACCGGTGCCCCCGAGGACGCCGAACTGTTACCGTCCTGCTCAATCCACCCCCATTCATCCTTGGTCCAGATCACCTTCTCCGGCCCGAAGATGTGCCGGCCGGCGGATAGCACGGTTCCAGCAGCGCTGCCGGGATGAGACGGATCATTCGCAAGGTCATTGTCGCCGATCGGCATATAAAGATGCGCGTTCCCGTCCCAGCCGCTCTTCTGGGCTGCGCCACGAACCTTCTCAACCATCTTGAGCAGATCAGCGGAACGAATCTCGATGAGTTCCAGGGCCTCTGGCTTCTCGTCATCATCCCACGCAAATGTCGCGACGATCACAACGTCAACACGCTCGACCAGCGTCGTCGCCGTATTGAGCCAGCGGTTGACCGCCGTCTTGAGGCCGAGTTTCACCTTATGGCCCTGAGGATCCGTGACCTCAAAGGCATAGCCGCCCGGCACACGAATCTTGCTGCCGAAAACGTAGCCCTGCGCTTCCAGAATCTGGCGCGTGATCCGCGGCAGGACGGTCTTACGGCGGCTGGCGGGATTGACCGCTGGATCCTCGTGGATCTGGGTGAACAGATCCCGGGGGAGGTGGGGGTGAATGTTCTGCTGAGTACGCATGTCGTTTCGTTCCTTTCGCATAGGAGTGCTTTCGGCACACGCCATGTTTCCTTTGTTTAGGAATGGCGTTCCTCCTATATGTCGAAGATCGACACGAGTTTCAACCCCTAAAATATATATAAAATAGTGTTTCCTTTTATACCTGTTTTCTATTCCTCGCCGTGCCCCAGCGCCAGATAATTGGCGCTCCACATCTCCATCAGGCGTGAGGCGGTGCGGGCGAATTCGAAGGCGCCGTCGCCGGCGGGGTAAAGCGCCGCCGGCTCCGCGTCGGCGTCGGCGAGGAGTTTGACCTTCTGCTCGTAGAGCGCGTCGATCAGGGTGACGAAGCGCGCCGCCTCGTTGCGGTTCTCCGGCCCCATGACAGGAATTCCGACCAGCATCACGGTGTGGAAGCGCCGCGCGATGGCGAGATAATCGGCCGCGCCCCGCGCCTCCCCGCAAAGCCGCTTGAAGGAGAAGACGGCGACGCCCTTCAGGCTCTTCGGCACATGGAGCGTACGCCCGCCCGGAATGGCCAGTTCCTCGGTCGGGACATTGGCGCTGTCCTCCGGCGGATAGTCCGTGAGGCGGAAGAAGGCCTCGCGCAGCGCCGCCGTCGCGCCGGGACCGTTCGGCACATGCCAGGTCGGCATCCCGCCCAGCCGTTCGAGCCGGTAATCGACCGGGCCGTCGAGACGCACCAGTTCCAGTTTCTGCTCGATCAGGGCGATGAAGGGCAGGAAGAGCTCGCGGTTGAGGCCGCCGAGATAGAGCTCGCGCGGGGCGCGGTTCGAGGTGGCGATCACGGTCACGCCCGCGTCGAGCAGGCGGGTGAAGAGCCGCGACAGGATCATCGCATCGGCGCTGTTGTTGATCACCATCTCATCGAAGCAGAGCAGTTTCGCTTCCTCGGCAATGCCTTCCGCCACCGCCGGGATCGGATCGCCCTCCTCCTTCGCCCGCTCGGCGCGGAGGCGCGCATGCACCTCGGCCATGAATTCGTGGAAATGGACGCGGCGCTTGGGCGTGTACGGGATCGTCGCATAAGCGAGGTCCATCAGCATGGACTTGCCGCGCCCGACGCCGCCATAAATGTAGAGGCCGCCGGGCGGCTCTGCCTTGCGCCCGGTCAGCCGCCACAGGATGCTGCCCTTGGGCGTCTCGGCCAGCCTCGTCGCCAGCGCGTCGAGATCGTCGACCGCACGCTGCTGGTCCCGATCGGGCTTGAGTTCCCCGGCGGCGACCAGCGCCCGGTAGCGATTGGCGACGGCGGTCATTCGCTCCGGCTGGACTTGCGCAGCGCGCCGGAGAAGGACGCCACAAGCTCACCTTCCTGCATCACCTTGCCGGCGAAGAAAGCGAGCCGCTTGGTCTCGCGCAGCAGCTCCACCTCGGCGTCGAGCGGCACGCCGATCCGGCCGGGGCTGAGGAAGCGCGTGCTGAGATCGAGCGTCACCGCCCGCATCACGTTCGCGCCGGCCAGCCGCCCGCCAGCGAACAATGCCATGTCGATGAAGGTCAGGATCGCGCCGCCATGGACCATGTCGCCAAGGTTGGAATGGGCTTCTTCCGGAAACATCCGGCAGCTCGCGCGGCCCGGCCCGTCGGCGCGGACGAGCAGCTTGCCGATCACCGCGTTGAAGCGGGTGTCATCGGCCAACGCCCAGGTCCACCAGCCGGGATGGTCCGGATCGGGATCGTGGCGAATGAGCGGGTGGACGTCCATCATCGCCCACTGGCGGGAAACAAGCCCAGCATCAAGCGGACGGAGTCAGGCCGCCTTCCTTCGAAACAAGGTTTGATCGCCGCGACCCGCAAGGAGGCCGGCGATCGAAATGTCTTCGTCCAGCTCTTCCCAGTGAAGGCCACTCGGGCTGATCCTGACCTCGGCACGCTGCCCGACACTGCCGTGCAAAAGACGGGGAAACCAGGCGAGCGGAATGCCCAGTGTGCGACCGTCGTCAAGATCGACCCACATCGAATGCTCGTCAAAGCGGACCTCAGTAGCGCGAACTTCAACGCCGCTAGGCGAAATGCTCATCCCAGGCCCTTTCAATCTCGGCGCGATGCTCTTCGACGACTGCGCTTAGCACAGCAAGATCGCGCGCGCTGAAGCCCTTATTGTAGGCGACGTTCACCTCTGGCTGAAGCCAAAACTTGGCGTCAGCACCATCCTTGGTGACATGTACATGGACGGGCTCGCGCGGATCACCCTCGTTCGAGAAGAAATGGAAGCGGTACCCGCGCCACCGAAAGACGATCGGCATTGCGGCCCGCCCTATCCCGCCCGCTCCAGCAGCAGCTTCTTGGTCTCGGCGATCGCCTTGGCCGGGTTCAGGCCCTTGGGGCAGACGTTGGCGCAGTTCATGATCGTGTGGCAGCGGTAGAGGCGGAAGGGATCTTCCAGCTCGTCCAGGCGCTCGCCGGCATATTCGTCGCGGCTGTCGGCAAGCCAGCGATAGGCCTGGAGCAGGATCGCCGGGCCGAGAAATTTGTCCGAATTCCACCAATAGCTCGGGCAGCTCGTCGAGCAGCAGGCGCAGAGGATGCACTCGTAAAGGCCGTCAATCTTGGCGCGGTCCTCGGGCGATTGCAGCCGCTCCGTCGACGGCGGCGGCGTCTTCGTCTTAAGCCAGGGCTCGATCGACGCATATTGGGCGTAGAAATGGGTGAAATCGGGGACGAGATCCTTGATCACATCCATGTGGGGCAGCGGCGTGATCCGCACCTCGCCCTTCAGATCCTCGATCGCGGTGGTGCAGGCGAGGCCGTTCTTGCCGGCCATGTTCATCGAACAGGAGCCGCAAATCCCCTCGCGGCAGGAGCGGCGGAAGGTCAGGCTCGGATCCTGCTCGCTCTTGATCTTGATGAGCGCGTCGAGAACCATCGGCCCGCAACTGTCGAGATCGACCTCGAACGTGTCATAGCGCGGATTGGTGTCGGCGTCGGGATCGTAGCGATAGACCTTGAACGTCTTCGTGCGGCCGCCCTCGGCGGGGGCAGGATAAGCCTTGCCCTTCCCGATCTTGCTGTTCTTCGGCAGGAAAAACTCGGCCATCACACTCTCCCCGGCGCGGGGATAGCGGGATGCAGGCGCACGCTCAATGGTTCATCTAGGCAGCGCGGCGTTCCAGCAATTCGGCGGCGATTTCGTAAGTGCGGGCATTGTCGACGTCGATCGCATGCGCGCCGTCCGCCAGCACCACCGCCGAGACCCGCGCCCGGAAACGCCGGGAGGCCCGGGCCATCGCTTTGTCGAGCGACAGGAAGCCGTAACGGAGCAGGAGCAGGTTCAGAATGCCGAAGGCGCGGGCGATGCGCCACGGATTCTTCGCGAACTGCCCGCCCGAGCGGAAAGTCTCCGCCATGCGGAGGCCACGGCGCGACAGGCCGTAAAGGTTGCAATTGGAGAATTCGCCGTCGCGGAACCGGTAGAAGCGCCGCTGCCCCTGCGGATGGGCGGAGAGCACCGCCTCCTTGCGGGTGAGCGCGACGACGGCGTCGTCACCCGCGATGAGTCGCTCGACGACCTGACCCACCGCCTGCGGCGTCAGCAGGACATTGTCCGCCGTCGTGATCACCATCGGCCCTTCGATCCGGTGCGCGCCCGCATAGACGCTGTCGGCGAGATTCTCGGCCGCCGGGACGAAGGAGGCGAGCAGGCCGGAGCCGACCGCGATCTGCTTCAGCCGCGCCTCAGCGCCGGGCTCCACGACGATCCGCACCTCGCCAATGCCGGGAGTCGCCGCCAGCGCCTCAAGCACATGGGCGAGCAACGGCCGGCCGCCGATCGGCACCAGGCATTTGTGGCTGACGCCAGCCTGCTCGGCGAGCGGATCGAGCTTGCCGTCGCGCTGGGCGGCGAGAACGAGGACCGAGACGAGCGCGTCAGTCGACAAGATGAAGCACCTTCTCGGCAACCGGCTCGAGCAGGCCGTGGCGGCGCAGCGCCTCGTGGAGGATCGTCTCGATCAACTGGGCCTGGCTGATCCCGGCCCGCGCGGCGGACTGGCCGAACACCTTCTTCGACCAGAGGTTGGCCTGCAGATTGACCTCAAGGAAACGCACCTTGCCGGCTTCCCGATCGAGCCGGAATTCGAAGCGGCCATAATCGAAGGGCCGGTAATCCTCGGCGAGCTTGCGAGTATATTCGGCGATGATCGGCGTCCATTCCGCATCGTCGAACGGCACCAGCTCATATTTGGAGGCGCGCTCGACCAGGTCGCGCTTCTCGTAATAACTGCGCAAATGGGTCGGATCGGCCTGCTCGAAGATCATCATCGGCATGATCACCGGGGCGCCATCGATGGTGATCACCGGCACCTCGACATCGCTGCCGTTGATGAAGGGTTCGACGATCGCGTCGTGACCCTGCGAATGGATGTCGGCGATCGCGGCCTCGACCCCGGCCCAGTCGCGCGCATCCTGCACGCCCCAGCTGGCGGAGGAAGCGTTGGGCTTGATTACCAGCCGCGCGCCTTCCGGGCAGCGCACCTGCTCGACCGGCGCGCCCTCGCGGAAGATCGCCCAGGGCGCGGTGGGCACGTCGCGTGTCTTGGCGCAGAGCTTGGCGAGATGCTTGTCGTCGGCGAGGCCGCGCAGGATCGGACTTGCGCCGAGATGCGGCAGGCCGATCCGGCGCGCCAGCAAGGGCGCCATCATCTCGCTGTTCAGGAAGCCACCGCGGTTGAACAGGGAGAAGACGAAATCGACTTGCGGGTCTTCGAACAGGGCCTCGTAGCGGTCGGCGAGGCTGAGATTGAGTCCGAGGCCCTGCAATATCTCGCGCGTCTCGACATGATAAAGGGCGTGATTGCCGTCCTCGGGGTGCGGCCCGCCCGCCCATTTCGCATGTTTGGAGATGAACAGGACGCGCAGGCGCGCCTTGGCTTCGGCGGGAATGATCCGGGGGGAAAATGCCTTCAGCAACACTTGGTCTCTCCGCCTCTTAGGCGTTTTGAGCCAAGCCTTTCCCCCGAACGGCCTGGCAGAGTGAACGTGCGCGCCCGCTAGCGGGATCACAACGCCTTCGCAACAATCTCGGCCTCAATTGTGGGCAAAGTCGGGCAAGGCGAGGGCGGAACCGTGACTCCGCCGCCGGCCTTCGGCTGCAATGTTCTGCGCTGGCGCTAGGCCGCCGCGATTTGCTCCTCTTCCCGCGGGGCGCCCCAATTGAGGTTGCGGGTGAGGTACATCACCACCGCCAGCGCCACGAAGAGCATCAGCGAGCCGATCAGCAACGAATATGCCTCAAGGCTGAGCAGGACGTAGAGTACGGCATAGAGCGCCACCAGCAGCCCGCCGATATAGCCGGCGCGCCGCCAGCTCTTCAGCACCGCGGCCGAATAAGCGGTGTTGAGGCCGGCGATCGCCGCCGAGGCGATGAGACAGGCCGCGGTGAAGCCGACCACTTCGGCAAGGGCGAGCAGCAGCACGAAGAAGAGGATGAGGCCTACGCCGACCAGCAGATATTCGACCGCGGAGACGCGCACGCCGCCGATCACGTCGAACATCAGGAAAGCGAGGAAGGTGAAGCCGATGAAGAGGAAACCATATTTGGTCGCGCGATTGACCTGCGAATAAAGGTCGACCGGCTGCATCAGGCTGATCCGCGCCGCCTGCGCGGGCATTGCGCCATTGGGCTGCGAGGGATCGCTCCCCATCTCGACCACCTGGGCCGGCTCGCTCGCCGCGCCGGTCGAGATCAGCGAACGGCCGAGCGCGAGATTGCCGACGCGATAGGTGGCCTCGAAGCCATCGGCGCGCAGGATCCGCTCGGCGGGCAGGAAGGCGCCCTGGAAGCTGGGATGCGGCCAGGCCGAGCGAACGCGCCAGCGCGTGTCGCCGGCATGAGGGGCCATGGTGAGCGCGCCATTGCCGCGGAAATGATATGCGAAATCGACGAGGATCGCCTGGCCGCGCAGCGCCGAGGCGTCGAGCCAGGCGAAGAAGCCACGGCCCCCGGTCGCACCGGTCCCGCCGCCGGGCTGCAGCCTGAGCGGCTGGCCGGCCAGAGTGACGCGCGGATTGGCGCCAAGCCCGCGCGGATCGGAAAGGCCGAAGCGCAATTCGGCGCGGGCAAGATCCATCGCGGCGAGCGGCACACCGGAGCGCTCCAGATCGGCGGGGAGCGCAAAGCGCGCGCCGCCGCTGACCTGGGCGTCATAGACGACGACTTCGTAGATCGAGCGTTGCAGCGGCTGCGAGGCCAGACCGGTTTCGACATCGACCTGCTCGGGCGCCAGGGTCAATTCCTCGATCACCTCGCGGCTGCGCGTCACCTCGCGGCCCCCTCGGTCACCGTCTCCGTGGTTGTCGCGCGATAGGGGATGACGAGCACCGGCCCGGCCATCACCTGCGGCCCGCCCCAGCCCTCGGCGATGCCGGCCTTGGCGAATTCGGATTGCTGCTGACGGTCGTAGACGAGCAGCCAGACGGTGAAGAGCGGGAAGGAGAGGAGGAAGCCGACGAGCAAAGCCAGAGCGAGCTTCATGCCGGGAGAGCGGGTGTCGGATGTTGCCACGGGAAACGACCTCATGTTTCAATTCGTCGTAATTCATGCACGGTTCATCGTCAACCAAAGATAGCCGCTTAGCGACTTCCGCCCGGTCGTCCCTCCAGCGCAGGCCGCCCCACGGGTTGCGTCGCTGTCGTCGGCATGCGCCGTTCGAGCGCGGCGAGCCAGCGCGTCGCGCCGGCGCCCATCGCCACTTGCGGCTGCGACGGCCGTGCCTCGATGCGGCGCTCCCATTCGGCGATCAGGCCGCTCGCCTCGCCGAAGGCCGCACCGAGCGATTGCGGCTTCCGCAATGCACGGTTGATCATCGCGTCGCCGAAGAAGGTCCAGTCATTCTCTGCTTCGCAGCCGAAGGAGGTGCGGTCGGATGCGGCGGCGGTGACGATAGCGGTCGTCTCCGAGGCGAGACGCGGCACGAAGATGCCCGAATAGCAGGCGGAAAGGATGAGCAGCCGGTTGCCGATGCCGAGCTCGTCGAGCATCGCGCGCAACCGATTGGGCGAGATCGCGCCATAGCCGCTGTCGCCGTCATTATAATAAAGCCCGAACGGCGCGCCATGGCTGGTCGTATAGAGGACGAGCACGTCCTCGCGCCGGTCCATCAGCTCGGCGATGCGGGCCAGCGCGATGGCGAAGCTGCTCGGGCTCCCGCGCGGGAGCGCGCTCGCCGCCGTCCCGTCCGAGCCGGCCAGCACCAGGGTCCGCCCGACCGCGTCATAGCGCCGGCCAAGCACCGAACCCGCCGCCCGCGCCTCGCGCCCAAACACCGGATCGCTGTCGAGCGCGATCGAAAGGACATAGGCGTCGACCACCCCCGCCCGCTGCGGCGCCAGCGCGCCGAGCGCGCGGGTCAGCCTGCGATGCTCCTCCAGTTCGCCCGCCGCCGACCGCCCCCGCTCGATCTGCGTCCCGGCGTCAGCGCGGAGCGCGAGTTCGGCGGGCGTGCCGGAGACGAGCAAAGGCGAGGCGTTCGCCTGATGGCGCGGGGGTTGATAGGTCTGTGTCGAGGCGGTGGCGGGCAGGACCAGCGCGAGCGCCGCGATCAGCTTCAACCTGTTGCGCACCCCTGCACCCCCCTGCTCGCGCAGTCTGTCGCGCCGCGCGTGGGAGTCAAGCAAGCGGCCTCACCCCGGGCCTTGGCTCAGTAAACTCGCGCCTTCGGTTTGATGTACGCCACCTCGTCGGTGAGCGTATATTCGTGGACCGGGCGGTAATCGATGCGCACTTCGCCGCCATTGCCGCCCCAGCCGTCGAACCAGGCGCAGGTGTGCTTCATCCAGTTCGCGTCGTCGCGCTTGGGGTAATCCTCGTGGGCGTGGGCGCCGCGGCTTTCCTTGCGGTTGACGGCGCCGGCGATCGTCACCGAGGCCTGGGCGATGAGATTGTCGAGCTCGAGCGTCTCGATCAGATCGGTGTTCCAGATCAGGCTGCGGTCGGTGACCGAAATGTCGCTCATGCGGCTGTAGGTCTTGGCCAGAGCAGCGACACCCTCCTCCATCAGCTCGTCCGTGCGGAAGACGGCGCAATGGGTCTGCATGTTGCGCTGCATCTCGGTGCGGATCTCGGCCGTCGGCGACGCGCCCTTGGCAAAGCGGAACTTGTCCAGCCGGGCGAGCGCGAAATCGGCGCTGTCCGCCGGCAGATCGGCGTGGCGCGCGGCCGGATCGACGGTCTCGGCCAGCCTCAAGCCGGCGGCGCGGCCGAAGACGACGAGGTCGATCAGGCTGTTCGAGCCCAGCCGGTTGGCGCCGTGGACCGAGACGCAGGCCGCCTCGCCGACGGCAAAAAGCCCCGGCACGACGCTGTCCGGATTGCCGTCCCTGATCGTCACGACCTCGCCGTGAAAATTGGTGGGGATGCCGCCCATATTATAATGGACGGTCGGCGTGACCGGCAGCGGCTGGCGGGTCAGGTCGACGCCGGCGAAGACCTTGCCGGATTCGGTGATGCCCGGCAGTCGCTCGGCCAAAATCTCCGGTGCGATATGGTCGAGGTGGAGGTAGATATGATCCTTATGCGCGCCGACGCCGCGGCCTTCGCGGATCTCCAGCGCCATCGATCGTGAGACCACGTCGCGGCTGGCGAGATCCTTCGCGCTCGGCGCGTAGCGCTCCATGAAGCGCTCGCCTTCGGAGTTGGTGAGGTAGCCGCCCTCGCCCCGCGCGCCCTCGGTAATAAGAACGCCGGCGCCGTAAATGCCGGTCGGGTGGAACTGGACGAACTCGCAATCCTGCAATGGTAGCCCGGCGCGCAGGGCCATGCCGCCGCCGTCGCCGGTGCAGGTATGGGCGCTGGTCGCGGTGAAATAGCAGCGGCCATAGCCGCCGGTCGCCAGCACCACCGATTTGGCGCGGAAGCGGTGGATCGAGCCATCCTCCATGCAGAGCGCGACGACGCCCCGGCAGGCGCCATTTTCCATGATCAGGTCGATCGCGAAATATTCGACGAAGAAGTCGGCGTCGTATCTGAGGCTCTGCTGGTAGAGCGCGTGCAGCATGGCGTGCCCGGTGCGGTCGGCGGCGGCGGCGGTGCGCTGGGCGGGCGGGCCTTCGCCCATATTCTGCATCATGCCGCCAAAGGCGCGCTGGTAGATTTTGCCTTCGTCGGTGCGGCTGAACGGCACGCCGGCATGTTCGAGCTCATAGACGGCGGCCGGGGCCTCGCGGACCATATATTCGATCGCGTCCTGGTCGCCGAGCCAGTCGGCGCCCTTGACCGTGTCGTACATGTGCCAGGTCCAGTGATCCGGGCCCATATTGCCGAGGCTGGCGGAAATGCCGCCCTGCGCCGCGACGGTGTGGCTGCGGGTCGGGAAGACCTTGGTGATGTTGGCGGTCTTGAGCCCCCCTTGGGCGGCGCCCATCGTCGCGCGCAGCCCCGAGCCCCCGGCGCCGACGACGACGACGTCATAATCATGGTCGATGATCTTGTAGGCCGAACCCATCACTCCGCGCTCCCCGTGAGTGCGATCTTGACGACCGAGAAGATGGCGAGCGCGGCGCCCAGCGCGGCTAGGAAATTGACCAGAATGACGAGCAGCAGCCGCAAGCTGCCATGCTCATAATCCTCGATCACGACGAGCAGGCCGAGCTTCAGATGCCAGAAGGTCGAGGCGATCAGCAGGATCATCGGCACCGCGGCGAGCGGCTGCGACAGCCATTGTACGATCGTGGAATGATCATAAGCGGGAAGGCGGAAAAGGGCGACGATGAACCAGATGAACAGGATCAGGGTCGAAACCGAGGTCAGCCGCTCCAGCCACCAATGATGCGCGCCGGTGCGCGCCGAGCCGAGGCCGCGCGCGCGGCCCAGAGGCGTGACCATCTTCATACCAGTTTCCAAAAGAAGATTGCCGCCCAGGTGAGGGCGGTGAAAAGCACGGCGAAGACCATGACGAGCCAGGCCCAGAGCCGATTGGTGCGCAGCTCGAACCCGGCGCCGACGTCCATCACGAAATGGCGGAGGCCCGACAATGTGTGCTGCCAGAAGGCCCAGGTCAGCGGCACCCAGAACAGCAAGGCCCATTTCCAGCTCGCCCAACCGGCGAAGCGGGCATAGGCCTCGCCGCCGCTGGCCGCCGCGACCAGCCACCAGACGAGGGCCAGCGCACCCACAGTGGCCAGCCCCGCGCCGGTCACCCGGTGCAGGATCGAAACCGCCATGGCCGCGCCCCAGCGCCAGATGGTGAGATGCGGCGACAAAGGCCGGGCCGGATTTCGATGCATGTTCCCGCGTCGCTCCCCTTGGCCGAGAGACAGGCCATCGCCGCCGCTTTTAGGCCGAAGCGCTATTGTTGCAAGCGCGGCGAAGCGGGCCGAACGGGGCCATTGGCTAACGCCTCCTTAACCAATCACGCCCTAGACCCTCCCGCAATTCATAGGCTCGAAAATAAGGGACATCCACAGCATGGCTGGCGACGACAGGCAGCGGGACGAGGCCGATCTGAAGCGGCGCATCGCGCTCTTCGACAGCGACGGACGACTGGAGGCGGATTGCCTTGAGATCTGGTCGCTGATCGAACCGGACAAGCGCGCCATTGCCCGCGCTTATTGGGAACGCTACGCGCAGTCCGACGAGCTGACCCGGCCGATCGGCCCGGAAAAGATCGAGGAGTTGACGACGCGGATCGAGCCGCATGTCGCGGCCAAGCATGGCGCGCTTTCCGATCCCGCCTGGTATCAAATGGCCCGTAGCGACGTCGAGGCGGCGACCAGGGGCGGCATTTCGCTGACCACGCTTTACGCCGGCATTACCGCCTGCGCGCAGGCGATCCAGGCCGTGCTCGAACGGGCGCTGGCCGACGATCCGGAGCGGCGCACCCGGCTGATCCGCGCGATGCTGTCGCTGACCGCGCTCGAGGTCGATGTCTTTTCCGCCCACCACGACAGCTTGCGCACCCGCGCCGAGCGCGAGCGGCGGGGCGCGCAGGGCGCCGAGTTCAACAAGGAAATCGTCAGCGTCGTCGAGCATACGGCGAGCGGCAGCCGCAGGATCCGCGACCAGGCGGCCGAAGCCAGTGCCTCGGCGCGCGGCATGCTCGGCAAGACCAGCGAAGTCGCCGCGGCCGCGGAGCAATCGGCGGTAGCGATGCGCGAGGCGGCACAGACCGCCGCCGGCCTGATCATGGCGATCGAGGACGCGCGCAACGAGGTGGAGGTCGCGGCCGGCGTTGCCGCGCGCGCGAGCGAGCAATCGGTCAAGGCGGTCGGCGTTTCCAAGGCGCTTTCGGCGCAAGTGGAAGCGATCGAATCGATCCTCGGCCTCATTCGCGACATTGCCGGCCAGACCAATTTGCTCGCACTCAACGCCACCATCGAGGCGGCGCGGGCGGGCGATGCAGGGCGCGGCTTCGCGGTCGTCGCGCAGGAAGTGAAGAGCCTCGCCAACCAGACCGCTCGGGCGACCGACGATATCGCCGCCAAGATCAGCGCGATCCAGTCCGCCACCCGCGAGACCGTCGAGGCGAACGATTCGATCCAGTCCACAGTCGAGGAAGTCCAGGTCAGCGCAGACCGCATCCGCAAGGCGATGGAGACGCAGGCGCAGACCGTGACGATGATCACCGCCGCCGTCGACGAGACCGCGCTGGCCGCAGATTCGATGTCCTCGACGATCGCCGCGATCCGCAGCGATACCGAGAATGTCGCCAGCGAGATCGACGAGGTCGAGAAGAACTTCTCCGAGGTCGACGAGCAGATGAAGCGCTTCAAGACGACCGCGGGCCGCTTCGTCCAGACCTTCGCCGCATAGGGCTTTTCGACAGCATGCCGCGGGCCTATCGAGCGCGGCATGACCCAGCCGCTCCACATTCTCGTCACCGGCTCCAGCCGGGGCATCGGCGCCGCCATCGTCGCGGCGCTGAAGGGCCATCGCGTCGTCGGCCACGCCACCGCCGCCGCAGACGGACGCATCGCTGCTGACCTCGCCGACCCGCAAGGCGCGACCGCTTTGTGGCGGGAGGCGATGGCGGCGCTCGACGGGCGGATCGACGTGCTGGTCAACAATGCCGGCGTGTTCGAGCCCGCGCCGATCGGCGATGGCGACGCGCAATGGGAGGCGGGCTGGGAGCGGACCTTGCGCGTCAATCTGCGCGCCTCGGCCGATCTCTGCCGGCTCGCCGTGCTCCATTTCCGCGAGCGCGGAGGTGCCAAAGACGCTAGAGGCGGCCGGATCGTCAACGTCGCCAGCCGCGCCGGCTATCGCGGCGACAGCCCCGACCACTGGCATTATGCCGCGTCCAAGGGCGGCATGATCGCGATGACCAAGTCGATCGCGCGCGGCTATGCCAGCGATGGCATCTATGCCTTCACCGTTTGTCCGGGCTTCACCGTCACCGGCATGGTCGAGGAGTATCTCGCCAGCCGCGGCGGCGTCGCGGCGCTGGGCGATCTGCCGATCGGCCGGCCGGCGGCAGCAGAGGAAGTTGCCGAAACGGTGCGCTGGCTCGCCGTCGATGCGCCGCCTTCCGCGACCGGCTCGGCAATCGACGTCAACGGCGCGAGCTATGTCCGCTAGACGATGACCTTTCGCGTCACTTTGCCCTGCACCCGCGCCGAGGCCGAGGCCCTGAAGGGCGACATCGCGCCCTTTGCCGCGCTCGATGCGCCGCCGACGCTCGTCACCAGCGAGGCCGAAGGCGATGCCTGGCGGCTCGACGCCTATTTCGAGCAAGCGCCGACCGCCGACGACCTCGCCCTTCTTCGCACGCTCGCGCCGAGCGGCCGGGCCAAGCCGGAGGTCGAGCAGCTCGCCGACGCGGACTGGCTCACCCTTTCCCAGGCCGGGCTCGAGCCGATCCGCGCCGGGCGCTTCTTCGTCCACACCCCCGCGCATCGCGACGCCATCCCGGCCGGTTCGATCGCCTTCGAGATCGACGCCGGGCGGGCGTTCGGCACCGGCCAGCACGAGACCACCACCGGCTGCCTGATCGCGCTCGACCGGCTGAAGGACGCAGGGGCGGTCTTCGGCCAGATCGCCGATCTCGGCACCGGCACCGGATTGCTCGCCTTTGCAGGCCTGCGGCTCTGGCCCAGCGCCCGCGCGATCGCCTCCGACATCGATCCGGTCGCGATCGAGGTGGCGGCCGAGAATGCGGCGATCAACGGCGTGCCGATCGGCCGCGGCCCCGGCCAGTGCGAACTCGCCGTCGCGGCCGGGCTCGACCATCGCCGCCTCATCATCCGCGCGCCTTATGACCTCATCATCGCCAACATCCTCGCCGGACCGCTGGTCGAGCTCGCGGCCGACATAGCCGGCGCATTGGCGCCGCGCGGCCGGCTGATCCTCGCCGGGCTGCTAGACTGGCAGGCGGAGCGCGTCATCGCGGCCTATGCCCCGCACGGCCTCCGCCTTCTCGGCCGGATCGATCGCAGCGAGTGGCCGACGCTGGTCCTTCGTAAACGGCTCTAGCGGCGCACCACCTCCGAACGCGGGAAGGCGGCAACGGCGCAGCGATCGCGCGGCCTTTGGGTTGCGGGCGACAGCACCGGTCCCTGCCGTGGCATGAGAATGCAGGGCCTGGGCGCGGCCGGACGCGGCGGCTGCGCGGCGGCCGACGCCGCGAGCGGCGCGGCGAGCATGAAGCCGAGCATTGCAATCCTCATCGTCACTCTCCTGCGTCCGAACCGAATAGCAGGGTCGCCGCCGCCCCGGAAGTTGACAAAGTTGGCGCTACGTCACGCCCCGACTCGCCCCGCCAGCCACCCGTAAAGGAACGCCTCATTGGCCGGCCGCGCTTCCGCGAGCTGGAGGTAGCGCGCGCCCTGCAGCGCATCGAGCGCCTTCAGCAGCACCGCCTCCCCGCCCGTGCCGCGTATGCGCAGGAAGCCCGCAAGCGCGGCCAGCGTCTGGCCGCCGATGCGGCGGTCCACCGCAAGATCGGCATAGTCGCGGCCGCTCCGGTTGAGCGCGTTGAGCGCGCGCTGGAGGAAGCCGATCGCGGTCTCGGCCCCCATGTTAACCGCGGTGTCGAACAATTCCGCGGCGACACGCGGCGCGCGCTCGGCGATGCGATCGAAGCCAGGGCGCAGCCAATAGAGGCGGCGATAAATCTCGACCGCCTCGGCGCGCGGCAGACTGCGCATATCGCCACGATAATTCTGCGCCCGCGCCACCGCCTCGGTCACGCCCCAGCGCGTCGCCCCGCCGCGATCGGCGGGATGATTCACATAACCGCCCTCGCGGCCGATCACCTCTTCGATCAGCGACTCGACGTCCATTCCCGCTCTCCCCGGTTTGATTTGGGAGAGTTCAATAACCTATATGGATGTCTGTAGGAAAGGGGAGAGTCCTATCTGGTGCTGCTGACATCCCCTGCGATCGGCTCCCCCGAGCTTCGTCGGAGGACGGACACACCGACCGAGCCCATGATCGAAAGCAATGAGACGAGCCAGGAACCCATCTCGGACGCCGACTTCGCGCTTCGCTCCAGATGCGCGACCCTGGCCCCGGCAACGCGCGCGGGCGTGGAAGGGCCCGGACTTGTTTCGCCGCCGTGCGGATCGGCGCGTCCTTAGCGGCCCAGCTGCCCGCGGATCGCGCCGGCCGGGAATGCCGCGTTGTGGATGTTGACATAGAACGCCCCCGGCCTGCGGATCAGCTCCTGCGCCAGCGCTCGCGACACGTCGGCGCAGGCCTCGCTGGAGCCGCCTGTGGGCGCGGTCAGCGGCACGACGACCGGGCCGGTCGCGGGCGGCGGTGCGCGGTGAATATGGGCCGCGGTCGCCGGATCGATGTTGCTGACGCGGAGCGTGTAGCAGACCCGGCCCTGGCCGGCATTGACCCGGAAGGTGGCGGTGCCGCTGCCGTCCGGATCGCCCGGCCCCGGCCGCTCAGCGGCGCCGGTCATCTGGACGGTATAGGGACGGCCGCCTACGCCCTGCGCGGCGGGCGCGGCGGTGGCGGCAAAAGCGGAGAGCGCGGCAAGCGGAAGCGCGAAGCGAAGGGTCATTGCGAAGCTCCTTTGTGCGATGCGCGCCGGACGCGGCGAAAAGCCGGCGTAGGGCGGTGCGATGCGATGCGGTGCGATGCGGTGCGATGCGATGCGATGCAATGCGATGCAATGCGATGCAATGCGATGCAAGAACGGGCGACGGGGTGACGGGTTCCGGATCGACGGGACGCCTCCCATGGCCATGCACTCTACGGCAAGGCCCCACTTCAGTGTCTTGCCATGTAGCAACTCTTTCGGGCCACCCTCGTTGTCACTCGCAACACTGCACAGCCGAGGAGGTTCTCCCTTGAACAAGTACGCCATTCTGGCCGCGGTCGCCGCGATGCCGTTTACGACTGAGACCGCTTACGCGCAGACGTCCACGCAGCAGCGAGCACCCCAGGAGGATCGAATCGGGGCCATATTCCGGTCGCTGTTCCAGGACCGACCGGGCGCCACTACGTCCATCGAGGCTCAGTGGGCTGCGGGACAGACGCCGCTCGGCAACCAGCGAAGCCAGTTCGACGACCGCGTCGATAGCGATGTTCGCTCGGGAGCCCTGAGCGCCGCCACGGGCGCCCGTCTAACATCCGATTACGCCGCACTGGTGCAGCTGGAGACCCGCTACGGCGCCGACGGGCGCTTCACGACACAGGAACGGACCGATCTCGCCGATCGCTATGGTGACCTGACCCAGACCCTGGCCACTGGCAATGCCTATGGGTCAGCGGAGGCGACCGCGACCGCGACGGTCGCCGACGGCCGAGCTGAATTTGAGGGCCGAGTGAACAGTGCCGTCGTCGCGCGCCGGATCACGCGCGTTCAAGGCACGCGGCTGAGGGCCGACTATCTGGCCCTTGTTCAGGCGGAAGCCGGCTATTTGCGCGACGGAGTGATCAACGACCGCGAGCAGGAGGACTTGGATTCGCGGCTGGATGCGCTCGACGCCAGGCTCGACGGCACGAACGCCGGTACGGCCCCGGTGACCCCGCGAATGCGGCTCGACGCCGTCCTCCGCGCTTTGCCAGCCAGCGGACTTTCGACCCTGGCCCAGGCTCAGCTGCGGGTGGAGCACGAAGACCTGTCTCGCCTCGAGGCGGCTTACGCTCAGTTCAACATTTCGGCCGACGATCGGGCCTATCTGGAACGCCGGCTGACAAATCTGGAGACTCGCGCCCGACTACGCCGATAGCGGAGGATGGTGCGAGCGGTAGGACGGGGGTCAGATCGCCAGCTCCCGCCACCCGGCCATCCATCCCCGACGGTCCAAGATTTGGTGGCTGCGGGTGAGACGTCTGTTCGGGAGCAACGTAGCCGAGAGGCGAAGGTCCGCAATGGGTCGAAAACTTGCGACGGGACCGCAGCGCCTGGACAATATCCGGGCAT
>Ga0136633_1000535_pt1 | contig 29082 bp, 35 predicted proteins | sample AntDrymeUQ832206_2_FD_105494 | JGI IMG/M metagenome (GOLD analysis project Ga0136633, IMG submission 105494) | Polar desert sand microbial communities from Dry Valleys, Antarctica - metaG UQ83 (22.06) | ecosystem: Environmental > Terrestrial > Soil > Desert | place: Antarctica: Dry Valley... | reverse complement strand
TCCCGGCTCTCGAAGCGCTCCCTCACCCACCCAGCGCTACCACCCCGCCCTGACCTCGCGCCAGTCGACCCACAAAACCCCAGGTCACAGGCCTACTGCACGGACTTCCGCGCAGCCCTGGTCCTGCAGGTGGCCGATGCCGACGGGGGCGTGCAGGGCGTCATAGACGCGGATGAGCAGCCAGCCGCAGATCCGCTTGATCGCCCGGTACGAGACGAACTGCCTGACGGCGGTGAGGATCTGCTGAGCGGCCAGCAGGCCGAAGAGATGGCTCCGTGGCACCCGGAATGACGTCAAAACCTCTTGCCTATCGAACATACGTTTGGTAAAAGAAGGCGTGCGGAATGTGACAGAAAAGGAGCGGATAGCGGAAGGGTTGGAAGCCGAAATGGCCGAGGTGAGCGGGATGCTCCATGCGGCCACGGCGAGGTTGGTCGGGTTGATCGCTCGGGTGCCGGAGACCGAGGCGTGGCATGGGTACGGCATCCGTTCGGCTGAGCAGTGGGTGGCGTGGAAGTGCGGGGTCTCGCCTCGGTCTCGCCTCGTCGGGCCCACACGCTGGTGGTCATGGCCCGGAGGCTCGATGGGCTTCCCGAGACTCGGGCGGCGTTCGATGCGGGAGAAGTGGGCGAGGATTCGGTGGGGCTCATTTGCCGTTTGGCGCCCCACGCAGATCGATGATGAAGTGGCCGAGCTGGCCCGGAACACCACGGTGACCCAGCTCCGCCGGGTGCTGAGCACTACACGCCGCTGGAGGAGCCGAAGGACGAGCCGGCGCCAGCCGAGGACAAGCGAAACGTGAGCTTCGGACACACCGACCATGGCACCTGGCGGCTCTCTGCCGAGTTGCCGCCCGACGAGGGGGCCGTGTGGGAGAAGGCCCTCATCGAGGCCCGCAACGAGCTGTTCCAAGCCGGCGAGGCCGGTCCCGGTCCGGGGGCGAAGCCCGCCGATGTGACGTGGGCGGACGCCTTCGTAGCCGTCGCCGAGAAGTCGCTGGGCGCTGTGGCTGCGGCCCATCCCCACCGGGACCGGACCATGGTCCTCATGCACCTCGGACGTGAGGGCAGCCACCTCCACCTCGGCCCCGGACTGAGCGAGGGCCTGCGCCGGCTCATCGGCTGTGACAGCCGCGTACGGCCGGTCTTCGAGGAGGACGGCAAGGCCGTGAGCGTCGGCCGGGCCTTCCGCACGGTGCCGGACCGGACGAGGGTCGTCATTGAGGATCGAGATAAGGGATGCCGGGTGCCGGGCTGCGACCGCAGCCGCTGGCTCCACGTGCATCACATGACCCACTGGGAGGACGGTGGCGGCACGGACACCCCGAATCTGCTGTGCCTTTGCCAGCGCCACCACCGTCTACACCACCAGGGCAAGCTCGGGATCGAGGGCAACGCCGACGACCCCGACGGCGTGATGTTCACCGACGATCGCGGGCGCCGGCTTCCGAGCCGCGGCACGTCCACGCCTCCCGGGGAGAAGCCGCTCCCGCACGGCAACTGGACGCCGCCGTCCGGCGAGCGGCTCGACCCGTGGGCCATCTACTTCAACGAGGCTGTGGCATGAAGATCGGGATCCGGGACGAGACGTGGGCCAGCGTGCGTGATCCCGCCACCGGCTCGTGATCGACTTCCAGCAGATCTCAGAGCCGAAGGTCGGGAAGGAACCGCCTGCATCTCGACGTCGTGGTCACCGACCTGGCGGCGGCGACGGCGGCGTGCGTCGCGGGGCGCAACGGCGAGCGGGTCGGTCGTCCACGACGAGGACGGGTCGTTCCAGGTGATGGCCGACCCGGAGGGGAAGGAGTTCTGCCTGGTGATTTAGGAGCGGGGGCCGTCGAGGGACTGGAGCAGCTCGTGGGCGGCGAGCTCGATCTCCTTGTGGCGCCACTCGGCAGCTCGGTAGTGGCAGGCGATCAGGCCGGAGCGGTGGAGCCGGCGAAGGTCGCCGAAGACGAAGGCGTAGCGGGCCTTGGTGTCGTAGTTGGCGCCCTCGGTCAAGCCGAGGTGCCAGTCGGAGAAGTCCTCCCAGGGATGCGACTCGAGGTAGGCGTTCTCGTCGTCGGTCGACGGTTGGACGTCGCCCCACTTGCTGTCGAGCACGTACTGGCGGGCGTCGATCAGGCGCCTGGCCTTGGCGACGGCCCGTTCGTTGACCGTGCATGGAGCCACTGCTCAGGGATCGGTCGTAAAATGCCGACAACTCCTATGCAACTGATGACAGGGGGGGCAGGTGCACACCTCGAGGGGATTGATCCCCGGTCAGACCCGGGAACAGGCCAGGGCAGGGTTGAAGCCGGGCAACTTCCAGGGTCGCCCGCCGCGGGGTCGCTCCCACGACGCCGAGCAGGCGGCGATGAATGCCACCGACGACCACTGGTTCGGCACCAGCCGCTTCAAGCGACGCGCCCAGGTCACGTCCACCGAGGCGCTGACGCCGACGGGGACGATCAAGATCGGCTTCGAGGTCGTCGACGGTGAGCCGTTCGAGTTCCTTCCCGGCCAGTTCGTCGGGATCGAGGCCCACTTCGAGGGGCGGGGCTACCGGCGCAGCCCCTACTGCATCCTGTCCGCTCCCACTGACGCCCCCCGGTTCGACCTGCTGGTCCGTGCCGTGCCCGTGGGGCCCCTCTCGCTCTACCTGGCCGAGCTCGAGGTGGGCGACGAGGTGCTGTTCCGAGGGCCGACCGGACGGTCGATGGTCCCGCGGTTCGACGATCGTGAACTCGTCCTGCTGGCCACCGGCACCGGCGTGGCCCCCCTGCTCAGCCTGGCCCGCCACCTGCTCGCCGCCGGGTACCCCCACCCGATCTCGCTGTGGTGGGGTCTGCGTCTCGTCGATGACATCTGCCTCGCCGACGAGCTCGAAGCCCTGGTGGCCGCCCATCCCGATCGGTTCACCTACGACATCACGCTGTCGCAGCCCCCCGAGGGGTGGACGGGCCTGGCCGGCCGCATCGGGGAGTCGGTCTCGCCCCGACTCGAGACCCTTGGCGGCAAGCGGTACTACCTGGCGGGCAACGGGGCCATGCTCGAGGAGATGGCGATGGCGCTGTCCGACCTGGGCGTGGTGCAGCAGTTCATCTACAAGGAGCCGTACTTCGACCCGATCCACGACCCCGACCGTGACATCGTCGGCGCCATCCGGGAGCGCTTCGTCGCCACCGACCTGTTCTCGGCCTACGCCGCCCGCCGGGGCTCCGATTTCGACCTCGACCGCGACCTGGAGGCGGCCAAATCTGGCAAGGCCGGCAATGGGGACCCAATGGCCGTCTCCGACCTGTTCGAGCTGCTGCCCGCCTTCCTCTCCCACCATCCCGAGAACGAGGATCCCAAGCCGACCCACGTCGAGCGGCCCTGGAACCGGCCCTACTGACGGTGAGCTAGACCGCCACCTCCAGCGCCCAGTCGCCCTGCCAAGCCCGCTGGCGCCGGCTGACGGCCACCGACGCAGCCACCGCAGCGGCGGCGAAGACCATGAACCCTGCGGCGAACGTGCCGGTCGACCCTTGGAGCGATCCGAGAGCGAACGGCAGCAGGAATCCACCGAGGCCGCCGGCGGCGCCCACCAACCCCGTCATGGGCCCGACTGCGGCGGGGAACCGCTGGGGCACGACCTGGAACACGGCGCCGTTCCCCATGCCCAGCGTGCCCATGGTGAAGACGAGGAGTCCGACGGTGAGGCCCAGGCCCGGGAGCGACGCCAGCCCCACGGCGAGGGCAGCCACCACCATGAGGGCCCTCGTCAGCACGCGGGTGCCGCCGAGGCGGTCGGCCAGCGCCCCGCCCAGCGGCCGTAACAGCGAGCCAGCGCCGGCGCACAGGGCGGCGTAGCCGGAGGCGCTGAGCTTGCTCATGTCGAAGCGGTCCACGAAGAAGATCGACAGGTAGCCCGAGAGCCCGACGAACCCTCCGAAGGTGACCAGATAGAACAGGCTCAGCCACCGGGCGTCGGGATCCTGGAGCATGGACAGGGCATTGCCCGCCGCAGGCCCGGGTCGCACGGGCGGCTCCTTGGCCAGGAAGGCGAAGACCAGCCACGTGACCGCCACCGGCAGGCACGCAAGCCCGAACACGGCGTGCCAGCCCACGTGCTGGGCGATGCGGGGCGCAGCCAGGATGGCGATGATCGTCCCGGAGTTGCCGGCGCCGGCGATGCCCAGGGCGAGGCCCTGGAACTCCGGCGGGTACCAGCGGCTAACCAGGGGCAGGGCCACTGCGAAGCTGGCGCCGGCCACGCCCAGCAGCAACCCGATCCCGAGCACCTGGGCGTAGGTGCCGCCTCCGAGCCACCCCCAGAGGAGGGGCACGAACGTGAGCCCCATCGAGGCCAGGCCCGTCCGCTTGATGCCGAACCGCTCGACGACGGAGCCCAGAATCAGCCGGAACCCGCAGCCTCCAAGGGGCGGGACGGCCACCATCAGACCCTTCTGGGCCGGCGTCAGGTCGAGGTCGGCGGCCACGTAGGCGCCGAGAGCGCCGAGCAGCACCCAGATCATGAACGACACGTCGAAGTGGAGCAGCGACGCCACCAGGCTGGGCGTGTGACCGGCCTTCGAGAACCCTTTGGCGGACAAGTGCCAACCTTGCCAAGCGAGCATCTCGGCACCGTTGCCGCGCCATGACGACCCGATGACGGTCGTCTGACAGCTTCCCTACGCGAACAGGCCAGCGCCGGCCTACTGCACCTGGCGAGTCGTCAGCCCGCGCTCGATGAGGATGATCGTGTCGTCCAAGCCGAGCAGGGCAGTGTTGATCGGCGCCGCCATCGCGATGACGAACATGACCACGAGGACGGGCTTCTTGGCGGCCAGAAGGATGCGCTGGCCGAGCGGGGCCGCTCTACCTTCGGCAGAGGCGTACCCGCCCGGCGGGCCTGGATGCGGGCGGCGAGGCGGTCGATGGCCGGCGTGAGGGCGCAGGTCAGAACCAGCGAGGAGAGCATGGCCACCTTGATCCCGAACTCGGTCGTTTGTACCAGGACCAGGCCGGCGCAGACCACGGCCGTGAGGGCGGCGTAGATGGCCGCGGCCATCACCATCGACGTGATGAAGCCGACCACGCTGGCCTTCGTCGCTCCTGGCGCCGCTGCGGAGTACGGGTTGCGCTCGGGGCTCAATCCCAACGCCTCGGGCTGGCCGATCGCCCTCTACCCGCTCGCCGGCATCGCCGGGACAGTGGTCGGCTCATTCCTCTGGGGATGGCTGGGCGACCGCATCGGCAGGCGACGTGGCCGGCGCCTACATCATCATGAGTTGGCTGGCGGCGATGATGGGGGCGCCCGACGCCTACGGCTGGCGGAGCCTGTGGCTCATCGGCATACCCATCAGCGTCATCCTCGTGCTGCTGAACCGGTGGATCCCCGAGTCGCCCCGCTTCCTGCTCCAGCACGGGCGGGACGAGGAGGCCCGAGCCGTGATGCGGCGGTACGGGGCCGAGGTGGTGGAGATCCCCGACGAGGAGGCCCGCGAGGCGGTGGTCACCCATGGCCACTACGGGCAGCTGTTCAAGGCCCCGTTCACGGGATTGACCCTCGTCCTGATCTCCCTGGCCCTGGGCATCGGGATGGTGCAGTACGGGTTCCAGCAGTGGATACCGTCCAACCTTCAGAAGCTGGGCTACGACGAGGTCAACGCCAACAAGCTCCTGCGGGACTCCGCGCTCATCGGCTTCCCGCTCAACTTCCCGATCGCATTCCTCTACGGCTTCTGGAGCAGTCGCAAGACGATCATCATCATGGCGGCGCTTACCGCCGTCGCCCTGGTCGGATTCGCGGTGGCCGGATCCCGGGTGGCAGAAAACGACGCCCTGCTTCAGGTACTGCTCGTGGTGCCCATCTGGGGCATCAGCTCTCTGACCGCAGTGACCGCAGCGTATGCGTCGGAGATCTACCCGACCACCATTCGGGGTCGGGGAACCGGGCTGGCGGCCGCCGGTACCAAGCTGGGCGGGGTGCTCATCCTGGCGGCCGTGGCCGCCGCCGTGGCCGCACCGTCGATCTCGGTCACCGCCATCCTTGGCGCCCTGCCGATCATGGCTGCGATCGTCCTGCTCGCCGTCTTCGGTGTGGAGACCCGCAAGCGGAGCCTCGAGACCATCACCGCCGAGGAGTTCGGTACCGCCCAAGCACTCGACCCTGTCTAACCTGGGCACTTGGCGCCGTACTCTGATGACCACTGACCCCGGCAACCGCTGGCTGACCGAGGCCGGCGGCCGGAGCGGCACGTACGACCGGAGGTGGGAAGAGCTGGCCGCCGCCGGCCAGAACGTTCACGGCGAGGCCGATCTGGTGGAGAGCCTGGGCCCCGGAACGGTCCTCGACGCCGGATGCGGCACTGGGCGGGTGGCCATCGAGCTGGCCCGCCGAGGCATGGACGTCACCGGCATCGACGTCGATGCGTCGATGCTGGAGAAGGCCCGGGCTAAGCAGCCCTACCTCCAGTGGTTCCTGGCCGACCTGGCCGAGGTCGACCTCGGCCGCACCTTCGACGCAGTCGTCCTGGCCGGGAACGTGATGATCTTCCTGGCCCCCGGTACCGAACGGGCGGTCATGGCCAACATGGCCCGCCACCTTTCACCCGGCGGCGCGCTGGTGGCTGGATTCTCCCTGGAGCGTGGTCGTCTCGACCTGGTCACCTACGACGGCGACGCGGAAGCCGCCGGGCTCGTCCTCGCCGGCCGGTGGGCGACGTGGGACCGCCAGCCGTTCGCCGACGGCAACTACGCGGTGTCGGTGCACCGACCTCGCTAGGAGGTCGAGCTCCGCTTCGACTTCTCGGCCTTCTTCGCCGTCTTGGCGGAGCGCTTCTCTTGCAGGGTCTTGCCCTGCTTCTTCTGGTTGCCCTTCTGGGGGGACTTCTCGGCCATGTCCGAGACTACGCCCGCCAGTCGCCCTCGTCGACGTCCCAGTTGATGGAGTCGGGGCCGGACATCTGCCATGCCCCGGGCGGCTCGCCCAGGGTGTCGTCGATGCGGGTGTGGTCCACGCGTTCGAGGATGCCATAGTCCCGGCATGGATCCCGCCGTTCGCCGCATCCCCTCCGGAGCGCCCTGGGAGCCCCTCATCGGCTACAGCCGGGTCGTGGTCGCCGGGCCCCTCGTCTTCGTCGCCGGGACCACGGCCACCGTCGAGGGCGAGGTGGTGGGAAAGGGCGACGCCTACGCACAGACCATCCAGGCCTTCCGCAACGTGGAGTCCGGCCTCGCCTCGGCAGGCGCGACGCTGGCCGACGTCGTGCAGACCCAGATGTTCGTGACCGACATCAGCCGGTGGGAGGAGGTCGGTCGGGCCCACCGGGAGCTGTTCGGTGACGTCATGCCGGTGACGGCGATGGTGGGCGTCTCAGCCCTGATCGACCCCGAGATGCTGATCGAGGTGCAGGCCGTCGCCTACAAGGAGGTCCCGTGAGGAACGTGCGCGCCTGAGCGCCGCCCTACGCTGCGGCGGTGCCGCCCGCCCGCGTGACCCTGCCCCAGGCCGTGGCGCCCACGTGGCAGGAGCTGCGCGACGAGCTCGGCCTTCCCGACGCCTTCCCGCCCAAGGTGCTGGCCGAAGCTGAGGATGCGGCGACGTCGCCCCGGATGCCGGACCTCGACCGCACCGACCTGCCGCTGCTCACCGTCGACCCCGAGGGCAGCCGCGACCTCGACCAGGCCCTGGGCATCGAGCGACGGGCCGGCGGCTACCGAGTCCACTACGCCATCGCCGACGTCGCCGCCTTCGTCACCCCCGAGGGCGCCCTCGACGGCGAGGCCCACAAGCGGGGCGTGACCCTCTACGCGCCCGACCGCAACGTCCCGCTGTACCCGGACGTGCTGAGCGCCGGCGCCGCCAGCCTGCTGCCCGACCAGGTCCGCCCCGCCCTGCTGTGGACCCTCGACCTCGACCGCGAGGGCGAGCTGATCCGCACCGACGTCTGCCGGGCTCGGGTCCGCTCGAGGCGGCAGTTCGCCTACCCCGAGGTCCAGGGCCTCATCGACGCCGGCGCAGCGGAGGACGGGCTGGCCCTGCTCGAGGAGGTCGGGCGACTGCGCCAGGCCCGGGCCGCCGACCGGGGCGCGGTGCACCTCCCCACACCCGAGCAGGAGGTGGTCGACGGCCCCGACGGCCGGCCGTGCCTGGTGTTCCGGGCGCCGCTGCCGAGCGAGGCATGGAACGCCGAGATCAGCCTCCTCACTGGCATGGCCGCCGCCCGCCTCATGCTCGACGCCGGCATCGGCCTTCTCCGCACCCTGCCGCCGCCCGACCCGGCCGAGGTCGCCTCCGTGCGGCGGAGCGCCCTGGCCCTGGGCCTTCCCTGGCCCAAGGATGCGCCCTACGCCGAGGTCATCTCCGCGCTCGACCCCGACATCCCCGAAGCGGCCGCCCTGCTCACCTTCGCCGGCCGCCTCCTGCGCGGCGCGGCCTACGCAGCCTTCGACGGCGCCCCGCCGGAGCAGCCGATGCACAGCGCCGTCTCCGCTCCCTACGCCCACTGCACGGCGCCGCTGCGTCGCCTGGCCGACCGCCACGTGGGTGAGATCTGCCTTTCGGTGGCCGCCGGACAGGACGTGCCGCAATGGGCCCGACGGGCCCTGCCCGAGCTGCCGGGCGAGATGCAAGGCGCCACCCGGCGGGCGCAGGCACTGGAGCGGGCGGTCGTCGACCTGGCCGAAGCCGTGGTCCTGGCCCCCAGGGTGGGCGAGGAGTTCGACGCCGTGGTGGTGGAGAGCGGCGAGAAGAAGGGAGTCGTGCAACTGCGCGATCCTGCCGTACGGGCGCCGTGCGAGGGGGCGGAACTGCCCCTCGGTCAACCGCTGCGGGCCCGACTGGTAAGCGCCGACGTCACCACCCGGAAGGTCTTGTTCCGGCCGGCACTACCGTCTCCGCGGTGACGGCCGTCCTGCAGCACTGCCCGACCGGGATCTCGGGCCTCGACGAGGTCACCAACGGAGGGCTGCCTCGTGGCCGGGCCACACTGATCGCAGGGGGCCCCGGATGCGGCAAGACGCTGCTCGCCACCGAGTTCCTCGTCCGCGGGACGGAAATGGGCGAGCCAGGCGTCTTCGTCGCCTTCGAGGAGACCGCCGAGGAGATCACCACCAACGTCGCCTCCGTCGGGTGGGACCTCGACCGGCTGTGCTCGGAGGGCAAGCTCGTGATCGATCACGTGAAGGTCGAGCGGGAGCGCATCGACCAGACGGGCGACTACGACCTCGAGGCCCTGTTCATCAGGATCGGCTTTGCGATCGATGAGGTGAAGGCGAAGCGGGTGGTGCTGGACACCCTCGAGGTGCTCTTCTCCGCTCTCGACGACTCGGCCCGGCTGCGGGCCGAGCTCCGCCGCCTGTTCGGGTGGCTGAAGGGCCGGGGTGTCACCGCCATCGTCACCGCCGAGCGGGGGGAGGGGACGCTCACCCGTCACGGACTGAGAGGAGTACGTCGCCGATTGCGTGATCTCCCTCGACCACCGCGTCTCCGACCAGATCGCGGTGCGGCGCATCCGGGTCGTGAAGCAGCGGGGCTCGAACCACGGCACTAACGAGTACCCGTTCGTGATCGACGCCGGCGGGCTGAGCGTGGTACCGGTGACGTCGTTCCATCTCGACCATCCGGCCGTCACAGAAGTGGTCTCGACTGGAGTTCCGGAACTCGACGTGATGGTGGGGCGGGGCGGGTGGTACAAGGGCAGCACCACGATGATCTCAGGCGAGTCCGGCGCCGGCAAGACGACCTTCGCCGCCGCATTCGCCGACGCCGCGTGTCGCCGGGGCGACCGCTGCCCGTACCTGGCTTTCGAGGAGTCCGGGCAGCAGCTGGTAAGGAACATGGCCTCGGTCGGCATGGAGCTCGACTCGTGGATCGACCGGGGCCTGCTCCGTATCCACGCCAGCCGGCCGACCCAGCTCGGCCTGGAGCGGCACCTGACCACCGTGTACCAGCAGGTGGAGGCCCACGCACCCGACGTCGTCGTCATCGACCCGATCACGGACTTCACCTCGATCGGAACGTCGACCGACGTCAAGGTGCTGCTCATGCGGATCGTCGACTATCTCAAGAAGCGCCAGGTGACCGCAGTCTTCACCAGCCTGCTGCACGACCGCAGCGCCGAGGATCCCACTGTCTCGTCGCTGATCGACAATTGGGTGCAGCTGCGGAACCTCGAGGTCCAGGGCCAGCGCGACCGGGGCGTTTTCATCCAGAAGGCGCGGGGGATGCCTCATTCGAACCAGATCCGCGAGTTCGTCCTCAGTGACGAGGGCATCCGGCTGCTCGACCAGGTCAGCGGGCCGGAGGGTGTGCTCACGGGTCGGGCTCAGGGACGTACCGCCGGTGCGAAGGAGGGGGGACAGTGAGCGACATCGTGGATGATGGCGACGCAGAACGGTGGGAGCTGCGGCTCTACGTCGCGGGGGAGACGCCGCGGTCGGTGGCCGCGCTGGCCAACCTGCGCACGATTTGCGAGACGCACCTGGCGGGCAAGTACTCGATCGAGGTGATCGACCTGCTGGAGCGACCGCAGCTGGCCCGGGGAGAGCAGATCATCGCCATACCCACCCTGGAGCGACGGCTCCCGGAGCCGGTCCGCAAGATCATCGGAGACCTCTCGAACACCGAACGGGTCCTGATCGGGCTCGACATCCGCCCCGAGCGCTGAGCATGGCACCGATCGGCACCGAGGCGGTCGCCGCCGCCGAGCTGCTCGATGTCTTTCCCATGGCCGTGGTCCTCGTAGGGCGCGGCGGCCGTATCAGCGGCTGGAATGTTGCCGCCGAGACGCTGTACGGGCACCCTCGGAGTGCGGTCCTCGGTACGCCGGTGGTCGACACCCTGTTCGACGCGGACGACCGGGCCACTGCGGCCTTGCTCTTCGCCGACGCCGAAGCCGGCGTGGCGTGGGAGGGCGACTTCCGGGTGTGCCGCAGCGACGGCGTGCTGCTGGTCAGCTCGTTCCGCCTCGCGCCGGCGGGCGCAGTGCTGGGATCGGCATGGCTGGCCACCGACGGGATCGACCAGGGCCTGGCCGAGCAGGAACGATCCGTGCTCCTGAGCGCCGAGCGGGCGGCCCGGACCACGGCCGAGGAGGCACTCGGACTGGTCGAGGCCATCGTGACCTCAGCGCCGGTCGGCATCGCGGTCTTCGACCTCGACCTGCGCTTCGTCCGCGTCAACGACGCGTACGCCGCGCTGAGCGGGGTGCCCGCCGCCGGTCACGTCGGCGGCCAGCTCGACGACGTGCTGCCGCTTCAGGCCGACGTCGCCGCCGACCTCCGCCGGGTCGTGACGACCGGCCGAACGATCCTGGGGCGACATGTCGAGCTCGTGACCGACGAGGACCAGGGCGCAGATGGCCCACGGTCGTTCACGGTCAGTTACTTCCCGGTCCGGACCACAGTCGGCGCGGTCGTCGGCGCAGGACTGATCCTCGTCGAGGTCACCGAGGCCAGGCGCGCCGAGGCCGAGCGGGCCAGGTTGCTCCGTCGGGCCGAGGCGGCCCACCAACGCCTGTCGATCCTGGCTACCGCCAGCACGGTGCTGACCACGACGATGCAGCTCGACGAGCTCCTGGCCCGATTGACCCGGGTCCTCACTCCGATGGCGGCGGACTGGTGCGTGATCCAGCTGATCGGTCGCAACGGCGAGGTGGAGCAGGTCGCCGTGTCCCACCGCAGCCGGGACAAGGCCGAGGCTCTGGCCGAGCTGCTCCGGTCGACTCCCGTGCTGCTCGGCGGCGACGGTCCTGTGGCCCAGGTGATCCGCACCGGCCAGGCCCGGCTCGCGCAGTCGTCGGGGCACGGCGGGCTGGTCGAGCACGGGGAGTTTTCGCTGCACTCGAGCGTCATCGTGCCGATCGAGTCCCGGAGCACCGTCCACGGAGTCCTGATCCTGTCGACCGAGGGCGAGCGGGTGCTCGACGACGACGACCTCGACCTGGCGGTGGAGATCGCCCATCGGGCCGCCTTGGCGGTGGGCAACGCCCGCGCCTTCCAGCAGGAGCACCAGATCGCCGAGAGTCTCCAGCGGGCGCTGCTGCCCGAAACGGTGGCGTCCGTCCCCGGTCTCGAGCTGGCAGTGCGCTACCTCGCAGCTACCGACGGGGCGTCTGTGGGCGGTGACTGGTACGACGTCCTCGTCTTCGAGCACGGCACCACCGGCATCGTCGTCGGCGACGTCGTCGGCCACGACATCACCGCCTCGACCTCGATGGGCCAGCTGCGGAGCGCCCTTCGGGTCTACGCGTGGGAGGAGTACGCCCGGCCGGCCGCCGCTCTGGCCCGCGTCGACCGCCTGTACGACAAGCTGGGCCTCTCCTACGCCACGTGCGTGTTCGGCGTCGTCGATCTGGCCGCGTCGACCTTCTGCTGGAGCAACGCCGGGCATCCTCCGCCGCTGCTCGTCCGGGACGGCAGGGCGGCCTTCCTCACCGAAGGCAGCGGCGTGCTGCTCGGTGTGACCGCCGGCGCCGCGATGGCGGAAGCCACCACGAGCCTGCAGGAGGGCGACCTCCTGGTGCTCTATACCGACGGGCTGATCGAGCGACGGGACGAATCGCTGGAGACCGGGTTGGCCCGGCTGGCGGCGGCTGCCGCCCGGGTGGCGCCCGACGACCCCGAGATGGTCTGTGAGGCGCTGCTGGAGGCACTCGTCCCCGCCAGCACGACGCGCGACGACGACCTGGCCATCCTCGTAGCCCGGGTGCGGGCTCAGGCGCCCCGACCGGGCGTGCACCGGTTGGCCTTCGAGCCCGTGATCGAGAGCGCGGCGCTGACCCGGGGATTCACCGCCGGGGTCCTCCACGGGGCCGGGTGGGGGACCCAGGTCGAGACAGCGGTGCTGCTCGTGAGCGAGTTGGTCACCAACGTCGTGCGTCACGCGCGCGGCCCCTGTGCCCTCGTGGTGAGCTTCGGTGAGGATGCTGTCGAGCTGAGCGTGGAGGACGGCGATCCTCGGATGCCCTCGGCCCGTCTGGCCGGCGCCATGGACGAGGATGGCCGGGGCCTGCTCCTGCTCGGCGCGCTCGCCCACGACTGGGGGATGCGGCTGCTGCCGGAAGGCAAGGCCATCTGGTTCCTGCTGCGACGCGAGGGCTATTAGGTCGCGGAGTGAACGGCGCCCAACCGGGGCACACTGGTGGGATGGGCCGCAACAGTGACGGCGCGACGACGGTCGTGATGGCTCGGCCGTCGCGCCTGCGGAGCCTCGGTGTCGTCGCCCTGATCCTCGTAGCCGCCATGGCGGGCGCCGGCCGCCTGGGAGACTTCCTCCCGTCGCTGCCCAACCCCTTCGGCAGCGAGACCATCGACCGCACCCAGCCGGCGCTTCTGCAGTCGCTGGCCGACCTCAGCGAGTACCACGCCGCCACCGCCAACTTCCAGGTCATCGTGGATACCGAGAAGGACACCAAGTTCGTGCCCTCCTTCATCCGGGGGGAGCACACCGTCTATGTGGCCGGCGGCTCTGTCGACGCCATCGTCGACTTCTCCCGGCTCGACGACCGGTCGATCCAGGTGTCGCCCGACCGGACGTCGGTGACCGTCGTGCTTCCGGCGCCCATCGTGGCCGACCCTGCGGTGGATCCCAAGGAGAGTCGGGTCGTCAGTCGTGACCGCGGTGTGCTCGACCGGATCGGGTCTGCGTTCTCGGACAACCCGTCCACCGAGCGCCCGCTCGTGCTGGCCGCCGAGGCGAAGATGCGGGATGCGGCCATCGCCAGCGACCTGCGGGCCAAGGCCGAGCAGAATACCCGGAAGATGCTCGAGGGCATGCTCGGAGCCTTGGGCTACACCAATGTCACCGTCTCGTTCAGCTCGAGCCCGGCCTGAGCGCCTGTACCGCGACGATCTCGTCAGCCTGGTCCGGCCTCTTGTCCGGCCGGTAGCGACGAACCCGGGCGAAGCGTAGGGACACGCCGCCGGGGTAGCGGTCGGACGTGAGGACGCCGTCGAGGGCGATCTCCACCACCAGCTCCGGCCGGACGTGGACCACGATGCCGTCGCGCCCGGTTTCCAGCTCGAGCAGTCGCCCGGTCTGCCAGCCCAGGAGCTCGTCGGTCAGCCCCTTGAACGTCTTGCCGACCATCAGGAATCCGCCCTCGGGCGCCCGGGCCCCGAGATGAAGGTTCGAGAGCCACCCCTGACGACGACCGTGGCCCCACTCGGCGCCGAGCACCACCAGGTCGAGAGTCTTGACCGGCTTGACCTTCCGCCATGCCGACCCCCGCCGACCCGCTTCGTATCGCGACGAGGCGCCCTTCACCATCACCCCTTCGTGGCCGGCGGCGATCGCCCTGTCGGCGAACTCGGCGGCCACGTCGGGGTCGTCGGTGACGATGGACGGCACCCGGAGCGTCCCGGCGATGGCGGTCAGCAGCGCGCCCCGGTCGAGGAGGGGCGCGTCGAGCAGATCGGTGCCGTTCAGGTGGAGGATGTCGAAGAACCACACGCCGAGGTCGGCGCCGGCGCCGTCATGGCGGCCGAAACGGCTCATGGTGTCCTGGAACACGTCAGGCCGCTCGCCGTCCCCCACACCCAGCACCTCGCCGTCGAGGACGACCTTGTCAACCGGTAGCGACCGGACGACGTCGACGACGCCCGGGAGCCGCCCCGTCACCTCGTTCAGGTTGCGGGTGAACAAGCGGACCGTGTCGCCGTCGCGGTGGGCCTGGATGCGGGCGCCGTCGAGCTTCCACTCCACCGACGAGAGCCCGCAGGCGCCGATGGCCTCGGCCACGTCCGCCGCCGTCGCCGCCAGCATGGGCTGGACGGGGCGCAGCACCTGCAGGCCGATCGCACGCAGTCCGGCTTCTCCATCGGACGCCGCTGTCCCCGCCACCCGGGACAGGTCCCCGTCGAGCATGACGGCCCGCCGGACGACATCGACCGGTACGCCGACCGCAGCGGCCAGGGCGTCCGTCACCAGAGCTTCCAGGGCGCCCTGTCGGAGGTCGCCGAGCAGGAGGCGGCGGAGGAAGTCGGCCTCGGCCTCGGTGGCCCGGTCGAAGAGCACGGTCAGTGTCGCAGTGCGGACGCCGGCCGAGCCCGGACCGCCGAGGCCGGCGAGGGTGGTGACCGCCCGGTCGATGTCGAGCACGGTGAGCGTGGGGGTGGCGGCTGGTTCGGGCTCCAGCGCCGAGAGCAGGGCCCAGCCGACGCCCACACGGCCCTGGCGCAGCTGGCCGGCCAGGAAGGCGGCCGCCGGTCCTGCCTCCTGTGGCCCGGCCCGGCCCAGGACCTCGGCCAGGACGGTGAGCTTGAGCTTGCGGGAGCGGGTAGCGCCCACCCGGGCGGACGCGTCGACCAGCTCGGCGAGCAGCATTGGGCAAGGATGCCGCATGCGTATCGGAATCATCGGGGCAGGCAACATCGGCGGCACGCTGGCCCGGCTCCTCGCCGGAGCCGGTCACGAGGTGGTGGTGGCCAACTCGCGGGGCCCGGAGACGCTCGCCGGGCTGGTGGAGGAGGTAGGGGAGAGGGCGTCGGCCGGGACGGCCACCGAGGCGGCCGAGTCCACCGTGGTCGTCGTTGTCGCCGTTCCGTTCCCCGCGTACCGTGAGCTGCCGGCGGCGTCGCTGCATGGCAGGGTCGTGGTGGACGCCATCCCGATCGCCGGCGACGACCCGGAGGCGAAGGCCACCGTCGCCCGCCTCATCGACGAGATCGGCTTCGACGTCTACGACGTGGGCCCGCTGGCCGAGGGCCGGCGGATCGAGCCGGGTTCGCCGGTCTTCAACGTGGGCCTGACCCGCGAGGAGGTGGCCGCCGCACTGGCCTGAGCGCAGGCCACGCAGGTCAGAGTGGTCGGCTGTGACGCAAGCCGCTCGGCGGGGATCGGTCGGGCGCAGCGCTCGCAGATCCCGTAGGCGCCGTGTCTGACCCGGTCGACTGCCCGGTCGAGCCCGTCTAGGTCGGCGTCGGCCTGGCGGAGCAGGTCGATCACCATGGCCCGTTCGAAGCCGATCGTCGAGCCCTCGGGATCGTGCTCGTCGTCGGGCGGGTCGAGGGCGGCGGCCTCGACGATGGCGGCCAGATCGCGACGGAGGCCGGCGGCCCGGGCCGATGCCCGGACCCGCTCGGCCTCCAACACCTCCTGCGGGTCGGTCAGGCCGGGTCCACCGTGGCCACGAGCTCGTCGCGACCCATGGACGACCGCCCGGGGATCTCCTGCTCCTTGGCCAGCTCCTTCAGGTCCTCGGTGCTCAGGTGCTCCTTGTCGGCGGCGGTAGGGGCTCCGAGCTGGGCCTTCCTAGCCTCGAGGCGCATGCCAAGGTCCTCGAGCGCAGCCTTGTCGAAGTTCTTGCGCGTCTCGGGGAACATCTCCTCTTCCTCCTCGGTGGCGTGGTGCTCCACGCTCTCGATAAGCACCTTCATCTTGGCCACCCACGCGTCGTCCTCTGGGGTCAACATCTGGATCTCACCCATGAGGGTCTTGGCCACGTGGTGCTCCTCGATGCCCTCGTCGACCGTCTCCTTGAGCTCCTCGTCGGCTCCCTGCACCTCGGGGTAGAAGATCTCCTCCTCGATGGTGGCGTGCACCTCGAGCTCCACGATGATCTTGGCCGCCAGCTCCATCATCAGGGCGGCGTCCTTCTCCTCTTCGGCCGACTCGAAGCGGGCGAACAGTCCGCGCACCCGGTTGTGGTCGGCGATCAGCAGTGACAAAGCGTCCATGGTGGGCATTTCTCCTTTTGCGATGCAGCCTGAGGGCCACGTCTGCGGGGTTGTGGTGCCACCGGACCTACCCAGGGACGCAGACGCACATGTGCGGAGAGGCGAACCTCAGGGGCAGCTGCGCACGGTTTCCGCGAGAGCGCATCGGTCAGTTCCGACCCAGCCGTCGGCGAGGTCGGTGCCGTTCCCACCGACCAGGGCGTCGTCGCCCACCTCGCCGAACACGGCGTCGGCGTCGTCGCTGCCGGTCAGGGAGTCGTTCCCCTCGCCACCGAGGAGCACGTCGGCCCCCGCCCCGCCCACGACCTGGTCGATGCCGGTCCCTGCGCACACGACGTCGGCTCCGTCGCCCGCGGAGATGCGGTCGGTGCCTGCGAGGCCGAGGATCACGTCGCGCCCCGCCGTGCCTGCGAGGTCGTCGTTGCCCGCCGTCCCGACGAGCGTGGCGTTGAAGCCGTAGCAGGTGCCGGCCGCCGTGTAGAGCTCCGACGTGCCCGCGCTGCTGTTCCCGGCGACGAGGACCTTGCCGCAGTTGCGGCCGCAGACGTAGGGGTCGGCCACGTAGGACGTGGGGCTGGCCGAGAGCACGACCGCCCGGTAACTGTTCGACAGGGAGCTGGTCGATGCGTGGGTGTCGTTCATCGGCGCCTGCGGCGCCCATGTGTTGGCGGCCGGGTCGTACTCGTCGGTGTTGCGGACGGCCGCTCCAGCGGCCACACCCGACGCGACCAGCACCTTGCCGTTGGGCATGAACGTGTACGCGTAGTTGAACCGGTTCCCGGTGCTGGTCAGCGGGGCCGCAGAGGTCCAGACGTTGGTGCTCGGGTTGTAGATCTCCGTGGTCTGCGTCGCCGGGAAGCCCGCAACGACCATGACCCGACCGTCCTGCAGGAGCATGGCGCCCTGGCGGGCGCGGGCGACGTTCAGGTTGCCCGTGGCGGTCCAGGTGCCGGTCACGGGGTTGAAGATGTCGGCATTGGTGCCGGTCCCGGCATTGGTGAACCCGGCAGGCACGATCACCCGGCCGTCGGGGAGGAGGACCGACGCGGTCGTGTGGCGGGCCTGGGTCATCGACCCTGTGGGCGTCCAGGTGCCGGTGGCGGGGTTGAACAGCTCGGCGGTGGCCGTCCGGAAGGTGAAGTCGCACGTCGCCGGCGGAGCGTTGGGACACCACCGACCACCCGCTTCGAGCACCTGACCGTTGGGCAGCAGGGTTGCCGTAGCCAGGCCCCGACGCACGTTCATGGGGCCCGTCGGCGCCCACGTGTTGCTGGCCGGGTCGTAGATCTCGGCCGAGTTGGTCACCGGCTGGGCGTTGAGACCGGTCCCGGTGGCCTGGCCGCCGAATCCACCGGCCACCAGCACCCGGCCGTCGGCGAGCAGGGTGGCGGTGTGCTGCCAGCGGTGGTCGTTCATCGGTCCGGTGGGGGTCCACTGCTCGGTGACCGGGTCGTACACCTCGGCCGTGTTGAAGACCGTCCCGGCGGGCGACGTCCGCCCGCCGGCGGCGAGGACCTTGCCGTTCGCCAGCAGGGTGAGGCTGTGGTCGAAGCGCGGGGAGGCGAGCGCCCCGGTGAGCTCCCAGGACCCCTGGGGCGTCGTCTGGGCCTGCGCCGGGCCTCCGCCCACGAGGGGCACGCCGAGGATCAAGGCGGCGAGGCAGGCCCGGAAACCGCAACGTGACACAGGTGCTTTGACCATGATCAGCTCCTCCAGCCGAGTACCCGAAGCGGGTCTGCAACTCTTGCCGAGGCCGGTGGCAGACGCAAGGGCCCGCCGGAGCTCAGCGCACGAGTGGGCGGTACTTGATTCGGTGGGGCTGGTCGGCCGCCGCCCCCAGCTCCTTGTGGCGCCAGACTTCGTAGTCGGCGAAGTTGCCCTCGAACCAGCGGACCTGGCTGTCGCCCTCGAACGCCAGGACGTGGGTGCATATCCGGTCGAGGAACCACCGGTCGTGGCTGATGACCACCGCACAGCCCGGGAACGACTCGAGGCCGTCCTCGAGGGCACGGAGGGTGTCGACGTCGAGGTCGTTGGTGGGCTCGTCGAGGAGCAGCACGTTGCCGCCCCGGCGCAGCATCTTGGCCAGGTGCACCCGGTTCCGCTCACCGCCTGACGCCAGGCCCACCGGCTTCTGTTGGTCGGACCCGGTGAAGTTGAACGACGCCACGTAGGCCCGGCCGTTGACCTCCCGGTTCCCGATCTTGAAAAACTCCTGGCCGCCGGTGATCTCCTCGTAGATGGTCTTGCCGGCATCGAGGTCGTCGCGGCTCTGGTCGACGTAGGCCAGGTCCACCGTGGGCCCGACCTTGATCGACCCGGAATCGGGCTGCTCCTGGCGGGTGATCATCCGGAAGAGGGTGGTCTTGCCGGCGCCGTTCGGCCCGATCACGCCGACGATGCCGGCCGGGGGGAGCGAGAACGACAGATCCTCGATCAGCAGCCGGTCGCCGTAGGCCTTGCTCAACCCCTCGACCTCGATGACGAGGTCGCCCAGGCGGTCGCCGGGGGGGATGGCGATCTCCAGGCGCTTGGCCGCAGCCTCGGCCTCCCGGGCCTCGGCGAAGAGCTTGTCGTACGCGTCGATGCGGGCCTTGGACTTGGCGTGGCGGGCCTTGGCCCCCATGCGCACCCAATCCAGCTCCCGCTCCAGGGTCTTGGCCCGGGCGCTGTCGGCCTTCTGTTCGAGACGGAGGCGCTCCTGCTTCTGCTCCAGCCAGCTCGTGTAATTGCCCTCGAAGGGCTGGCCCCGCCCGTTGGCCAGCTCCAGGATCCAACGGGCCACATTGTCGAGGAAGTACCGGTCGTGGGTGATGGCGACGACAGTGCCGGGGTACTCCTGCAGCGACCGCTCCAGCCAGGCCACCGACTCGGCGTCGAGGTGGTTGGTGGGCTCGTCGAGCAGGAGGAGGTCGGGCTTGGAGAGCAGCAGCCGGCACAGGGCCACCCGCCGGCGCTCGCCGCCGGAGAGGGTGGCGACCTGGGCCTCGCCCGGCGGAAGGCGCAGGGCGTCCATGGCTATCTCGATCTGGCGCTCGAGGTCGTTGGCTCCCTTGGCTTCGATCTCGGCCTCCAGCCGGGCCTGCTCCTCACCGATCTTCTCGTAGTCGGCGTCGGGGTCGGCGTAGCGGGCCAGCACCTCGTCGTACCGGGTGAGCAGGTCGGCGACCGCGCCCACGCCGTCCATCACGTTGCCCTTGACGTCCTTCGTCTCGTCGAGATGCGGCTCCTGTTCGAGGAGGCCGACGGTGAAGCCGGGGGAGAGGCGGGCCTCGCCCGTGTACCCGTCGTCGACGCCGGCCATGATCCGTAGCAGCGACGACTTGCCCGAGCCGTTCGGACCGATCACGCCGATCTTGGCCCCCGGGTAGAAGGCCAGCGTCATCTCCTTGACGACCTCCTTGTCGGGGGGATGGAAGCGGCTGACCTTCCGCATCGTGAAGATGAACTGGGCGGCGTTCGACATGGGGGTCGACCTTACCGGCGGGGAGTGCAGAACTCCCGAACCAGGCGTATGTTTGTCCCGGGGTTGTGATACGGCTCGTGTCCGTATCGGAAAGAAAGGCCGGACGATGACTGACGACGCTGTGCTCCCAGAGCGATTGCTGCACGAGGATCCCGTGATCTTCCGGCGCCGGTGGTTCCTGCTGGGGATCATGTGCCTGTCGCTGGTCATGGTCGTCATGTCGGTGGCCGGCCTCAACGTGGCCATCCCCAACCTGCAGTCAGACCTCGAGGCCACCGCGGCCGAGCTGCAGTGGATCATCGACGCGTACGCCCTCGTCTTCGCCGCCCTGCTCCTCCCGGCCGGCGCCCTTGGGGACAGATTCGGGCGCAAGCGCGCCCTCCTGCTCGGCCTGATCATCTTCGCCGTCGGTTCGGTGGTCGGTGGGCTCGGAACCGCCGCACCCCAGATCATCGTCGGCCGCGTCATCAACGGCATCGGCGCCGCCTTCATCATGCCGGCCACCCTCTCGCTGATCACGACGATCTTCCCGCCCGCCGAACGCAGCAAGGCCATCGCCATGTGGGCCGGGTTCGCCGGCGCCGGCGGCGCTCTCGGGCCGATCGTCTCCGGGGCGTTGCTCGAGCGCTACTGGTGGGGAGCGGCGTTCCTCGTCAACGTCCCGATCGTCCTGGCCGTCGTCATCGCCGTGGTCGTCTTCTCGCCGACGTCGAAGGACCCCGATGCCACGCCTCTTGACCCCATCGGGGCGCTGCTGTCCCTGGTCGGTCTCGCATCCCTCGTGTTCGGCATCATCGAAGGGCCGGAGCGAGGCTGGAGCGACGCCACAGTGATGGTTGCGTTCGCCCTGGCCGTGGTCACCCTCGGTGGCTTCGTGGTGTGGGAGCGGCGCAGCACGCACCCCATGCTCCCGCTGAAGTTCTTCCAGGACCGGCGGATGAGCGTGGGCAGCGGCGTGGTCACGGTGGCCTTCTTCGTGATGTTCGGGCTGTTCTTCCTCTTCACGTTCTACCTGCAGTTCGTTCGGAACTACTCGCCGCTCAGCGCCGGCCTGGCCACCCTTCCCCTCGCCGTCTCGCTGGTCGCCGTCGCCCCCCGGAGTGCCGCCCTCGCTGCCCGCTTCGGTTCTGGGCCGGTGATGGCGGGCGGCTTCCTCTTCGTCGCCGCCGGCTTCGGCGTGCTGTCGTTCATCGAGCCCTCGACCCCCTACGTGGTCCTCGTCCTCGCCCTCGTGCTCCTGGGGGTGGGCATGAGCCTCACCGCCGCCCCGGCCACGGGCAGCATCATGAGCGCGGTGCCGCACGCCAAGGCCGGCGTGGGCTCCGCGGTGAACGACACCACCCGGGAGGTGGGCGGGGCCCTCGGCATCGCCGTGCTCGGCAGCATCAGCAGCGCGGTCTACCGGTCGTCGGTCCACCTCGACGACCTGTCGCTGCCGCCGCCTGTCCGAGAGGCGGCAGAGGAGTCGGTGGGTGCGGCCACGTTCATCGCCCGGCAGTTGCCCGAGGGGGGCGACGTGGTCGCGGCCCGGGCCGGCGAGGCATTCACCCACGCGTTCAACACGACGAGTCGCGTGGCGGTGGGCGTGGCGATCGCCGCCGCCGTCGTGGTGGCCAAGGTGTTCAGCCGCCGCTCCGAGCTGACGGCCGCCGGCGAGGAGACACCCGACGCGTCGACGCCACCGGTCCCGGCCGAGCTGGCGTCCGAGCCGACGTAGGCCGTACGACCCCTTTGGGCAGCGGGCTCTCAAGCTCGACGGGGCCCCGGCCGACCTGCAATGGCATGAGACGCCGGAATGCCGACCGCCGCATGCGTCGACTGGCGCATCTGGCGCGGTGGTTCGAGACGTTCTGGTGGTGCAAGTGCCAGTACAACAACATCGCCACGTACCGCTGCTACCACTGCGGCTCCCGCCCGCCGCGCAGCCTCCGCGCCGAGGTCAGAGCCATGCCCCTGCCGGAGCGGCCGAGGGTGACGACTGACATGTGACAGGTTGAAGACAGTGCCTCCAGCGACTGCTCGGAGTGAACACCCACCATGACTCGGCGGGCTACTACTCCACGTCGGCCGGACGCCTCGAGACGCCGACGTTCGCCATGAGGTCGGAGTCGATCGACCTCGGCGTCGAGTCATGAACGCCGACGCCTCTCCGGGCGTGGCCGTCGATGTGGCGGTCGGGGCCAGGACGGGTGTTCTCCTGCCCATCGGCCTTGGCGTGGCCGGCGTGGCCGTTGTCGTGTTCCTCGGCGGGATCGCCCTGGTGGTCGCCGGCTCGGGCGCCCGCGGCCGTCACAGCCTGCCCGAGCCGGCGAAAGTCTCCTGACCGAACCGGTCCGGACCTCTACGGTGGGTCGCATGATCAGCCCCAGCGCCGGCCTCGGCATCGCCGTGGTGGCGTTGGGGCTCGTACTCACTCCGGGGCCCAACATGCTGTACCTGGTCTCGAGGTCCATCACCCAGGGGCGGGTCGCCGGCCTCATCTCCCTCCTCGGGGTGGCCGCGGGGTTTCTGGTGTACCTAGCCGCCGCTGTCGCCGGGATCGCTACCGTGTTCGCCAGCGTCCCTGTCGCCTACACGACGCTCAAGGTGGCGGGCGCGTTCTACCTCCTCTATCTGGCCTGGCAGGCGATCCGCCCGGGGGGGATCGCCGTCTTCGCCCCCAAGGAGCTCCCGGTCGACGGCCCCCGCCGGCTTTTCGTCATGGGCATGGTCACGAACCTGCTCAACCCGAAGATCGCCGTCCTCTACGTGTCCCTGTTGCCGCAGTTCATCGATCCGGATCGGGGTTCGGTGGCGCTGCAGAGCCTGGTCCTGGGGAGCATCCAGATCAGCATCGCCCTGAGCCTCAACTGCGTCATCGTCCTGACGGCCGGAGCCCTGGCGGTGTTCCTGGCCCGCCGCCCGGGGTGGCTGCGCACGCAGCGCTACCTCATGGGGGGCGTGCTCGGCGCGCTTGCGGTCCGGCTGCTGACGGAGAAGAGCCGCACCGCAGCCGTGTAGAGGCCGAGTGTTGTAGAGTCGTTCTCATTCTCAGTTTTGGGAGGTGAAGTGCGACGACTCGGGGTTGCCATCGGTATGGCGGCCGTGCTGGTGGCGAGCGGAGCGGCCTGCGGAGGGGCAGGGTCCGACTCCGCCGACGGCCGCCCCCAGGTCGTGGCGTCGTTCTACCCGCTGTTCGAGGCGGCCCAGCGAGTGGGCGGGGACCTGGTGCAGGTCCGCAACCTCACACCCGCCGGCAGCGAGCCCCACGACCTCGAGCTCAGCTCCCGACAGGTCGACCGGATCGAGGACGCCACCGTCGTGCTTTTCCTCGGTCGTGGGTTCCAGCCGGCGCTGGAGAAAGCCACCGAGCGGGCCAAGGGCCTGAAGGTCGACGTCCTGGGCGATGGTTCTGCCTTACGCCCGGCTCCCGCCGGGGACGACAGGCTCGAGGTCGACCCGCACGTCTGGCTCGATCCGGCGGAGTTCAAGGCCATCGTCGGCCGCGTGGCTACCGCCCTGTCCGACGCCGACCCCGCGAACAGGGCGGCCTACGAGGCCAATGCCGGCGCCTACGTCCGGGAGCTGGACGACCTCGATGCCTCCTTCACCGCCGGCCTCGCCACCTGCGCACGCCGGACCGTCGTCACGTCCCACGCCGCCTTCGGCTACCTCACAGCCCGGTACGGACTGTCTCAGGCCGCCATCGCCGGCCTCGAACCAGAGTCGGAGCCCAGCCCGCAGCGCCTGGCCGACCTGACGGCGAAGGTGCGGGCCGACGGGACGACGACGGTCTTCTACGAGACGCTCGTGTCGCCCAAGGTGGCCGAGTCCCTCGCCAGGGAGGCGGGAGTCAGGACCGCGGTGCTCGACCCGCTGGAGGGGTTGTCGCAAGACGACGCCGAGGCGGGACGCACGTACGTGTCGGCCATGCGGGAGAACCTGGCCGCCATCCGACTGGCGTTGGGGTGTCGCTGACCGACGGTAGGCCCGACGTTCTGCGTCTGGACGGCGTCGGCTTCTCCTACGGCCGTCACCAGGTGCTCGACCACGTCAGCCTCCGGGTCGGGCCGGGGGAGTTCGTGGCCCTGGCCGGTCCGAACGGGTCGGGCAAGTCGACACTGGTCCGGGTCGCTCTCGGTCTCACGCAGCCGGAGGGAGGCGAGGCCCGCCTCTTCGGCGAGCCCACCGATCACCTCCGGGACCGGTGGCGCATCGGGTACGTGCCCCAGCGGGCGGTCGTGGTCGACCAGCTGCCCGCCACGGTCCAGGAGGTGGTGGCCTCCGGCTGCGTCGCCAGGCGGGGATGGGCCCGCCGTCCCCGCCCCGACGACCGGGAGCGCGTGGATCGGGCCCTCGAGGTCGTGGCCCTGGCCGGCCGCCGGCGGACACCGATCGTCGAGCTCAGCGGCGGGCAGCAGCAGCGAGTGTTCATCGCCCGCGCCTTGGCGTCGGAGCCCGAGCTGCTGGTCCTCGACGAGCCCATCGCCGGCGTCGACGCCGAGTCCCAGGCCCGGTTCCGCGACGCGCTGGTGACCCGCTGCCGGGACGACGGCGTGGCCGTGCTCCTGGTGTCCCACGAGCTCGGTGCGGTGGCCGACGACCTCGACCGGCTGGTCGTGCTGCGGGGCGGCAGGGTGGCGTTCGACGGCCCGCCGGCCGACCTCACCGCCGAGGGCGTGAGCCTGGGAGTCCACCACACCGACCTGCCAATGTGGCTCGAGGGACCGGGATGACCCTGCCCCTGCCGTGGCCGTTCGACCGTGAGTACATGCAACTGGCCCTGGCGTCGGGGGTGGCCGTCGGGGCCTGCGCGCCGCTCATCGGCACCTTTCTGGTGCAGAAGCGACTGTCACTCATGGGCGACGGCATCGGCCACATGGCCTTCGCCGGAGTTGCCGCCGGCCTGCTGACCGGGGTCAGCCCGCTGTGGACGGCGCTTTTGGTGGCCGTCCTTGGGGCCATGACCATCGAGTGGCTCCGCCTCCGCCGGAGGGCGAGCGGTGACCTGGCCCTTGCGGTCTTCTTCTACACGGGCATCGCGGGCGGGGTGGTGCTGACAAGTGCAGCCGGCTCGCTGGACAGCGGCGTGCTGACCTACCTGTTCGGCTCGGTCCTCACCGTCAGCCCGGGAGACGCGCTCGGTATCTGCCTGCTCGGCCTGGGGATCCTGGCCGTGGTGGCCGTGGGCTGGCGGGCGCTGTTCGCGGTTGCCATGGACGAGGAGGCGGCGCGAGTGGCCGGGCTCCCCGTTGACGCGCTCAGCCTCGGCCTGGCCGCCCTGACTGCGGTGACCGTGGTGGCCGCCATGCGGGTCGTCGGGGTGCTGCTGGTGGCCGCGCTGATGGTGTTACCCGTGGGTTCCGCCCAGCGCGTGGCTCGGTCGTTCGGGGCCACGCTGCGGTGGGCGGTGGCCATCGGAGTGGGGTCGGTGATCATCGGACTGACCGTGGCTCGGGCGGCATCGCTGGCGCCGGGCGGGACGATCGTGCTGGTGGCGGCGGCTGCGTTCACCGTCACCGCTGCGCTCGACGTCGGCCGGCGCCACCGGATGGCCTGAGAACGAAGCCGGTCAGCGGCAGCGGGGGCAGAGGCCGTCGAAGTCGAGGCGGTGACCGGTGATCTCGAAACCGGTCTCGGCCGCCACCCGCCGGGCGACCTCGACCAGGGCGCGCTCGAGCTGGGCCGAAGCCGTGAAGTCCAGCACCGTGCCACAGGAGCTGCACTGCACGTGGTGGTGGTGACCGGCCAGGTCCTCGGCCAGCTCGAAGCGCCCGAACTCGTCGACGCCGGGGAGTCGGCGGGCCACACCCGCTTCGCACAGGACGGTGAGGTTGCGGTAGGCCGACGACTGCGGCATGCCCTTGGCGCCGGCGAGGATCTCGGTGATCGTCAGCGGGCGGTCGGCCTCCAGGAGCGCGTCGACGAGCGCCCGCCGGCTGGCCGTGTAGCGCTGGTCGAGCGCCGCCACCCGCTCGGCGGCGGCGCCGTGCAGGTGCGCGTCCCGCTCGTCGGCCAGCACGTGGGCGGTCATCGTCGGCCCAGTTCGGTGGCGTGCATCACGGCGTCGTGGGCGATGTGGGCGACGTGCTCATCGGTGAGCGAATAGGCGATCTCCCGGCCCCGCCGCTCGGCCTGCACGAGATGACTGGCCCGGAGCACGCGCAGGTGTTGCGACACGAGCGGCTGCGACACGCCAAGGGCCTCGACCAGCTCGTGCACGCAACGGGGGTGCCCGTCGAGCTCGCGGACGATGGCCAGCCGGTGGGGGCTAGCGAGCGCCCGTAGCAGCTCCGCAGCCCTGCCGAAGCCGGCCTCCCGGGCGCCCGCCGGCGGGGCGAGGGGACGGGCGGCGGTCGGCACCGAGTCATTCTACGATGCGCATGTCCGCATACGTCAAAGGCGCCGCTCAGCCCCGCCGGTAGAGCTTCGTCGTCAGGGGTGCGAACACCGCCGTCAGCACCACGGCCACCGTGAGCACGATGAGGATGTCGCTCGCGTGCGCGTTCCCGGCCATGAGACCGCGGGACGCAGTGGCGAGGATCGAGATCGGGTTGACGTCGACGAACGCCTCCAACGGCCCGGGCAGCGTCTCGGGCTCCACGAAGACGTTGGACAAGAAGGTGAGCGGGAAGATGCCCATGAACCCGGCGTTCAGTACTGCGCTCGGTGTGCGCAGCACCAGGCCCAAGGTGGTGAAGACCCACGACAGTCCGAACGAGAAGGTCACCACCAGGGCGAGCGCGGCGGCGGCACCGGGCACACCGGCCTCGGGACGGAAGCCAAGAATCACGCCGACAAGGATGATCATCGTCCCGGCGATCAGGTAGCGCACGCTGTCGCCGATCATCGAGCCGAGCAGGGGAGCCCCCCGCCAGATCGGGAGCGAGCGGAACCGGTCGACCACCCCCTTGGTGAGGTCGGTGTTGAGGGCGACACCCGAGTACACGGTGGTGAACAGCACCGACATCACCAGGATGCCCGGGATCAGGTAGTCGCGATAGTCGCCCGTCGACCCGGAGATGGCGCCACCGAAGATGTAGGTGAACATCACGACGAACATGATCGGGGTGATGGTCACGTCGAGCAGCGGCTCGGGAACGTGCCTGACCTTCAGCATCCCTCGCCACGCGAAGGTGAGCGCAGCCGACAGCGGGCCGGCGGCCGGCGGCCGGGGAGTGGTGGAGATCGCCCGGCTGACCGCCCCCTGGTCGGCCTCCGTCGTGGACGACACGTCGCTCGGCTTCTGGCTCATCGGTCCGGCACCCCCTCCGCAGTATCGGGTTGGCCATCGGGGGTCGGCTCGGCCGCGTGACCGGTCAGGGCGAGGAACACCTCGTCGAGGCTGGGCTGGCCGAGGGTGAAGGCGGCGATCCCCACGCCCGACCGGGCCAGCTGCGCGACCGCCTCTGCACCACGATCGGCGTCGGGAGCGACGGCGGACAGCGAGGCGGGATCGGGCTCGAGCGTCACCCCACCCAGCTCCCGCTCCAGCACCGTCGCGGCCTGGGACCGCTGTTCGGGGTCGAGGAGACGGACGTGCAGCGTGCCCGAGCCGACCGATGCCCTTGAGCTGGCCGGGCGTGCCCTCGGCGATCACCTTGCCGCGGTCGATGACTGCGATCCCCTCGGCCAGCTGGTCGGCCTCCTCGAGGTACTGGGTGCGTGCAGGATGGTCGTCCCCGCCTTCACGAGCGTCCGGATGATGTCCCAGACCTGGTTGCGGGAACGGGGGTCGAGGCCGGTGGTCGGCTCGTCGAGGAACATCAGCTCGGGCGTGATCACGATGCTGGCCGAGAGGTCGAGCCGGCGCCGCATGCCGCCGGAGTACTTCTTGACCAGGCGTCCGGCGGCCTCGGCCAGCCCGAAGGCCTCCAACAGCTCCTCGGCCCGCTCCTTGGCTGCGGCGTGCTTCAGTCCGAGCAGGCGGCCCAGCAGGATGAGGTTCTCACGACCGGTGAGGTCCTCGTCGACCGAAGCAAGCTGCCCGGTGAGGCTGACCGCCCGCCGCACGGCGTCGGCTTCGGTGACGACGTCGTGGCCGAGGATCCGCGCCGATCCTTCGTCGGGCTGGATCAGCGTGGCCAGCATGCGGATGGTGGTGGTCTTGCCTGCGCCGTTGGGGCCCAGCACGCCGTACACCGAGCCTCGGGGCACGGCGAGGTCGACGCCGTCGACGGCGCGGGTCTCACCGAAGGACTTCACCAGCCCGGTGGCCTCGATGGCCAGGGTCGAGTGGTTCGTCATCGCCGCGTCACGGTAGCCCCGACCGGGCCCGCACATGCAGGCGTTCTCCCTGTGGTCCGAAGATGCTCAGCGCCTCGGCCGGCTCGGGGCCGGGGTTGCCGAAGCAGTGCGGCACGTGGGTGTCGAACTCGGCGACCTCACCGGCGGTCAGCACGAGGTCGTGCTCTCCAAGGAGCAGGCGCAGCCGGCCGGACAAGACGTACTGCCACTCGTAGCCCTCGTGGACCTGCCGTTCCTCGCACGGAGGCATGTCGGGCGGGAAGGTGATCTTGTAGGTCTGCAGCCCCCCCGGCCTCCAGGTGAGTGGGACGTACGCCAGGCGTGCTCACCGAGATGCTCGTGGACGCCGAGAGCTGGGCCAGGGTGACATCCCGTTCCTGCCGGGTGGACCGCAGGCGGGGCCCGACTGCGTGGAGGACGGCGGAGAGGGGAGCGGGTTCGTCCATGATTTCAGTTTGCTATTTCGGCAACCACTGTTCCAAGGGTGCTGAGGGGGACGGATACTGGCCCCGGAAGCCGAGTTTCTGATCGGCGACGCGGTGGCGAGCCTGGTCGAGGGCGGGACCGCGAAGATCCGGGTGGTTCCTACCACCGAACGGTGCCTCGGTTTGGGGCTGAGCGAGGCCGGCTCCGAGCCTGTACCTTAGTAGCTGTCGCGAATGTTTTCCCAGCGCGATCACCCGGCGGGCGGGTCCGTGAGACGGCGTAGGAGGAGCCGGCTATGGGCGGCCCATACGAAGCCTT